>ENA-OZGX01001208-OZGX01001208.1-human-gut-metagenome-genome-assembly--contig:-NODE-1208-length-10374-cov-4.306231_pt1 | contig 10374 bp, 9 predicted proteins | sample MGYA00244040_ERZ653674 | MGnify/ENA primary metagenome ERZ653674 (study PRJEB26926, sample SAMN06165232) | human gut metagenome | biome: ENVO:00009003; feature: ENVO:2100002; material: ENVO:00002003... | reverse complement strand
CCTTATCGTCGGCAGCGTCAGATGTGTATAAGAGACAGATCCAGTTCCCAGCCAAGTCGCTCTGCACCGTCCTTAATAACCTCTCTGGAACACCCTGCTGCAAAGCGTTTATCCTTAAATTTCTTTTTTAAGCTTTTCAGTTCCATATCCATCACACTCTTCGACGGTCTCATCAGTGCGGCTGACCAGATCAGGCCTGTAAGCTCGTCCGCTGCAAAAAGCACCTTTTCCATCTCATGCTTCGGCTCCTGTTCGCTGCAGATTCCATATCCATGAGAACATATGGAATAAATCATATCATCGCCCACGCCGCCTTCTTTTAAAAGCTCCGGTGCTTTTTTGCAATGCTCTTCCGGATATAACTCAAAGTCAATGTCATGGAGAAGCCCTGTAATTCCCCAGTATTCCTCCTCCTCTCCATAACCTAATTCATTTGCATACCAGCGCATCACACCCTCCACAGTCAATGCATGTTGAATATGGAAAGCTTCTTTATTATATTTGCGCAAGAGCGCGTATGCTTCCTCTCTTGTCAGATTACTTTTCATCAATTCTTCCTCCATTCTGTTTCTTCTTTTTAACACTCATTTGGTCTATTATAGCAAAACTGTCCGGCAATAACCAGTATTACTTTATTTCAGGCAGGCATCTTTTTCATCTACTCATGGTTCAACAGATATGTTATAATGCCCTGAGAATAAACTATAATTTAATGTACTGTTCAGAACAGGTCGAAGCACTTGCTGTTTAGACCGTAAGAAAGTGATTTAGGGGTGCAAAATCCCATTGCCGAAGGCAATTATAAATGGATTTTGCATTGTAACTGTGAAGGTACTGAACAGTTACAATTTAATAATGAAAGGAAATAATTATGAAGCTAAAGAAAAATCTACATCTGCTGTCCGTTCTTCTCCTTCTGACGGTTTTTCTTCTGACAGGCTGTACTCCTTCTGAAGAAGATGCAGCCCCCGAAGCTTCCACAGCATCTGTAACACAGGAAACCCAAAACCCTCAGGAGGATATTGGGGAAGAAGACATTCCGGTGCTTTCCGAAGAAGAGGATTCCGTGGAAGAGGTACCGTTAGACAGCTCCCCGGTTTCAGAAGAGGGCACCTATACCTCAAAAGAAGATGTGGCCGCTTATCTCCACGAATACGGGCACCTGCCTTCAAACTATATTACCAAAAAGGAAGCCAAAGCTCTTGGATGGGTCAGCAGCGAAGGAAATCTTGACGAGGTCGCTCCGGGAATGAATATCGGAGGCGATTACTTCGGCAACTATGAGGGAACGCTTCCTGAAGCGGATGGAAGAAACTATCATGAATGTGACATTGATTTTGACGGCACTTACCGGAACGGCAAACGAATCGTCTATTCTGATGACGGACTGATCTATTACACCGAGGACCATTACGAAACCTTTGAACTTTTATACAGGGAGGAATAAGATGGAACAGATTATTTTAGACGGCAATCTTCTGTCAGACGCCGCACGGGTACATGACTATTTAAAAGAATGTTTCCACTTTCCGGAATATTATGGAAAAAATTTAGATGCACTTTATGATTGTCTGACAGATTTAGAACCTGTGAAAATCATTATCACCGCCCCCGAAGAGGACGGAGCCATTTTCCAACGGATAATCAGAGTATTTAAAGCCGCTGAAAGAGAAAACCACTCTATTGAATTAACCGTATCATAATGCAAAAAAAGAAGCAATGTCACACCCGGCATCTGCTTCTTTTTTTCGTTCAATTTATCCGTTTGCACTGCTTCCAACCAGATTTTTTCTGCTCCATCTGCCTGTCAGATACCATGCAAAGGAGATGATATAATTTGCAGCCCACCCAATAGGAACCGCATACCATACTGCCTGAACCCCGATAATGGGCGCACACACATTTGCAAAAATAACCCTCGTTCCAAGATTCACCAGATTTGCTGCCATGTAAACGCCTACATCTCCGGCCCCCCGAAGCACCCCGTCAGTGATGGACTTAAACCCGATAAATGCAAAGAACCACCCGATGAATGTCACATAGGCTGTTCCCGTTTCAAAGGAAAGACCGCTTCCCTGCTCCACAAAGGCTCCGATGATCTGGTTCGGGAACACGTTTGCAACAAAACAGATGACGGCCGCAAAAGCAATGATGATTCCATAAGCTGCATGATATCCCTGTTTAACTCTTTCCGGCTGCTTTGCCCCCAGATTCTGTGCGGTAAAGGTGGACACTGCGTTTCCTGTGGCAATCAGCGGCACAATAAAGATTGATTCTACCCTGCTTCCCGCTGAATATCCTGCCAGTACAGAGGAGCCGAAACCATTGACTACTGACTGAACCAGAAGCATTCCGATGCTTACAATGGACTGCTGAATAATTGAGGGAATCGCAATGGCCGTTCCTCTTCTCAGCATGTCCAAATCATAAAGCTTGACCTCTTCCTTTTCTTTCGTTTCATATTTTTTCAGCCGTTTTCTTAGAATGACAAAGGAAATGACCGCGGATACCCCCTGGGCGAACACTGTTGCCGCGGCAGCTCCCGCCACTCCCATGTGAAACTCCAAAATCAAATATAAATCCAGGAAAATATTTAAAATCGAAGAAAAGATCAATAAATATAGCGGAATCTTTGACTCTCCCAATGCATTAAATGTGGAGGTCAGAATATTGTACATAAACAAAAAAGGCATTCCCAGAAAATAAATTTTTAAATAAAGCACCGCATCGTCAAATATATTTTCCGGTGTCTTTAATAGCCGCAAAATTCCCGGACTGCAAACCTCTCCGAAAACCGCCAGCAAAATACTTAAACACAGAAATGTCAAAAGCGCGGTATTGACGGAGGTCTTCATTCTCCCATGTTCTTTCGCTCCCAAAAACTGGCTTGTCAGAACCGATGCACCGATTCCGCCGCCGATTGCTACCATAATAAAAACCGTTGTCAAAGAATAGGATGCACCAACCGCTGCCAGTGCATCCTCCCCGACACATTGTCCTACAATGATTGTATCCGCCATATTGTAGAACTGTTGAAACAGGTTTCCGATAATCATCGGAAGCGCAAAGAAAAATAATGATTTCGCAGGATTTCCTGTGATCATATCACTTTTCATATCATTTCATTTCCTTAAAAATATTGATTTACCAGTTCCAGCGTTTCCTGGATCTGTGTTTTTGTATGAGCATCCGAAAGGAACATCGCTTCAAACTGGGACGGAGCAATATGCGCCCCATGGTTTAGCATATATTGAAAATATTCTGAAAATGCCGCAGTATCTGATGCCTTTGCAGATGCGTAATCAGTTACCGGCGCCTCTGAGAAGAAAATACATCCCAAAGAAGCGACAGAGTTTACCTGATATTTTACGCCTTTTTCTGCAAATATCTTACGGACGCCGCCGAAAAGCATTTCTCCTTTTTGGTTGAGCCGTTCATAAATGTCCGGATTTTCCCAGAGGATTTTTAACTGGGTAAGTCCTGCTGCCATGGCAATGGGGTTTCCGCTTAAGGTTCCTGCCTGATAAACCGGACCTGCCGGAGCGACCATCTCCATAATCTCTCTCTTTCCGCCGTAGGCTCCTACCGGCATTCCCGCTCCGATAATCTTTCCGTAGGTCACCAGATCAGGTGTAATGCCATAGTAACCTGCCGCACCACAAAATCCCAAACGAAAGCCTGTGATTACCTCATCAAAGATCAAAAGCGCATGGTATCTGTCACACAGATCACGAAGTCCCTGTAAAAAGCCTTCCTTTGGAGGAACGACACCCATATTGGCGCCTACCGGCTCTACGATCACTGCTGCCACCTGACCGGCACTTTCCTCCATTAACTGTTCTACGCTGCTCAAATCATTATATACGGCAATCATCGTATCCTGTGTGCATCCCTTCGGAACTCCCGCACTATCCGGCACGCCGCTTGTCATCACACCGCTTCCGGCGCTTACCAGCATGGCGTCCGTGTGTCCGTGATAGCAGCCTGCAAATTTAATGATCTTACTTTTTCCGGCATATCCTCTTGCCACACGGATCGCACTCATCACAGCCTCAGTCCCGGAGTTTACCATGCGGATCATCTCCACATGCGGAATCCTTTCACAGATAAATTCCGCCATTTCCACTTCTTTTTCTGTGGCACATCCGAAGCTTAAGCCCCCTTCACTGGCATGAATAACCGCTTCTCTGATCTTTTCGTGATTATGTCCCAGAATCATCGGTCCCCAGGAACCAATGTAATCGGTATATTCTTTGCCGTCTGCGTCATAGATCTTACATCCGTCCGCCCTTACGATAAAGCGCGGTGCTTCCTTTACGGAGCCATAGGCTCTTACCGGACTGTTGACGCCGCCGGGAATCCTTTTCACTGCTCTTTCAAATAACTGCTCTGACTTTGTCATTATCCGATTCTCCCTTCCTCAATGAAGCGGGCAATTTCTTTCGCAAAATAAGTAAGATAAATATCCGTTCCGGCGCGGTATGCGCTTGCCGCCATCTCACAGATAATCCGGTCTTCCTCGATATAGCCAAGCTTTGCCCCTGCCTTTACCATGGCATATTCTCCGCTTACTGAATAGGCTGCCACCGGAAGATTGATTCTATCCTTCACTTCCCTGACAATGTCAAGATAGGACATGGCAGGTTTTACCATAATAATGTCGGCGCCCTCTTCCACATCCAAAAGGGCTTCCTTAATTGCTTCTCTTCTGTTATGAAAATCCATCTGATAACTCTTTCTGTCTCCAAAAGCCGGCGCAGAACCTGCTGCGTCTCTGAACGGGCCGTAAAATGCAGACGCATATTTCACCGCATAGGACATGATCGGAATCTCCTTATATCCGTTCTCGTCCAAAATATTTCGGATGGCACGCACTCTCCCGTCCATCATATCCGAAGGCGCCACCATATCTGCCCCGGCCCGTACGTGGGAAAGGGCGGTTTTTGCCAAAAGCTTTAAGGTTCCGTCATTTTCCACCTCATGTCCGCTAAGAACGCCGCAATGTCCGTGAGAGGTATATTCGCACATACAGACATCCGTGATCAGATACATTTCATGGTTCATCTCTGCTCTGGCTTTTTCCAGTGCCCGCTGAACAATTCCGTCCCCGGCATATGCCTGAGAACCCACCTCATCTTTCACATCCGGAATACCAAAAAACATAACTTTATCTACTCCCGCATCCTTTAGCTCTTCCAGTGCCTGTGGCAGTCTGTCAAGGCTGTAGCGGTACTGTCCCGGCATGGTGGGAATTTCTTCTTTGATATTTTCTCCCTCTTTTACAAAAAGAGGATAGATCAGAGAGCTTTTATCCACTCTTGTCTCTCTGACCATTTTACGCATGGTTTCGCTTCCCCTTAATCTTCTCGGTCTGATGATCTGTTCCATCTTACAACGCTCCTATCTTTTGACTTTTATTCTTTCACTTTATTTTTCAATTCTATAACCAGCTCCAAAACACTGTCAATGGATGCCTTTTTGGCCATACAGGTTTCCATTCCCAACGCATCCGCCGCCGCCTTTGTCTGCTTTCCGATACATGCCGCACGCACCTTTGTATAATCCAGTCCCGGCGTCGCCTCCGCAAAGCCTCTGACCGTGGAGGCGCTGGTAAACACTGCGCAATCAATGCTTCCCGCTTCAAATTCCGCTTTCTGGTCAATGACCTCTGAAGCCTTATAAACGGTGTCATAGGTTGCAATATCGCAAATGCTAAGTCCCGGCTTTTTCTGAAGCTCTTCCAAAATCTCATGATTACCGATCTTTGCTCTTGGAATGAGAATTTTCTCCCATCCCGCACAGGCTTCGCACAATGCTTTTCCAAGGGCAGCACCGTCAAAAACCTCCGGCATCAAATCCGCAAAGAATCCATGCTCCTTAAGCGCTTTCGCCGTCCCGTTTCCGATGGCTGCAATCTTTACGGAACCCATTTTGCGTACATCGGTTCCTGATTTTTTCATTTCATCAAAGAAAACCCGAACTCCCGTAGGGCTGGTAAACGCAATCCATTGATACTGTTCCAGCTCTTCAAAGGCGTGATACAGTTCCCTCTGATCCTGAAGCGGCTCTGTACGGATAGCCGGAAGCTCCAAAACCTCTGCCCCTAAAAGCCGCAGCTTTGATGCCATTGACGAAATCAAATCTCTGGGACGGGTTACCAGAACCTTATAGCCCGCCAATGGGAGCTTCTCATACCAGGCAAATTCATCCGCAAGGGCACAAACCTTTCCTACGATGATGATAGCAGGTGTTTCAATACCCTGACGCCCTACCTCTTCCTCCAGCGTTGATACTGTTGCCACAATCCGTTTCTGTCCCGCAGTCGTTCCTTTTTGCAGGATTGCCGCCGGCATCTCCTTATCCATTCCGGCCTTTAAAAGTGCATTACAGATATCCCCAAGGGCACCGACACCCATCAAAAATACAAGGGTCCCCTTCGTGCGGACCAGCGCTTCAAAATCAATGTCATAGGAATCTCCCTGTCTTTTATGTCCTGTAATAATATGCAAGGATGAGGTAAAATCCCTGTGGGTCACAGGAATGCCATGATACGCCGGTACGGAAATGGGGGAGGTAACCCCCGGTACAATTTCATAAGGAATGTTTTCTTTTACCAGCAGCTCCAGCTCTTCCCCGCCTCTTCCAAAAAGAAAGGGATCTCCCCCTTTCAGGCGCACTACCCGGTATCCTTTCTTGGCTTCCTCCACAAGAACCTGATTGATCTGTTCTTGAGGCATCGTATGATTGGAGGCTCTTTTTCCCACATTAATACATCTGGCAGATTCCGGAATCTGTGAGAGTACCCCCTGGCCTACCAGACTGTCATAAACAACTACCTCCGCATTTTTCAGCGTTTCCATTCCTTTTAAGGTGAACAGGCCGATATCTCCCGGACCTGCTCCTACCAGCCATACCTTTCCTGTACTCATACTCTTTACTCCTCCTCTGTTCCACGGCACCTTCTTTGCAGTTCTTCTGCCAGAGAAACACCTAAGCTTTCTGCTTCCTCAGCTTTTCCTGTAATCGTTCCTTTTCTATAATCCCCCGTAGATTCTTCATAATAAAGTCCTAAAAGTGTCATCTCATCGCCATGGACTCTTCCATGAGCCGCTATCGGGGAGGAACAGCCCCCATCCAGATAACGCACAAATGCTCTCTCTGCCAGAGCTGCACAGGTAGACTCTGAATCTCCAAAGCCTTCCAGAAAAGAAGCATCTTCTCCGGCTCTGCCCTGCACTGCCAATATTCCCTGACCGGCTGCCGGAATCATTTCTTCCGGTTCAAAGTAGCGGGAAATACGGTTTTCCAATCCCAGTCGCTTTAGACCGGCTGCCGCCAGAATCAATGCACTGTACTCTCCGCTGTCCAGTTTTTGAAGACGGGTCAGCACATTTCCGCGGACGCTCTTACATTCCATTTCAGGATAGAGCTCCTTTAGCTGCAAAATCCTTCTGAAGCTGGAGCATCCGATCGGTTTTTCAGGATCCAACTCTGTCTTTCCTTCCGGCAAAACAAGGACATCTCTCGGATCCTCCCTTTTTGAAAATGCCACAATGGGAAGGTCTTCTGAAACCTCCATAGGCATATCCTTTAAGCTATGTACCGATAAGTCACTTCCTTTATTCAAAAGCGCTTTGTCCAGTTCCTTTACAAACAACCCTTTTCCGCCGACCTTATCCAGGGTACGGTCCAGAATCTTATCTCCGGTAGTCTTCATGGTAAGTATTTCTACGGAAATTTCCGGACAATGTGCTTCAATAAAGCGCTTTACCATTTCGCTCTGTATGACTGCCAGCTTACTCTCCCGGCTTCCGATGACTATTTTTTTCATGGATTCCTCCCCGAATTTCTTTAAAGCCCGTTCTGTTTTCTGCCGGACTTCCTTTACCTTTTTATGGTCCTTTCCGGCGCCGTTAAAGCCCAGAACCACTCCTTCATATTCTATGATGCCCGGAAAATGAAAATCACATTTCTGCTGATCACTGGCCACATTGACTAAAATTCCAAGCTGCTTACAATCACGATAAACCTGCTCATTTACTTCTGTATCATCCGCAGCAGCAATCACCAAATCTGCATCACAGAGATCTTCTTTCCCGTATTTTTTCTCTTTATATTCCAGCCTTCCTTCTCTCGCAAGGCAAAGAACCATCTGCTCTGCCTCCGGCGCTATTACCGTAAGCTTTCCCACAAAAGAAAGCAGTGTTTCAATACGCCTTGTCCCGATTTTCCCGGCACCGATGATCACTGCCCTTTTTTCCGTCAAATCCACAAACAGCGGAAAACATTTCTTTTCCTTATTCTTCATAAAGCTTTACCAGCCCGTCTATACAATTTTGAAATTCCTCTTCTTCCAGAGAAGAGCGCAGTCCGAAAATCATCTTATTGACTACTTTTTCTGCGGCAGTATTGATAACCTCCAAAAGCTTTTCTCTGTCGCTGTCTTCCATGGGAGTTTTCTGCAGCGGCTTTAGAATGCGCCGCTTTAAATCTTCTGCCGCCTCTTTCTTTATTCCCTGAATTTTCGGAATCAGATCGTGTCCGTGATACCAGTTATAAAATTCCTGCTGCTGGTTTGCCAAAATCTCTCCTGCCTGTTCCATGGCAAGCTGCATCTTCGGCGAAAGGGTATTGATCTTAAAGCTGTCAATATCATAAAGGGTTACATTAGGCAGCGTCCCCGCCAACGGTTCAATATCTCTCGGAACTGCCAGGTCAATAAGCACAAGTTCCTTTGAAACAGCGGCTTCCTCCATCAGTTCCTTTGTCAATGTAAAATTGGGGCTTGCAGTAGCGCTGACCACCAGATCACATTTCGGAAGAAATTTCATTCGGTCCCCGTAATTGATTCTCTCACAGCCCTTGGGGATATTTACCATTCCGCTTCGGTACTGGCGCACAGTCACCGTCACATCCGCCCCTGCTTCCTTTAATGCCAGCGCAGTAACCTTTCCCATCTCTCCGTTTCCGATGACCATACAGGTTTTGCCCCTCAGAAAATAGCCCTGTGCTTCCAGCCGTTCGATTGCCTGATGGATTACGGAGCTGTTTCCTCTGGAAAAAATCACCTCTGTTTTTACCTTTTTGGCAGCGGTCACCGCCATTCGAAACAATACTTCCAAAACATTGTCCGTACAGCACGCCTCTCTGGAAAGCGTCAGTGCATCCTTTACCTGAGTAATGATCTGGTCTTCCGCCAGAATCTGTGATTTTAGCCCGCTGGTAAGATAGAACAGATGCTCTACAGCCTCTTCTTCTGTTTTTTCCGTAAAATAATCCTGAAATTCTTTCGGATCTTTTTCTTTTTCTCTGCATAAAAATTCGTACAGAGAACCATCCCACGGCTCCTGTGTACTCACCCAGATTTCCATTCTGTTACAGGTAGATAACAGAATACACCCCGATACTCCGGGTTCCTTTCGCAAATGCTCCATAGCGGTCACCGCATTTTTCTTCGTAAAAGAAAAATGGGATCGGATATCCACAGAAGCCTTATTATAGTCAATTCCAATCATGGAAATACCCATTGTTTCAAATCTCCATATCCTTTGTATTTTTATCCCTTTCGTCAAAACAGTTTCACTGTCAAGAATTATAGCGTATCTGGCGGGTAAAATCAAATCTGTTTCATTAATTATGATTACTCCTCATTTATACGATTTTTGCAGCGTCCTATTAAACAAAAGCATAAAAAATGGCTTGATTTTTGTAAAAAAAAAATGTTATTATCTGCAATGCGACTAAAAATAGCCCTTTAACGACACATGTTTTACCTTTCGGTATGTAAATCTGATCACGGCACAGCAGGTGCCTATTTTTATGCTCATTTTTATATCAAAAAGGAGGGCAATCATATGCCAAAAAATCAATTTCAGAGAACAATTTTTGCATTTCTCACCGTTATCGTCACTGTACATTCCTATGCGTTTTACAGTCTGTATGTTTTACACGGCGAGCTTTTAATGCAGCTAACAGGAGAAAAAAGTGTCATTGCCGCTATCAATGCACAGGGCGGCGTTTATATGTTTGGCAGAAATCTCCCCATCTGGATGCTTATTCTTACAGAATTTATCTTCGCGTTTGGACTGGAAGTTACTATGGGAAGCCCATACTCTTTCAAGCTGGCATCTAAAGTTTTTGATCCGAAAGAGGTTCATCTGGTTCTTTTCGAAACCGCCATCATTTGCACGACCGTGGGACTCATGTGCCCGGCAATGAGTTTTATTGCAGCAATCATCTATTATCCGTTTTACGAAGGGTTTCATATTGTGAAACTGCTTTCAAACTGGTTGGAACTTGTATGCTATAATTTCCCTTTTGCATTTTTTACACAGCTATTTTTCATTCAGCCATTCATCCGCACAGTCTTCAAAT
>ENA-OZGX01001207-OZGX01001207.1-human-gut-metagenome-genome-assembly--contig:-NODE-1207-length-10379-cov-5.026056_pt1 | contig 10379 bp, 9 predicted proteins | sample MGYA00244040_ERZ653674 | MGnify/ENA primary metagenome ERZ653674 (study PRJEB26926, sample SAMN06165232) | human gut metagenome | biome: ENVO:00009003; feature: ENVO:2100002; material: ENVO:00002003... | reverse complement strand
CCCTGGCCGCGCCTTAGGCGCAAGGGAGCCATGGAAACCTCGAAAAAGTGGCGCAGGCCACTTTTTCGACAAGCTGCGGGGCCGCCCAATAGGGCGGCCCCAAATACGTTGGCACTTATCAGGAGTTACTTTTCCAGGAGGAGTTCGGCGATCTGCACGGTGTTGGTGGCGGCGCCTTTGCGCACCTGGTCGCCGCAGCACCAGAGGGTCAAGCCGTTGGGATTGGTAAGATCCCGGCGGATCCGGCCAACAAAAACAATATCCTGATCGCTGGTCTCCAGGGGCATGGGATATCGCTTGTTGGCTGGATCATCCACCAGCCGACAGCCAGGGGCAGCGGCGATGGCAGCCCGGGCCTCCTCCACGGAGATGGGCCTCTGGGTCACCAGAGTGACGGATACGGAATGGCTGCGCACCACTGGCACCCGTACACAGGTGCAATTTACCAGAAGCTCCGGCAGATGCAGGATCTTGCGGCCTTCGTTTTGCATCTTCATCTCTTCGCTGGTATAGCCGTTTTCGCCAAAGCCGCCGATCTGGGGAATGACGTTATAGGCAATCTGATACTGGAATACCTTGGGCTCCGGCTTTTCGCCTCGGGAGATGGCTTCCACCTGCTCCATCAGCTCCAAAGGCCCGCCTGCGCCTGCGCCGGATACAGCCTGGTAGGAGGAAGCGATCATGGTCTTGATGGGGGAAATCTTGGCCAAGGCGTTCACAGCTACTAGGGTCACGATGGTGGTACAGTTGGGATTGGAGATGATGCCCTTATGCCACTTCACATCCTCAGGGTTGATCTCGGGGATTACCAGGGGCACGTCGGGATTCAGGCGAAAGGCGCTAGAATTATCCACAAACACCGCACCCGCCGCCTTAATGGCCGGAGCAAATCGCTTGGCGATATCGTTTTCCGCCGCGCCCAGCACGATGTCCATACCGGCAAAGGCGTCCTCCCGGGCTTCCTGCACAATAACGTCCTTCCCCTTGAAAGGAATGGCGCTGCCTGCGCTGCGGCTGCTGGCCAGAGGCCGTAGCTCACCTACGGGAAAGTCGTGCTCCTCCAGGATTTTCAACATTTCCCGGCCTACCGCGCCTGTGGCGCCCAAAACGGCTACATTATACAGTTTCATTCCTCTTTGCCTCCTACAATAAAGCTATCGTACAAAACGCGAATGGTCTTTTCAAAGTCCTGATTTTCCACTCCCACGATAATGTTGATCTCATCCGGGCCTTGGGCAATCATGCGGATGTTGATGTCGTTGGCCCCTAGGGTGCCGAATACCTTGCCGCTTACGCCAGGAATGAAGGCCATCTTTCGGCCCACCGTGGCGATCAGGGCAATGTTGTCCGTCACGGTAATGGAATCCGGCTGGAACAGGTCCTTGATCTCCCCTATTATATCATAAATGCAGGGCTTCACCTTTTCCGTGGATACCACCAGGGAAAAGCTATCGATGCCGCTGGGAAAATGCTCGATGGGTACGTTATATTTTTCAAATATGGCCAGTACGCCCCGAATGGTACCGGTATCTGCCGCCAAATGGCCCTTACGCAGGGTGATGATGGAAAAGTCCTTGCGGCCAGAGATCCCGGTGATAAACCGCTTGCGCTCCTCCCGGGTCTCCTTGGAAAAGCTTTCCTGAATCAAGGTGCCCGGAGCCTCCGGATCGTTGGTGTTGCGGATGTTGATGGGGATATCCTTAATGCGCACCGGGAAGATGGTCTCCTCATGAAGTACATTAGCCCCCATATAGGCCAGCTCCCGTAGCTCGCTGTAGGTAATATGAGCAATAGGCCGGGGATTTTTCACAATCCGGGGATCCGCCATCAGGATGCCGGAAACATCCGTCCAGTTTTCATAGACCCCCGCATCAATAGCGGCGGCGGCCAGGGCGCCGGTGATGTCGCTGCCGCCCCGGCTCATGACCCGTACCTTGCCATCTGGCAGCGCTCCATAGAAGCCGGGCAGCACTACCTTGGATCTTTCCCCAAATATGGCTGCCAGGTTGGCCTGGCTCTTCTCCATATCCAGCTTGCCGTCATAGCCAAAGGCTACCCATTCTATAGCGTCCACAAAATCATAGCCCAGATAAGCAGCCATCAGTTTACCGGTCAGATATTCCCCCCGGGAGACCAGATAATCGATGGACATGTTTTTATGCATATTGGCTCGGATCTTCGCAAATTCTCCATTTAGATCCACGTCCAGCCCTAACTCCCTTTGAATCTCCAGGAACCGGTCTTCGATCATGGAGAATATGCCGTCAAAGGAAACCCCGTATTTTAGATGAGCATGGCACAAATACAGCAGGTCCGTGATCTTATTATCCTCCGGGAACCGCTTGCCGGGGGCGGAGACCACCACCACAACCCGTCTTCCGTCCGCCTGGACAATATTTTTTACCTTTTTAAATTGGCAAGCATCCGCCAAGGAGCTGCCGCCAAATTTGGTTACTTTTATCATATCCTTCCTCCTATGCCTCCTGGGAAAGTCCCGCGAAAAAGATCGGTATGCCTACCGCTTCCCTTTCCTTTGCCAGCTGGTGCATCTCCTCCACGGGCATGGGGCCGATTACCGCCCAACCTTCCCCCTGCTCCTGCACCAGAGGAAGCGGCCCCGGGCAGCGTACATAGTAAGTATGGCTTTCTTCCTTGTTAAAAACCTTGGCCGGCTGGGTATAGGCATGGAGCTTACCTACGCCTGCCACCACGTCCATCACATCCTGCATCATATTCATGCCCGTGGGCAGGGTGCCGGCCCCAGCCCCAAAAAAGGTCAGCCTACCAACGTATTTCCCATAGAGGCTGGCAATGCTGGAGCGCACAGGCAAGTTGGCTTCTGGCAGGGTATTGGGCAAAAAGGTGGGTTCCACATAGGCGCAAATCCCATCCTGGATCCTCTTGCAGTGCATCATCTGCTTACAGATCATCTGCCTGCTTTCCGCCCACTCGATGTCCTCTTTTGTAATATGCCGAATGCCGGCGGTCAATACATCCTGCTCCTCTACCACCGCAGAAAAGGCCAGAGATGCGGAAATAGCACATTTACGCTGCAGGTCCAATCCATCGATATCCGCGGATGGATCCGCCTCTGCGTATCCCATCTTTTGCGCCTCTGCCAACACCCGTTCAAAAGACGCCCGGTATTTATGCATGTTGCCCAGGATAAAGTTGGAGGTGCCGTTGATGCAGCCGGAGATCTCCTGGATTTCATCCAGTCGTTTGGCCCTTAGCAGGTTAAATAGCCAGGGGATACCGCCTCCCGCGCTGGCGGTATAGCGGAACTGCACCCCGCTTTCGGCCGCCGCCTGGTTCAGCTCCCGGAACCGCTGGCATACCAGCAGCTTATTGGCGGTCACCACGTGCTTGCCGGCTCGCATGGCCGCCATGACATAAGTGTAGGCAGGCTCCAGGCCCCCCATGGCCTCTGCCACCAATTCAATTTCCGGATCATCTAAGATGTCCGCCATATCCGTTGTCAGCAGGCCATCCACTGGGCCGGGCCGCATAGTCTGGACCAGCGCCCGCTTTACCGTGATGCCGCAATCCGGCTGGCTGGCGATGATTTTATATGCGCCGCTCCCTACAACTCCAAAGCCCAGCAGTGCGATCTTCATAGCGATAATACTTCCTCCTGTCTTTTATCAAAAAACACTTGTTTTTCGCTGAGAAACAATGTATCATATTCACAACGGAAATGCAAGGGGCAATTTGCAAGAATTTGATGACCCCTACTTGCTTCCGACAAAACCAGATCGGAGGAACCAACCTATGCAATATCAAAGCACCCGGGATAGCCGGCATACCGCCTCAGCCGCCCAAGCAATCCTACAGGGTATCGCCCCCGATGGGGGCCTGTATATGCTGCCAGACCCCGGTGCACTTTCCTTTCCCATGGAACAGTTGGTCCATATGTCCGCGATGGAAATTTCCGAAAGGGTATTGGGCCTGCTGCTGCCGGGCTTTACATCAGAAGAGCTGCACGCCATCGTGACCGCGGCCTATACCCATAAATTTGAGACAGAGGACCTGGTGCCCCTGGTGCCGGTGGGCGGCCGGTATATCCTGGAGCTGTTCCGGGGCCCCACCAGCGCCTTCAAGGATGTGGCCCTCTCCGTGCTTCCCCACCTGGTCTCTACGGCAAAGGCCAAGCTGGGGGTCCAGGAGGATATCCTCATCCTCACCGCCACCAGCGGGGATACGGGCAAGGCCGCGTTAGAGGGCTTCCACGATGTGCCCGGTACCCGGATCGTGGTCTTCTATCCCCATGGGGGCGTAAGCCGCATCCAGGAGGCCCAGATGGTTACCCAGGTGGGTGGCAACGTGCGGGTCTGCGCCATCGAGGGGAATTTCGATGACGCCCAATCCGGGGTAAAGGCCATCTTCACCTCCGCCCGGGCCGCCAACGCTCTATCCGGGAAGGCCATGCTTTCCAGCGCCAATTCCATCAACATCGGCCGTCTGGCCCCCCAGGTGATGTATTACTTCAAGGCCTATGGGGATCTATTGCGCGCCGGCGAGATCAGCCTGGGGGAGCCTGTGGACTTCGTGGTGCCCACCGGCAATTTCGGCAACATCCTGGCCGGGTATCTGGCGAAAAAGATGGGACTTCCCGTGGGCAAATTCCTCTGCGCCTCCAATTCCAATAAGGTATTGACGGATTTCCTCATCACCGGCACCTATGACCGGAACCGGCCATTCCATAAAACCATATCCCCCAGCATGGACATTCTTATCTCCAGCAACCTAGAGCGGCTGGTATATCTGGCCTGCGATGGGAATTGCGACCAAGTGGCAGGCTATATGGCCCAGCTGTCCAAGGCCGGCCGGTATACCCTTTCCGATCGGGCACGAAATATCATCCAAAAGGATTTCCTGGCTGGCTGCGCAGACGACCAGCAAACCAAGGCAGCCATCCGACGGGTATATGACCAATATGGTTACCTGATGGATACCCATACTGGGGTAGCATGGGACGTTGCCGATCAAGTGCCCCTATCTAACAAAACCGTGATCCTGTCCACCGCCTCCCCGTATAAATTCTGCACATCGGTGCTGGAGGCTTTAGGCGAACCCCTTTCAGGGGATGATTTTGCGCAGATGGAGCGGCTACAGGCTCGCACCGGCATTCCCATCCCGCCCAACCTGGCGGGCTTGCGCCAGCTGCCTGTGTTGCACCGGGACGTAATTCCCCGGAATAAAATGGAAGACTATGTGTTGGAACTTCCCTAAAAACTCCCCATGGAAAAAGGAGGGATCCCATGAGCCAAAATAAACGGAACAACTACCTGATCGTGGATAAACGAATCTTACCGGACTATTATGAAAAGGTCCTTGCAGCCCAGGAGATGCTTCGGACCGGCGCTGTCAAAGAAGTCAGCGAGGCAGCCCGCCAGGCTGGCATATCCAGAAGTACCTATTATAAATATAAGGACTATCTCTATGCCCCCAACGAAGCTACGGAATGCCGCAAGGCCGTCTTTTCCCTGATCCTCACCCATGAGCCGGGGGTGCTTAGCCAGCTGATCAACACCATCGCAGAGCTTGGGGGCAATATCCTCACCATTACCCAGAGCCTGCCCATTGGCGGCAACGCCAGCGTGCTGCTGACCCTAGACACCTCCAGCATGGCTCTGACGCCCCACGACCTTGCCCAACGTTTCTCCGAGCTTAAGGGAACCAGCAGCGTAAAACTGTTAGCCATTGAATGACCGAATATTTTTAAGCCGCTATTTTGTGAAGCTGTTTGCGCTCGTATATCAGCAAGAAGACTGAAAGCAAAAACGCCAGCCCATCCCCTATAGGTCCCATTTACAATACGCCTGTCATCTCCAGGAATAAGGGCAGAAGCAACACCGTAGGCACGATAAAATAATCTGCCGGCACAGGGAAAGCAGGGCGGCCTTTCCAGGCTTGTCCACTGCATGGAGATAGGCGGCCACTACGGCCTGGAAAGCGGTTAAGGGGCACAGTAGCAGGAAAATGCGGAACGCCATTACGGCGAATTCGTTTTACAAGCCCTTCTGGGCGCCAAATAGGGGAGCCGCGTCCATGGGGGCGATTTTTTTGCCCATTAACCGCCTGGTCAAACCGCTGATGATCTGCAACTTCCATATTAGCTTCATGCTCCAGGCCGTGGGCAAAGGATCACAATCCCTCGTTCTGTCCTCTTGCCGTATGGGGCTTATTCAGCTACTTATACTTTTACTTTTTGCGTGAAACACCATGGTTGGCCTGTACGGCCTTACCCGGGTCAAGTTCATTTCCGACTGGATTAACACTTGTCATCGCCCTGGTTCTCTATCGTAAATTCATTTGTGATTTTGAGCCAGTTTATTCGCCATAAGAATGCTGTATAAAATACACACGTCACTATTTCTTCAGCAGGGTTACATCGCTTTTCTTTCCATATTTTCAAACGCGCACAGAAGTCCCCCGAGGTATCTGCCTCAGGGGACGCTGTGGTTTTAGACAAAATCCTTGGCTGGATCAGTTGAGTACTATGGCATACAGGGCTTCCATCAGGTCCACCACCTGGGCGCGAGGCACCAGGGAAACCGGCGACCCATCCACCACCGCCAGGCAGCTTTCGCCATCGTAGCGATAGAGGACCACCTCCACGGTGGGGAAGTTTTGGTTATCCAGGTGGGCGGTAAAGCGGATCTCTTCCTTTTGGGTGGGTTGTTCTTCGGTGAAGCTGTCTGCGGACAGAGCCTCTATGGCGCTTTGCAATGCGGTGATATCCAGCTCCTCCCCCTGGTAATCATAGACCAGGACCGGGTCCTCCTCATCCTCGGTGGCCTCCTCGTCCACCTGAGCGGTGATGGTATACCGGCTATTTTCCAGGGTGAAGTCCAGCTGCTGGATGTCCGCGAAATCTGCGCTGAGCACCTGGGTATGCCGCAGAGCGTCATAGGAGGCTTCCATAAGGGCCTGGTAATCATAGCCGTCCAGCAGGTATACGATCTGGGATTCCCCCACCCGGGCATAGGCGGTGATCTCCTCTTCCTCCTCCAGGTCCGTTTCCACGGCTTCCTCTTCGGCTGCCTCCGCCTCCACGGCTTCCGTGCCGGCATTGGCCGCTTCCTCCAGCGCGGCCTCCGCCTGGGCAGCTGTCTCCGCTTCCGCAGCAGCCAGGGCTTCTAGCTCCGCCGGATCCCGACTGATGTGGAGTACAAAGGTTTCCTGGCTGCTTTCGCCGCTATCTTCATCCTCCACCGTAAAATCCACCTGGATGGAAAGCTCCGGCGTATCCAGGCCATAGGTTTCCAGCTCCGCTTGGGTGGCGTTGTAGGTAACGTATTCCGAAAGCCCCAGGTAGGTAATGGTATCCAGATAGCTTTCCACCCGCTGGGTATCCAGAGGCAGATCCCCATCCTCGCCCTGTAGGAAATATACATCCTGGGCACAGTAGGTGTCCGGGCTATCCTCTATGTATTGGACGGTACCTGTAAAGGCGCCGCTGAATTGGATCTGCTGGACATCCTGCAAAATGGGCAGGTCATCGTCTAAAATCATATCCGAAAGCACTGCGTCAAAATCCTCCAGGGGATCCTCCGCCACCAGGTAGGCATTTCCGTCCCCGATGGACACATACCGCTGGGAATCCATGGTGCTAAAATCCCCCAAGGTAATGGTATATTCCGTATCCCCGCTGGAAAGCTGGATGGTACAAAGGGGATCCTCCAGGCCGTATTGGCCGTAATCCTCCACATCCTCGATGACGAAGGCCACGCCAAAGGCTTCAAAGCGTTCCAGGAACCCTTCGATCTTTTCCGGGTCCACGGGGAAAGCCTCGTCCTGGTCATAGAGCCAGGTATCCTCCTCCTTGTGGAAGGCCAGGGCCTCCTCCTGGTATTCCCAGGAAAGGGCGTCCACCTCTTCTGTGGGGATCTCCAATATGATCTCGTCGCTGGTGCGGATCTGTTCCTTGTATTCCTCCACCCGCAGGGCGATCACGGTAGCCAGACAGGCTGCCGCCAATACCCCCAGGAGGATGTAGAGCTTTTTAGCGCGCTTCATTCTGCCGCCTCCTTCTATAGAGCACCACGCCGATGCCCGTGCCTAGATATGCCAGGGGGAATACGCCGATGAGGATCACCTTCAAGGTGGAAGCGGCGGATTCGCTGATGGACAGATAGTTATAGTTGAGGGACTTGCTGCGGATGGCAATGGCCTCCCGTTCCCCGATGAGGGCGGAAAGGATGTTCATGCCCATGTCCACATTGGCCCCGGAGGAATAGGCGTTGTACATATCATCCAGGAAGTAGGAGGAGGTGAGCCATATGATTTGCCCGTCCCCGTCCTGGATGGAGACCCCCAGGGTGAAGGGGCCGTCCAGATCCCCTTCCTCCTTCTCATAGGTTTCCAGCCCATAGCCGGCGATCTTGCTGAAGGAGGCTTCCGAGGTGGTCAACAAGGGGGTTACCGTGGCGTCGCCGGCGTCCTCCGGCAGGGTTAATCCAGTGGAAATCGGCATGAATACATAGTATCCAGCTTCTGCGAGGGGCGCGGTGATGTCGCTCTCTCCCAGATCCGGCAGGAGCACATAGGGCATCTGGAAGGCATAATAGTTCCGGTCCCCCTCCACCACAATGCCTTCGTTGGCGGTGATGCCATAATCCGAAAGGAGGCTATAGAGGTTATCCAGGTTTGCGTCCTCCACAGGCCCCGCCATTACCACCAGCTTACCACCATCGGAAACGTAGGAAGCCAGCATCTCCGCTTCCTCCGTGGAAATATCGCTTTCCGGGGCGTAGAGCATGACGCAATCCGCTTCCTCGGGCACCGCGTCCACCGTAAGCAGGGAGAAGCTGGTGACCTCTATGTTTTCCTTTTCCACCTGATCCAGGAAGGTGGCGGGCAATTCCGTTTCCCCGTGGCCCTCCAGCACATACAGCTGGGGCAGCTCCTCGCTGACCACATAATCGATGGCCGAGGTGATGGCACCCTCCCCGTCAAAGGAGGTGGTGTAGGTATAGGAGTAGATGTCCGTCTCCTGGAGGTAGATATCGTCATAACTGATGTAGCGGCTGCGGTCCCCGCATTCCACCACCAGGCTGTTGTTGTAAACGGTCTCGTCCGTATACTGCTGGGCAAAGGTGGGATATACGTCCGGGTTGCGCTTGACCACGGAGATGTGCTCCGACAGGCTTTCGTATTTGCCCAGCAGGTTTTCGATTACCTGGTCCTCTTCCCCGGATTGGACGATCCAGTAGATGGTCACGTCTTCTTCCAGGGCATTGACCACCACCTTGGTGTTGCTGGTGATGGAATAGAGCTTGCTGGAGCTAATATCATATTTGGTCAGGTTGGTGGGCAGGGCGGAAACGAACGCGTTGACCACGATCAGGATGGCTAGCACCACCAGGGAGATCAGGAGGGAATAGGAACCGCCCCGAAAGGCCGTACGGCCGGCCTCCAGCTTGGTGTTTTTCTTTTTTTCGGGCACGGGGGTATCCGGCTTTTCCATCAATTGTACCTCCTTTTCTCAAGGGATTGCACCGCCAGGAACAGGAAGAAAACGATCACCGTCAGGTAGTATACGATGGCGGTCATATCGAAGACCCCGTTTACGAACACATAGAACCGTTCAAACAGGGAAAGGTCTGCCATGACCTGTGGCAGCAGCCCTTCAAACCTGGTGGAATCATACATATAGAAGCCCATGATCAGCACCAACAGCCCGCCGGCGCCAAAATAGGCCAGTGTTTCATTTTTGGTCAGGTATTTCACCAGCATAGCCAGAAGCACCACCAGCACGCACAGGGCGGCCAGGGAGCCAAAGGCGGTGGAGGAGATATACTCCGAAAGGCTCACGCTATAATAGTTGAGCAATATGGCGGCAATGCCGATGCCGGCCGCAAAGCCCTGGTTGTCCGTGAGGGAGGAGATGAACACCCCCAGGGCAATGAGGGCGGCTCCCAGGACGAAAAAGGCGAAGATGGAGCCATAGGAGGTGGGCAGATATACCTCGCCAAACTGGGAAAACAGCAGGGGATACAGGCAGATCAAGGCCAGGGGGATCAGGTACACCACCAGCAGGGCCAGGTATTTGCCCAGGATCACCTGAGTGGTGGTGATGGGCAGGGCATAGAGGAGCTGGTCGGTTTTTTGCTTGCGCTCCTCGGCGATGACCCGCATGGTGAGGATGGGAACGATCACCACAAACACCATGCTGCCGAAGCTGAGGACGAATTCAAAATTGCTCACCGCGGCCTGGATGTTGTACAGCATGGCGCCAATTCCAACGAAGGCCAGCAAAAATGCCCCGAATACATAGGCGGTGAGGGAATGGAAATACAAGCGCAGCTCGTGCTTCAACACGGCAATCATATGGGCTTCGCCTCCTTTTGCTTCGCGTCCCCATCCTGTTGGGG
>ENA-OZGX01001205-OZGX01001205.1-human-gut-metagenome-genome-assembly--contig:-NODE-1205-length-10403-cov-4.390317_pt1 | contig 10403 bp, 5 predicted proteins | sample MGYA00244040_ERZ653674 | MGnify/ENA primary metagenome ERZ653674 (study PRJEB26926, sample SAMN06165232) | human gut metagenome | biome: ENVO:00009003; feature: ENVO:2100002; material: ENVO:00002003... | reverse complement strand
GCATACGAGATGTCTTAGGGGCTCGTGGGCTCGGAGATGTGTATAAGAGACAGGACTAACTCCGTTTAATACTTCATATGCTGAAACTCTTTGAGCCATATTCACATAAGTTTGTTTGAAATATTTTGTACCATTACGACCAACCACATAATTTGGTAAAAAACTAAGGTCTGTATTGTCGTATATAGCACATTCTACAAACTCTGCAATAAGGCTGTCTGGTTGATAATTAGTACCTCTCTCCTTAATCACACGAATTATTGTACCGTAATCTGCACTACGGTTCATATATCCATATACATTTCTTGTATTGAATTTTTTAGCATTGTTAATAAGCCAGTATGCAATTCTACACATTAAATAAGTGTATTCTGTGAAACTTATATGATCACTATCCATAATTTTCATCTCCATTTTTTTATGTTATTGTTAAATTAACTGTTTGCGAGCATGCTTCATGCTCTAAATCTCCACCAAAATTACATACAAGTATGTAATCTTGACTATAGGCTTCTAAATTTATTTGAAGTTTAAATCCTCCATCATCATCAGTAGTACGAACATATGTTTTTTTATATCCTGGAACAGTAGTAGTTGATGAAGTACTTGATTGTGAAGAATCCCCTCCTACACCTGAACCATCACTTACAATCAATTCTACAAAATCTTTTTTCGTTTTCATAGCTTTAAAACGAGTATCATACCCTGCATAGGAGGGATCTACCCAGTCATTGTTTTGCCAGATTTGTACTGTACGATGTGTTCCACTTCCAGCATATTGACTGTAATATTTTACTGCACGTACTTTATAACCTGCATTTTTAAATTCAATAAATAAATATGCAGTCATTCCAAAACAATCGCATTGATGGTATTTTTCAACATAATCATGTGCTTCCTGATTTTTTGATAAGATTTTCGCATCATTAATGTTAATACTTGAAGCATTACCTCCATATCTGAAGCCTCTTGCTTTTGCCATAATTGACTCAACACTAGCAGTAACATTCTTATTTCCTGTTGCAGTTGCAGAATTTGCCATTTTACCATCTTTTAAAGATTGTGCTTCTGCTTCACTTGAAGCTACAGGGCCACTAACACGAGTTAATGTTGCTCTAGGAGGACTCATGTGGTCTTTTCCATCAATACATGAAAAGTCAGCATCACAACTACGACAGAAAATATGTCCTTCAATAGAACCGCATTTTGTGTAAAATCTAGTGTAATCGGGTAAATGTCCGCAGTTTCCTGATGCCCAATGCCATGCCCATATCAGGTCTGTAGAACCACAGAAAGGACATTTTCGTTTGAATACTGATTTGTAATATTTATATCCGTAGTGTGATTCTCCTACTGCTGAAGGTTTTCCAATTGCCATTATCTGTGTTTTATCTGCAGAAATACCTAATCTGTCAAATCCTCCACCAGTACTTCCTGTTTCTGTAACTTCTGATGATGTAACTACTTGTTCATCTTTTTTTATTACTGTAATGCTCATTACAGTATTTTTTAAAGGATATGCTGTAATATCCCCAGCATTTGATATTTCATAGTAATGTAGTGTGCCTTTGAAATATTCTCCAGCACCTTGTTTTACTTTGCAATCATCAACAACAAAAAATGTGCCTTTCTGCTCTATTTTAGAACCTATTTTAATATTAGAAACAGTTATCTTGTTTTTTGATGGGTCTTGCAAGTTTTTAACTGTTTTAGTGATACGGGCAAAAATAAGTTGTTTATATCCTTCTAAACGAATCCATACTTTGTCATAAACATTGAAACTTGATTCAGGAGTTATTTCTGAATCCAAATCTGAAGCCGTTACTTTCAACTCCACATCAGGATATCTCTGTTGTATCAACTGATTTGCACAATCGGCATATATTGCATACTTATGAATATTATTACTTGAAACTGTACCAATTTTCGGTACTATATCCCCACCAATTTGATGAGGTTCTATTTTCGTGTAATTGACATCAGTATCACTATTATCAAATATGAAGAAATCCCCTTTGTTCTTATCAAAAGGTGCTTTCCAGTAGGATAATATACGATAATATTCTTTTGATTCATTTATTGCAGTTGCATCACTCCCCGTATTTGAGTTTTCAGTATATTTTTCAACACTGCATGGAATTGTTTCACCTTTTTTCACAGCCAGATCCAACCAACCATAAGGATTTATATCTCCAGTTTCCTTTGGTTTCCAATCTGCCCAGCCATTTAATATTTTTTGCATTTCATCTCTTGACATCCCATTAGTACCCGTAGCTCCACTTGTTGTTGATGTGGAAGTATCTACTGTTGTTTCACTCATTTTCAAAATAGGAGCCATCGCTTTATAGGTATTTGTTTCACTTACACTATATTGAATGTTATCCATATTATACCCTACATCAAGTACTGATTTGCGAGTATACCCTCTGTGAGATGGTTTTATGAAATCTAAATGGCGTACAATCCTATTGTCGTCTTTATTTTTAATATACCACCAAACAAAAACATTACCTGTTTCTTCTTCAATAAGTCTTAAAAGACTCATTTTAGTCATAGAACCACATGGATGAATATACTTAAGGCTGCTGTCTAATGGTTCATGATATTTCGTAATATTCCAATATGGCTGAAATATCTCTTCAAGAAATGATTGAGTTACTTCGATTTTTTCATTACCTGCATAATAAAAAGGTTCAACATAATTTAGTTCAGTAATTGCATCTTCTGCAGTTACTGTAATGGTATTTTCTTTCCATAAATCAAGTTCATACTCTTCATTGATTACATATAATCTTGGACGGGTGGTTGGTGTTTGTCCTACATAGATTTTATTTCCTTGTTTGAAAATTTCTGTGTAGTCATTGTTATCTTCTGATATAGGGTATTCTATACTGATTGATGGGATTTTATCCCATTCCTCAGTATATGTAATGTTCAATGTATCTGAATTTAACCAGACAATCGGTTTTTCAGCAGGAGATAAGACAATTACATTTAAATCACTCATAATTCCCTCTCCTTATATTCAACAAATTGAATACTACATGAACTTGATTGAAATACAAATTCTCCTTTAATATTAAACCAGTCACAGTCCAAATCAACATCCTGAGTAATATTAATATCAGTTTGCCCTGTTGTAGTTGATTTATCCAGCATTACAGTTCTTTTATCACAATCAATTGTTAAAATATCCCCTGCATCTAATGCATCACTATAAATACTCCATGATTGGCCACTATATTTCTCCGTGATGGTGATTTCATCACTTAAAGCAATTGCCCGAATTTTTGGTCTTACTCTTGTAATTCCATTTACAACCCCTACTTCTGCAGTATAAGTTGCTTCTTTCGCAACACTCACTCCGTCAGGAACTTTTAATTTCACCTTTGAATCATACTCTGTAATTTCAAGTTTCCCATCCAAGGGATCTTCTAAAATGTAAGGATAAATTTGACCTGGAATATGTTCAAATTCAATATTTTTCAATATTGGTTTGTTATGTTTCGTTCTGTTATTACTGAGCCATTTTGCAGCACGACGGAACAATAATGTTGATTCATCAAGATTACATTCACCAACCTCAATTTCCATTTCAATAGTTTTTGGATCTATATTTTGCATGCTTGCCCTTCTTGTGTCACATCCTTCAGCACTGAAATAAGTTACAGTTGTTTCAGTTCCTGCATCAAGAGTTAATTTTTTGAGGAATACATTGTAATATTCACTTGATTCACCATCTATCCAGAATTTAAGCCAATTGCTGTTTCCAAGTATGGAGTATCTGATTGTGAAACGTATGTTGCTCAATTCAAGTTTTACATCATGATTATACTTATTGATTGCTTCAAATTCCACTTCTAACCTAGTAGGGTCTATGAAATCTGTGTATTTTATTCCGAATAGGTCGAATGGCCCACCTAATTCTAGGCTTTTAGAACCTTCAGGTATGATTATGCTTCTTTCACCTATACGATTGTCACTTGTACGCAATCTTGCTACTAATGAGCAGCTACTTGATGATACTGCATCAAAATGTATGGTAATTCCTTGAAGTACAAAGTTTTTAATATTCTCAACACCCCCAAAGGATAATCCTGATACTCTGAAAGGATTTGCTTTGTTCATTGCTGGAATAATACATGAACCATAGTTTATTGGTGAAATAACATTTTTTAATGGATTGAAGTATAATCCATATGGTTCTACTCCTTTTTCAAAATAATAGGGTGTTTCTTCAAGAATTGGATTTGTAAACTCAATATTAAAAAGAGTTGGGCTACGTTCTAAGTATTCTCCAGTCCAGAATAACCATATGGGATAGTTGCTATCATAATAAAAACTTAATTCAAATTTAACCCATTCATTCGGTTGGTTAATACTTTTTTCTAATCCTAATGTGTTGAGGAGATATTGATTGTCTTCGTACTGTTCAGGTGTTCCTGAGTCATGGAAAATGCTGAAACGATAATTCCATTCATAGTGTTCGAAGTTGTCAATGTCTTCTTCACTTATATTCACTCGCATATACGTGATAATAGAATATACTCGACCATGCTCCATTTTATCAAGTACATTATCTGGGATTTTGAATTTTGATAAAAAAGGAGTAGTATATGATGACGGTGCAATTTTAATATCTTTTGAAGCAATTAATACATTATGTTCATCATACCCATTAAAAGTGAATATACCTGTTTGTAAAGGTGTAACAGTACAGGATAACATTTCACTAGGAGTATTTTCTGCAATATGCCATGTTATAACTGTTTTTTCTTCACTTGAAGTGTCAATTGAAGCATTATTATCCCCATCAATAGTAATATTAAATTGTGCAGGTAATTCTATTTTAATAGTTCTTGATTCTAAATTAGATTGACCACGTTCTCTACCCCAATCTGTACTTGTTGCTGTGAAATCAAATGATTTGTCTTCAACTCCATATTCAGGCAAATCTAAATCTAATACAACTTGTTTCGGAACAACACCTAAAACTAACTGATAATTATACTGATTATCAGTTCCCTGCATTTTAAATGTTTTATCACCCGTATTAACCGCCTGAAAAGTTAATGTAACTGTATCAACCCATTCACTTATGAATAAACTCGTCCATTCTAAAGTGTTTCCAGATTTTTTAACAAAATTATCATTAGTACTGCCCTGATAAGTCACCCCATCTGGAATAATTATCCTCGTTACAGGCGTATGATACCTATTTGTATGATTTATATTTGAAAGAGATAATGTAATATCAAAAGTATCTTTTTCTACAACCTGATTTTTGTCAGTTGTAGCTGATAATACATACACTCCTTCCTCATAGATTATTTCCACAACAACATAATACAAATCAATACTTCCCGCACCACCAGTATTGGCTGGGAAATCCATTTCTAACTGAAAACTGCGGTTAATATTTTCAGTATTCACTCCGATAAAAGATAATGTGTCAATTTCTGAAGTGAAATCTGATGCAACATTTGTAGGAGATTTACCATGAATTTCAAATTCAGCACCAGCACCAGTCACACGGAAAATCACAGGAGCCAAATTCACATCAACATTACCCTCAGCTGTTTTTTTCATTTTATAATGAACTCTGATTTTTGTAACTGTTGATCCCCCTGGAAGTTGGAAATCAAAATCAGTTAAAATTAATGTTGAGGGCCTGTTTCGTATTCCACTGGCTGCTGTGATGTTGCTTGTTGCAAAAGTGTTACTTTCATCTTTGATATTGTTGATGCTGGTGAATTCTGAGTAACTTTTTTGTATTGCATAGCGTCCTGTTTTTTGTGTTATTGTTTTTGCATATTTTCGAATACTTGTCAAAAATCATCACTCCTGAGGTGGGATATATGTTACTTTGATACTGAACCAACCAAGGTGTAATTCTCCAGTATTATAATTAGAATTGGCATCGTAGACTATTTTGGCTTGGAATGCATTTTGATTTAGGGCATTTGCACTTACCATACTCACATTTGTTGTTGAAGCATTATTTTGTGTCCATGTATTGTTTCCAGGTTTGTTTGCTCCTTGCAATACGATAGTGTCTTGTCCTGTTGCATCTAAATATACTGTTCCAGCACCCATATTTGGGTTACTGTTGTTTCTGGAGTATTTATGCAACCAAACAGCTTCTATTTTTTGAATAATGCTTCCATTTGGGATGTTGAATCCAAAACAAGCTTGATTTAATGGTTGTATTGCATGCCAGGACCCTGCTTTTGAAGCAATTGTCCCCGAACTTAAGTAGTATGCATCAGTTGGTTCTTTGTATACATCTGCATCACTATATTGATGTGATTTATCCCATGTTTTTCGTGGGATTGCTGCAGCATCCCAGCTTACGCAACCTGGTTTTCTTTCAACTGTTAGTGGACTTATTACTTTAATACTTCCAGTCATGCGGGTGTATAAATATTTTCCGTTTGCAGCAACATTTGCTGAAAATGAGTATGTGTTACCTTCGTCTAATCTGAGGTTTAGTTTAGCTATTCCGTTACTTTCAGTGGTTTTTTGATAAGTTACACCGTGTATAGTGATATTAACTGTTTTGTCAGCTAATGGTTGGTTATTATTGTCACAGTATAATAATTTGAGATCCCATCCTTTGTAGATGTTTGTACTGGAAACCATTGTTAATACTGGTTGTATGGTTGTTACAACTCCTTGAACAATAATATTTGCTGAAGAACTTTTATAATTATTTGTTTCACCATTAAAAACTGCATTAAAACTGTTTGCCCCATTATTAGTGATGTTCACTGTTTTTGTAGCTACTCCATTATTATTTGTGTGAATTGCATCAATTTCAGTGTTTCCTTTTTTGAAAATTATTTGCCTGTTCACTAATGGTGTTCCTGATTTTGTTTTTAAAGTTGCTGTTAATTCCACATTGCTTCCCACTTCTGCAGTAGAAGGTGCGGATAATATTATTGTAGTGTCTACTGCAGTACTTGTAGGTGTTCCCAAGGCTAAAGAAATAGTTTTGGTTGCAGTATTATAATAACCTACACTATCCCCCATGAGAACAACTTTAATAGTTATACTTCCAGTAGCTCCAGCAGGTACTGTTAATGTGCCTGAATATCCTTCTTGTGATGTAGTATCAGATTTAACAAGAACATTGTTAATATACAATTGAATCGGCATACTTGGAACATAAATATCAGTTCCATCAGGATTTTTCGGATATACAAGTATATTAAAACTACTTCCAGCATTATATGTTCCCGTGGGAATGGAAATGTTTAATGTGGGAGTGGTTTTTTGGAAGGTTATTTTTGATTCATTACTAATACTTCCTAAATGTTTATTATCTTTTTCAAATTTTGTTTTAAGAGCATAATCAGCCATTAAAAAATCACCTCTTAATTTTTTATTTATATAGTGTTCGTATGTTTATTATTCAAACATACTACAAATTGAAGATTATGTTAAATATGGTTTTAAAGCTTCTGACACTTGGATTAATCCAACTGGACACAGTAGCACGAATAATACAAGTAATGGAGTATTCTCAAGCACCAGTAACAGTAATAAAGGAGATAGTATACTTCAATTAGACATTACTGGGGATTTCATAATCACATATGAAGCACAATGGCAAGCCAGTACCAGGTGTGGAATTGGAGCAAAAGACACCACCCGTACAACACATTTCGATAGTGGAACCGACAGTAACTTCCGAACTCAAAAATACATTTACTGGAACGGCACTAAAGAAACAGAAACCCACTATTCTGAATCTACTCAAACTACTTACTGCCCATGTAAAATTATTAAAAGTGATGGACATTTAAAAGGATATATGAACGACACATTAGTTTGTGATTTAAATTATGCTTGGATTAGTCAATGCAGTGCTTGGAATCTCCACACCACAATTTGGGGCAGTGGCAGAACTATTAATATTAAGAATTTGAAGATTAAACCTTATTCAGAATAATGTTTGATTTTAAGGTTTTTAACTTTCTGAATCCTATTTTTGTTCGTGTAAAAACAGAAATACTGCGTATCACAAGTTTTCCCTTGATGTTTGTTTAATATTAATTCACCATTTTGGTACAATTTGACATTATTGGGTTCTACAATGAACTTCAAGTGGTCATTAGGGTTAATATCTCGTGTTATGTCTGCTTCAGTTTTACTTGAGCTTGTGCTTGAAGGATATGTACTGATTATGAATTTGTTTGCTCCACTATCCCAATGACTCCCATACCAACAAGTATCTCCAGAATATTTGGTATCTGGCCATAGTTCTAAAGCCATTTTTTGGTTTCCTCCTCCATCTACCCAGTCGAATTCGATAGTGTATGGTGGAGTGAAGTATTTGCTTGGTAATCTATATTGTTGTTCGGAATTACTGTTTGTACTAAATTTAGTACCTTCCGAATCAATATCTACGATAATGTCGCTTGTTCTAACCCATCTGTCTGATTCACTGGTCATAGTGTCATAGAATAAACAATCCTCCACAGTTAGTATATTAGAATAATAAACATTCGTTCCCAATATACACTTGACTTTTAACTTGACATCCCCCGCTCCAGTACAAGTATACTTCATTTTATCAGGATATGCTTTACTGTCTAATGTGACTGTTTCTTTTCCATCTTCTACAAGATATAATGGGGCTTGTGGAGGTATTCCTGTTGCAGACACGGTTATCTGTATTGTATCCCCAGTTTCACCAACTAAAGTGTCTGCAGAAATGTTAATTTCAGGTGCTGCTTCAATATACTCTAAACTTATGCTTGCTGCAGATTCATTATAATTAGAATCCCCTGCAAATGAGCAGTTAAAAGATATTGTTACTGCAGATGAATATGAGATATTAAACACTGCTTTTCCTTCACTATTTGTAGTTTTTTCTTGGTGCATATTAGTTGTAATAAGTTTACCAGACAGTGGATTTCCATCATCATCTTTTAATGTGACAGTTATAATAGCAGTATCTCCAACAGAGTAGGTTGTTTTATCGCTAGTTACAGATATAACAGTATTTGTTTTTGCACTACGCAGTTCAGGATAAGTTACATTGAATGTAGCTACTCCTCGATTATCACTTCTAGCACTTTTTACCACTTTGTCTAAATAATAAAGATTAATTAATTTGTCAGGTACTGGTAATCCTGTTTGGTCAGTTATTTTTGAAGTTAAAGACATTACATCAACAGTATTAACAGTTTTTGAAGCAGGAGATAAAGTTAAACTTGTTGGTATGTATACATTTACATTGATTTCAGCTGAACTTTTATTATATCTTGCTTGTTTTGTAGTGTATGCTCTGATTGTATGTGTTCCCCCAATACTACTACTGTACTCCAAAGTACATATTCCTTGAGCATTTGTTGAAGCAGTACCAATACGAGAGTTATTCTCTTGAAAATACACATCAACATTAGAAACAGGTGCTCCTGAACTGTCTGTAAGTGTTGCAGTTATAACTGCAATATTCGGAGTAGTTGCATCAGGATAAATAGTTGCAACATCCGTACTTAACACAAGATTTACAGGAACAACAGGTACATCAATACTGAAATGATTGAATAAATGCCCATTAATTTTAAATGGGTCTTCTTCATGAATCATACAGTCACTTAATTCAAAATCAGAAACAGATAAAGGAGGGATAAGGTTACCCATACCCCTTACTTTTTCTGGTCTTACTTCTATCTTCTTCATAATTTATTATACTCCTTGTGCACGATTTTCACGGAATTGTAATTTAGATTTAATTTTACGATCCAATTCCTGGAAATCCATATTTTGCACTAATGATTTTAACCAACCTGCATCTTCAGGTGCTTCATTTATTAACCTTACAATTTCCTCTTCTGAAACTGTGTCTGGTAAATCGATGAACTCGTGTTTGAGTTTTGTTTCACCAGATAATACGATGATTATTTGGTTTTCTTCATTAGTTTCCGTTTTATTGGATTCATTATTGTTTTTGTTTAATTCTTTAACAACATCAAAATCTTCAAGCAAACTGTTTGGAGAGGCTCTTCCAGCACGATGCCCGACACTTGATGGTCCAGCATGTGTTTTTGGACTGCTCCAACCATAACCTTTTTGGAATGCTGTTGTATCCATATGTTTACCGTTGATTTCTGTCCAAAAGTGACCTTCTTTACCCCAATATCCATGAACTTTACTGCCACTAAATCCACAGGTTGCAGCTAAGGCTAATAATGCATCTGCTCCATCACTACAATTACATTTTCCAGCAGCAATAGCATTTTGCCAGGACCCATATTTTTCACTATCATAATAATGATCGTAGGGTACTATGCTGAATACTGCTTCTGCCATTTTTACAAAGGAGTCAAAACTAATGTTTGGTGTTCCAGTTTCAAAATCACGAACTTTAAATGCTAATCCAGTTTGAGCTA
>ENA-OZGX01001204-OZGX01001204.1-human-gut-metagenome-genome-assembly--contig:-NODE-1204-length-10404-cov-5.033626_pt1 | contig 10404 bp, 10 predicted proteins | sample MGYA00244040_ERZ653674 | MGnify/ENA primary metagenome ERZ653674 (study PRJEB26926, sample SAMN06165232) | human gut metagenome | biome: ENVO:00009003; feature: ENVO:2100002; material: ENVO:00002003... | reverse complement strand
CTTTTATTTCCGTAGATTTATGGGCAAATTCGCCTTCTTCTTCGGCTTCCGCGTAGTTATCATTCGTCACCTCCTCGACCGCAATCACCTCGTCGGCCCGGCCAAGTGTGCCAAGCCATACGTTCTGAATCGAGGGGTAAATCTCCTCGTTGTCTTCGAGCACCCCGACCCGAACGCCCCACTTCTCCTGCATCGGAGAGTCGGCATAGTCGGACGGGTACATCTGTCGCCCGGCCTTCATGTCGGAGTAGCCGAGCATGTAGTACGGGTTGTTGCCTTCGGCCGGGTCCTTTCCGGCCGTAGCGTCATTCCAGCCTCGAACGTAGTCGCGGTACGACTTCGGCATGAGGTTGGAGTAGTAGGAGAGCTCGGTGATCGCGTTTTCATCGGGGTCTCCGACGAATGCCCCAGCCGCGCCCTTGAAGTAGCGGTAGGGGAGGTTGCGTGTCGATCCGCGGCCGATCAGCCGGGTGTAGATGTCCGTCTGGTCATTCACGCGCTGGATCGAAACCAGTCCGGTCCCGTCCGCGTTCGTTTCGTCCATAGGTACGTCGCCATAGTCGAAGATGTGCTCGATTTCCGGCGCCGGGAAGCCGACCTTAATGCTGATCTGGCCGTTGTCTTCTTCGATACTCCATCGGACGCTGTATAGCTCGTATAGCTGGGTCAGCACATCCCAGATCGTCGTCTTGTCAACGCTCACGGTAGCCCGGAACGGATTTATCTCCATATCGGGGTTCAGAATCACCTTCCAACGCGCTCCGTAGTAGTAGGCGAGGTTATCCCTCAGCCGACCAACAAACTCCGTCAAATCGGCTAAAAATGCGAATTTCGTTCCAATGGTCTGGAGTGTGCCGTCGGTGAGCTTGATTATGTTTGAGAACGGGTAGAACTTGAGGTCCTCCCGCTCCGAAACGAAGGTGAGCGTGTACTTGTACCGAAGCGACTTGAGGTCCTTGATACCCGGAGGCGCATAGCTTTTGAGGTGATATGTCTCGCCGTTGTACATCACGGTCCAGTTCAAGTTGAATCCCGGCTCCTCCTCGGGACCGAAGTAGACATCCATCGTGATAACCGACTCCCCCATGTCAACCTCGTTGACTGTGAAGTTCGTGATCTCGATTTCGTTCGCCAAAAGATTAAAGGTGATGGCCTTGTTGTTGTAGAGCATCACCTTATTGTCGTAGACGAGCAGGGCGGGTACCAGCGACTTGATTACCATGCTATATGATTATTTTAGGGTTTCCTATCGCCGCCAGATCATACCCGCCGACCGAAGCATCCAGCGGCGGGAGGATGCCATTCGCTTCGGGAAGCTGGGGCGCTGAGTCAAGCCACTGGACGACGGAGCCTTCGGCGGTGGGTATCAGGTTTTTGGGCAGGTACTCGGCGATGCATCCGACAAGCTCAACGCTATCTACGGTAATCGTCAGTTGCTTATCCTCGCTCGATGATCCGCCATATATATAGATATATGGAGACAAAGTCGAGATCCCCTCCTTTAGAGTTACAACAAGCGTAAAAGGTGAGTTATCCTTGGGTAAATAAGCGATACTACTGTGGCCTAAATTCAAATACGGAGTCCCGGATTTATAATTTGAAACAGAACCCGTAATACGGAAAGCTTCGCCCACGGATAAAACCCGGTTAATCTTGATATTGGAAGAAACAGGAGCGTCGACGCCTGTCCATGTATGGGAATTCTTGCCGATGATTTCAACCGGCGTCGAATCCTTCATCGTGTCGGGAAGCATATACCCCGCGGGATCACCGTCGTTGTAGTGCGCGGCTACTTCTTCCGCGGAGAGGGCGTAGTTGTAGATGCGGGACATAACCATCTCGGAGCTGTTGGCCATACCCAACCGAAAATCCCCTAAATCTTTAACTGCCGACTGTTCTTTGGTCGCTTTCAGTTCACCGTTGATATATACCTTCACGGTTGTGCCCTTACGGGTAAGCGCAAGGTGGAGAATACTTTCTTGAGCCCCCGCTATCAAATCAATGGAATCAAGAAGCAGATCACCTGACGACGGCTTCTCAAATATTATCCATCGAACGGCAATTTGAGGTGTTCCGTATATTAACAGGCATCCCTTCGAGTACGCATAAGGGGCATTGGCATTGAATATGAGAGGCGTGTTTGAACTTATCGCTCCATATAAATTGCCGAAATACTCCAGCGTAAAGTCATTAGTGCCAATAGGCATGGATGGGCTTTTAAACATTGTAGACGCGGATTTATCAACGTATTGGTTATATCCCATCTTCACTCCCTTCGCCATGCGACGCAATGCCTCCTCCTTCGGCTCAGGAAGGACAACTCCATCGAAATAGTTATTTTTGCCGTATTTAGCCATTGTCTTGGTAGTTAAAATTGCACTTGTTGGGCTCGGCTACATAGAGCGTCAATTCGAAGATGAACGCGCCCTGCATGACCTGCACGATGGTCTCGGAGCCCGGCATCTTGGTCGGGTAGCCCACGATCTTCACGCCTTTGTAAAGGTTATAGATTGTGACCGGAAGAGCCTTCTTTACGTCGCCGTTCGTGGTGGGTTCGAAGAATGAGTCCCATAGCGAGCGGATAGCCGCGTTCATCGTTTCGAGCTCGCCGAAGTAGAGCAGTTTCACGGTGTATTCGAAAGCCTTGTCCACCGTGTAGGGATAAATCTTCACACCATCGCGCTCCGGATAATCCTCCTCTTCGTAGGAACGCTTCTCCGGCGCGAGAATATCAGGGGATTCCATCAGGTGAAATCCCATCGTCTGCATATCTCGAACCTCTCCGTCGGCTACTTGGTAGCGGAGGCGGCAATCCCTTGTGGCTTCCATTTCTTGCGCTTGATTCGTATGTTGCCTTTGAATACCGGGACGCGGTGTCCCCACTGGTAAACGGTTACGGGCTTTACGGACTTGTTGTTGATCCTCACCGGGGAGTCGTCGAAGATGTCGAGGATCAGTATTGCGTTCGGTGCTACCTCGAATTTAAGGTTGCTCCCGTATGCAACATAGGCATGCACCACGGCCCACTCCTTAACCCGAACCGTCCCTTCGCAAAGCCAAAAAACATCGACTCCTTGAACGGCTTCGGTATCTACCGTCTGCTGGACGAAGATACCAGCCGCATTCAAGTCTTTCTTATCCCAGCACGCGCGAATCAACTCAACCGAAGGAAACCCGGAAAAAGTGCACTCCTGAATCATAGTTTTGAAGTGATCGAAGAGCGCAGGGGTGTCCTCTGTGAGCATCTGCTTGAAATGACCCTCACATATCCCGGCCGCATGAGCCTCCCGCGTCAGTGCTTTGATGATGTCCATAACCGCTCCAAATATACGCAAAAAAAAAGCGTAAACCAAATCACGGGTAGCTCAAGTGAAATCTTCCCCGGCTGGAAGCGGATTGTAAGTTCGTGGAGTAGCGCCGTAGGACCATCCGGAACGACTGGGATTATTTATTTCAATCAGGAGATACCCACCACCTCGAAAATACTTATCGAAGCAACTATCCAGTCCTCTCCCGCTACAACGGCTACAATTAAGTTCCCGGTGCCTCTTACTATCGCGGGCATCAATGGAACCGGACAAGGAGTATTGTTTGAGATTTGCTCGAAGTATCTGGGCATTAACAGCACTCCGGGCAGTATCAAACTTATCTGTTCGTCGGTTATCACCGGAGCCAGCGGCGTTCAAGGCATGAACGTTGTTGTGCAATCGAATAACTTATCTGACGTATCGGATATTATCCAAATAAAAGGGATATATTTCAAGGCTTGAATATAATAAAAGCCCCTCTAAATGAGGGGCTTTTCCATTTACAGCGCCTTGGATAGCCTGTATATACCTACGACATGGAAAGCCTCAATGACTGTATCAACATCTCCTGTCGCTTCCATGGTGAGTACGCTTCCCGAAGCCGACAACATCAGATTAAAGTTAACTAACCCCGTAACGCCTCCTGAGGTATTATAATTAAGCGCTTCTATGGTTAGGTCTTCGGTGCCGCTGGTGCTGACCCAAATTATGCTCCGTCCTTGTTTGCTTCCGATCATGGTATGATCGCTCGATATAAAGTTATAAACAATCATAAGGCGGTCACCGTCACTCACCTCTCCGCCTAAATTGAATGTTTCGGGTGCTGCATTAGCTAACGCAATATCGCCACTGAAAAGTTGCTCGACTCCGTCTCCACCGCCTCCCAGTTCTGTCCATTGAGCAGTAGTTCCGTTCGTCGAGCCAGAGAAAGTACGACTACCATCAGCTGTTTGGAGCAGATAGGTGTATAAAATAGGCCCCGATGAACTCCTAAAACAATGACCGTATAAAGGCGCAGTAACACCTGAAGGTCCTCCTACGATTGATCCTGCTGTAAATATGATCGCTCCTTGACCTACAGCCAACTTTTTTAAGCTATTATTCGTAGGGTTGTTGAAATTAGACACCTGTATTTTTGCTGCTGCTTGACCTGCAATAGCGAGACTTACTCCCATCATATCCACAGCTCCGGTTGTTGCGTCAACAGCGATGCGTTGCATTGCAGCACCCAACGTTGCGCCAGTATCTATCGAAGGACAAACAAAGACATATTGATCGGTTTTATCGTTGTCTTTAGACTGAATAAAGTCTAATTGACTGTAGTCTGCCTGATCGGGGGTACTGAATATCATACGGAAGATATCGGCAACCTTAACGAATTTCAAATCGCCAGTAGGCACACCGTCGCTTTCGCCGTATGTGAATTCGTATACTGAGGCTTCGATTCCTGTGGGAGTGCCAAGAATACTCCAGTTCGTAGCGTAAATGCTCGTAGATTGGTAAGTATACAGATACGAACGTTTATAAGTATTAATTGAAGTAGAGGTACCAACGTATTTAATCGACAAAGCAGAAATTTTTACAGCATAGCCTACCAAAGCCGAGCCAGGTCCGTTAGCGGCGTCAACGGCGCTCGTAAACGTGAACATCTCACCAACGGCAATATCGCCCATCGCACCATTGCTGAAAGTGTTACTCTTAAAATCAGTAACCGTCAGATATTTCATGGCGCTGCCGCCGCTTCCGGCCCACTCCATCGTTACACCCAGACCACCCCAATCGCCAGAAGCGGTCGAGTGCAGTTTCGTGATGATTGCTTCGTCGGTAAGCGTCTGCAGCGTAGGCCACGCCATAGCGACACTGGACGAAGGAATGACGCGGATGTAGTCGTTGGTCAGGTGGAAAATCTGAAGACCGTTCGTACCCTGCGTTTCGGCATTCGCTCCCTGAACGATATTAACGATGAAGGCCAACTCCGGTTTCCCGGATGCTCCCGTGGCGGGATTGCCGGACACGATACGCAGGCGGCCCACGTTTGCGGCGGCAGTCAGCATCTTGAGCATACCGAGGATTGTGGTCTTGTTATCGACGAACTTGAGACGGCTGTTTGTGGGAAGATCGCCCATGTTTGGGTTCTGCGCGGCGGCGGCGAAGGGAGTCTTTGTTCCGCCAGTTTTAACCGCGGCGATCCAGTTAGCATCCGTCACGGAATCCGGGTTGGACTGCGTCCACTGCGAACGGGTGTAGATAGCCGCTTCGTTCACGTTGATGACGAATCCGCTGGCCGAGGTCCCGTTCCACGAAACCATCCCGGTCTGGTCGGCGCCGTCGCTAACGATCTTGACCTTACCGGAGCCCACCATCGCGTACAACGACTGAATGGCCGCCAGCAACGTGGTGTTGGCGGTGATCGCGGGTTTTCCGGCCGTAAGTGCGGTGAACCCCTTGAGGATTACATCCTTGGGATCAAGGTTGGAAACCGCGTCTTTCGCGGCCTGCGTTGCCTCGGCAATAAAGAGGCTGGCGGCGACACGATACGGCTCACCCGTATCTCCGGTGTCGCAAAGGACGTGCATCCCTTCGAGAGTCTCGGAGATGGGAACGTTCAAAATGTTTTCTTCTCTTGCGGCCATATTGTTTAAACGTTTGTTTGCTCTGCGGGCATGAGCGGTTTGTACTCCGGGAGGATGTCTTGGATCAGCATAGCTTTGCGCTCCATTTCTCCCTTGATATTGGCGAGAATAGCAGGATTGGTCACGGGATCGAAGAACTCCGCGTACAGCGTTCCAATCCAGTCTCCGTCGACATCAGTGAGGCGACGGAAGAAAACACTCCGAACTCCCCGGCGGTGTGCTTCCGCGTAGACCTTCTTGTCCTTGATATTCTCGATGTCTGTATATATCATCCAGTCTTCGGCGCCGAGCCGGGAAACGAAGTTGCTCCACTCGGCCATGCGCTTGAACTGAAACTCACGCTTGCATGATTGTATGCCGCTGTCCGGCTCTACAATCTCGAACGAACATGAGAAGTATTGCTTATGACTCAACGGGTGCGGCTGTAAAATTCCGACCCGTTGTGCGCTCATTCGGAACATGCTCTTCCATAGATAACCGTAGATGCTGGAATACACGGTGCTCAGACGAGCCTTCATGTAACCCTGCCTCTCGTCGGTTTCACGCCGAAGGCGTTCCAGTTCGATGTCATAGCGCTTCTCGGCGCGTTTCACTTTGGAGTTCACGATAGGAAGGATGATCCCCGAGAACCCAGCCAGCGCTGTAAGGAAGACAGCGATCCCCTCCCAATTAATCTCCATTGAATACTATTTTTGCCCCGTCGTAAATGGGGATTTTTCCGTTGTAAACGAGAACAATGCCGTTGTAACGATCCTGCATCACCGTGAGCGATTCGTAGAAACCGTCCTCGTTGTAGAAGCGTACCTCTCCCGTCCTTTCTTGCTTGGTGAGGTTTTCAGACACGGAAATTCCAACGGACTGAGTACCGTCACCCCCACTGCTGGGGGTGACAGTAACCCAATCCGGCTTGGAATTTACGCTCCACGCTACACGACTTGTAAGCTGGATCGTTGCCATACGCTACGCGGCCTTCACGGTTCCGTCGGCGTTGAATGCCAGCGTGCTCGGGCTGAGCGACAGCGACGATTCAGCCGAATCCTGCGAAATAGCGATGGTCTTGGAAACGCCACCTTTCGTAGTGACCGTTACCTTTGCGGTACGAGCGTCAGCGCGGGGGTTGACATCGACGGTGATGTTGATTTCGCCGTTGCCATCACCCGACATCTTGTCGGAGTGAACCCACGTTACCTCACTGGGAATGGAGACGGTCCACGAGTCGTTGGCGGTTACTGTTACTCTTGCCATTGTTCAGACTGTTTTTGATTTGACCTTCTGCGGTAAAATGCAGGGCACTCGGACTTAGAGTTATCTCCTCCGGCTCAGGAGGAGTGGGCTCGACCTTCTTGACGGGCCAACTCCACATTCGCTGGAAGTAGAATGATCTATGTATTTGTGCCATAACAACTTACCTTATCGCTACAAATTTAATAAAAATACCCCCCCCTCCAATGCTTCGGTATGGTAAAATTTATAAATAGTTGTAGCTCAATACTTTTATTTGCAAATATACGAAAAATACCCCCCCCCTACCAAACTTTGATGATTTTTTTTGCGAGGAACAGTAAAATCAGCAGTAATGCCCATCCTCCGACATCCATTCGGAATTTTTGCCACCGAGTAAGCGGAGTCAGTACGGCATAGGGTTCTCGCTTCGTTATCGTGACGATCCGGGTCTCCTTCTCGCTGGTATCTATCACTGGGATGTCGGCCTTGGGAAGCGAATCCTGCCGATTCTGGAGTTTATGCCAGAGCATGCCGTTCCGGATTGCGGCCCAGCTATCGGCTACGGATGTTCGAAGATGCGACGTAGTGTCAGGCGTAATGATCTCCCGCACCTCACCCGGTACCGGAACTTCGACCCTGACGTACCGGATCGTCTCCTTGTACTCGGTGTGGGTGCTGTCGGCCCGGTCTTCGCTCGGCTCCGGTAGAGAAGCCGAAGGCATGCGGCAACACGACGCAAGCAGGAATAGTAGCAGGAGTCCGAAATACTTCGCCTTCCATGCCATCAGATCGGCCAGTTTCGTAGCGATCAGGCCCGGCTCGTCGTGGCGGCCGCCGCCAGTGTAATTAGGGACCCCTCCGCGGCGATTTGCGTCGCGTTCAGTATAGAAGTGGTAGTAGGACCCGCGATTATGAAACAAGCAGTGTAATCCGCTCGGAATGGCGAATACGAGCAGCCATAACCAGCCCCACGCCCGAGATTGCAACACATGGCCGAACTCGTGGTCGTAGGTAGGCTCGTTGGTGATGTATTTCGGACTCAGGAAAACGAAGGAACCCATCGTGAATGCGCCTTTGACTTTGGGCGAGGCGAAGAACACAGCTCCGTTCTGTCGAAGGATCGCGCGGTGGTTCGTAAACAGGAGGCACCAGAGCGCCCCGATGATCTCTTGCGGCAACTGCCAGATCGTTAAAATGATTCGCATGAACATGGTTACACAATTTTAATGGTGATGGGTTCCTTCCGGCCCTGAGCCTCCTTGAGAATCCGGACCAGTTCCCTCTCATAGGGCGTCGAGTTGATGACCTTCCCCTTGACTTTGTTCTCACCGACCAAGATACATCCGGCCGAATCTTCGGCCGTGTTCCCGCGGTGGATCAGGATGCCCTCGAAGTGCCTCACGTTCTGCAAACGAGGGAGCTCTCGCTTGAACTTCGGGGAGTAGTCCACCACAACGTCGTAGGTACCGTAAGGGATCGCGGTCTCCCCATACACCTTTTTCTCGTCGCCGTCGAAGACTCCGTTCTTGTTCAGGTCGCGCACCTTGTCCTCCAAGGTGTCGCAGAATTTCTTGCCGTCGATTGAGAGAGAGCCAATCGTATAGCTCTCTCCCAAAAAACGCCTTTTAAGTTCTAACTTCATAATTATCAGCTATTTACGTTAATTGCCTTGGCTCCCACCTTCGATCCGAGCGGTGCGACTACCGATCCGATGTCGTCGGCCATCTGTTCCGTCGCCGTAGCGATCCGGCCCGTGTCGCTCTTGATCCCACGAAGGAGCTCCATTGATTCTGTCTGGGAAGCCATCAGCGTCGGGATCAGTCCGGCCGTCTCTTCGGTTCCCATGATAAGTTCGTTCCATCCGGTCAGGATTGCGTTGATCGACACAACCTGATCGTATTGGGCCACCTGATAGTAGATCATCGAGTTCGCGGCCGCGGCCAGTACCAGTGCCGTGTCCTCGGTCAACGAGCCGACTGCCTTCGAAATACCGGTCAGATTGGATTCTCCGCCGCTCGGTAGATACTGCTCGAAATCGCCCCAAAATTCACCAAGATAAGCCTTTAGCGCTTCTCGTAAGTCTTCGAACGGGAACTGCTCCAGCGTTGGCAACTCGTCTTCGGATAAACCGTTTAAACGACGAGTTTCTTCCATGAAGCTGTCTAATATTCTCTCGACGCCCGGCATGATAAACTTCGCCGTAGCCAGTTCGAGGATCATCTTGTCCACCATCTCGTCCACAGTCTCGTTCCACGCTTCCTTGGCGGAGAGGCTACCGTCTTTCACTCCGTCGTAGATCGCCTGAGCGAGATCGGAGGAGAAGGTCTTGAAGTCGGTCCCGTAGAACGATTCCACTAACTCGCGGCGGTTCTCGGCAATTTGCTGGTTAAGCTCCTCGATCTGTCGCCGCATATCGTCTACTCGACCCTGATCGAAGTCTTTGTCTTTCTTTTTGTACTCAAGGTCGATCTGGCGGTTGAGCTCTTTCTGCTGATTGAGAAGGTTCTGCGTCTGCTGTTTCGCCGTCTTATTAATGTCAGCCGTAGAGTAGGCGCGATCCATTGCCGTCTCTAAATCCTTGTAGGCGTTCTCCAGCTTTCGCACGGCACGTTCTGATGCTTCCTGCTCCTCCTTGATTCGACGCTGACGCGCACCGAATATAGCGAGCACCGCTCCAAGGGCTACCGATGCGGCAAGAAGCGGGAGCATGGTGGTCATCAGTCCTTTGGCTGTCTCGTCAGCGATGCTCATTTCGGTATTCACCAGCGCGATTCCCGCCTGAACGGCCTGAAACCCCTTCTGGATGTCCTGAATCATCGCGGACGCCTCTTCTCCGAACGCACTGCCGAAAATGTCGCTGAACGTGTTCATGGCATCTCCGATCTTGCCTATGTCGCTACTCAGGTTGCCGAGGTAAGCGTCCATTTTGTTCAGCGCGGCCTTCGTCTTCGTAAACCCGGTCTGGACCTTATACTCGGCCGCGGCCAAGTCCTCAACCGCCTGCTGGGTGTTTTTGACAGCATCACGATTTTGGCGCTCAAGGTCGTTGATTCGCTGGAGTATCGTAGCCCTCTCCTCGTCGGTTCCGGCCTGAGACATCTGGAGCCGGAGAATAGCAATCTCAGAAGCGTTTCGCTTCTCGATCTCCGCCTGCGCCGCCCGCGCCGCCGCGAGATTCGCTTCGGCCGCCTGAACCTCTCGGGTTCCGGTCAGAATGTCATTTATTCCCTCCTTGATTG
>ENA-OZGX01001202-OZGX01001202.1-human-gut-metagenome-genome-assembly--contig:-NODE-1202-length-10415-cov-14.313224_pt1 | contig 10415 bp, 6 predicted proteins | sample MGYA00244040_ERZ653674 | MGnify/ENA primary metagenome ERZ653674 (study PRJEB26926, sample SAMN06165232) | human gut metagenome | biome: ENVO:00009003; feature: ENVO:2100002; material: ENVO:00002003... | reverse complement strand
GCAGCGTCAGATGTGTATAAGAGACAGGCCCCATGGCGGTGTCTGCGAGAGCATAAACTCTCGCTCAGGCACCGCATCTTTACTAAATTGCTCTTCCATTACACTCGTTTTGTCAAGGAATCGCGCCGAAAAATTTCGCGGGCAAAGCCCGCTAAACTTTTCGCGCCCTTGACAACGGCGACAAATTAAAATCAAAACACGCGCGGAGCGGTCTCCCGCTCCGCGCCTTAGTTGCCCAACCCTCCGCCGAACATTGTTCGGCGGACTGCTTTCCCCGCCGTGATCTCAGCGGGGCACCAAATAATTCTCGCTCGGAGTTTTCGTCGTTTTCAAATGCGCCCGTACAAACGCAAATTCGCTTACGTCTATGTTTTAGCGTCATGTATACCTTGTTTTTTTGCGTGACTGAGGGCAATATTCGGATGAAGAACAAGGAAAAGGCACCCTTTTCAAGGGGAGCGTACTTATCGTACGTGACCCGCAGGAAATGGTGCCTTTGACACAGCTATTCGCCGAATGCTAAGTAAATTCACTGACGGCGATATTTTGATGAAGTGCGCGAAAGAGCCCCTGCCGAGAGGCGGAGCGTACCTTAGTACGTGAGCATCTACGGCAGGGGTTCTGACAAAGCAATTCGCGAAATAGCGCCGTCAGTCCAGGAGGGTGTCGTGGATCATGGCATAAGTCTGCGAAGCCTTATCCACCCAACTCTTGTAGAGATACTTCGCGAGCTGGCGGTTGGCGACGACGAGCTTCAGCTCCATGAGCGTGGCGATGTCGCTGTTGATCTTCATGATGACGGTGTAGGTGCCGTCGGCGTTCTTCGAGTAGTCGCAGAAATAGGACTGACGCTTCTTGTAGCGCATCCTGTTCTCGCGCGCGTAGGCGTTGATGTCGTCGCGGATGGAGGTGGGGATGCGGGTGAAAAAGAGCGCGAGGCAGCCGATGCCGTCCTGCGTGATGTTGATATATTCGCTTTTCGGGACGCGGTAGAGGAGATTGGTGTCGATGAGTTCGCCGAGATACTGCTTGCAGTCCATATAGGTCAGCCAGTCGTTTTCGGACGTGCAGATGTCCAGCAACGCCGCCTCGGAAAGCGAGATCGCCATTCTGTCGAAAACGAAAAGGATGATCAGCTTCTGGATCTTGCTGTCCATCTGTGCAGGGATGCCGTCTTGCTCGAAACTCACAGTTTTCCTCCTCAAAAAGTCGTCCGAACGGGGCGCGCGGGCAAAAGAAAAATCCCCCACTTCATGATCCGTTGGCGCAGAATGGAATTTTAGCACCTTCCGCGGCGCATTTCAATACTTTGCGCGAAATTTTTCGCTCGGCACAACTTGTTGTGACATGCGCCCCGCCGCAGCCCTAAGTGCGTGACGGTCAAAGTGTCCGTCGTGCTCGTGGACGCTCGCTCATACTTTTATATAGAAATATGCCGAAGGCTGCGGGTGTAACCGCAGCCTTCGGCGCAATATTATTAAAAGTTCGGGGTGCGGGGATGACATCCCCGCCGGGGTGCAGGGGCGGCGCCCCTGCCCGGGTCAAAGAGTGGAGCCCATTGGACATCCCTCGCGGGGGTCAGGGTGGGGGAAAAGACTCTTTACAGTTAATGTGTTTGATGTTACAATATAAAAAACGCACGCAATGCGGTGGAAGCGGAGGCGAATGTGAAAAAGAACGGAAAGAGAACGATCGTCGCGGCAATCGCGGTGATGTTGGTCATGGCGTGTGCGCTGTTTACGCTGTCTGCATGCGACGAAAGCTCGACTCTTGGCACCAAGGATGAGCGTTCCGATCCCGCATATATAGAGTTCGGGATGTTCCCGCAGACCGTGAAGGCAGACGATGTGACGGTGGACGAGAGCTCTGCGGATGCAAACGGATGGTATCTCGGGAGCGACGGTGCCCGTTATGCAAAGGTAACGGCGGCGCCGCATGGTACGTGCGCATTTTCAACCGGCGCGGCGGTGGAAAGCGGCAAGACTCACTATTTCAAAGTCGAGCCCATTCGTTGGCAGGTGCTGTCCGATGCGGACGGTACGATGTTTTTGCTGGCCGACAGAGTGCTTGCGAACATGGCATATGACGCCGACTGCGCCGATTACGCCGAGAGCGACATCAGAGCGTGGCTCAACGGCGATTTTCTGACGGCGGCATTCAACGCCGAAGAGAGCGCCGCCATCCTCGTCACCGAGGTGGACAACAGCGCGGCAAGCACGGGATTTGCAGACAATGACAATGCCTGCGAGAATACAAACGACAAGATTTTTTTGCCGAGCCGCGCCGAAATGATCTCGACGGCATACAACTTCCTGAAAGATGACGGTCCCGACCGTTTCCGTGAACGCGAAGTGAGCGATTACGCAAAAGCTACCGGCGCATACGCCCATCCCGAAAAGAGCGCCGACGGCGCGCAGAATTATTACGGCAACGGCTGGTGGTGGCTGCGTTCGCCTATCGATTGGAGCGATGATGTCGCCTGCGCCGTGCATGTCAACGGCATAGTCCGCTACGGCAGCGCCGATTACGTCAGTCTCGCCTATATCGGCGTCGTCCCCGCCCTTAAAGTGCCTTCTTCCGCTCTGGCATAGTTTGATCGCGGGGGGCTTATTCCCCCATATCTCATGCATTTTATAATAACAATACGCCGAAGGCTGCGGGTGAAACCGCAGCCTTCGGCGCAATATTATTAAAAGTTCGGGGTGCGGGGATGACATCCCCGCCGGGGCGCAGGGGCGGCGCCCCTGCGGGAAATCATTTCGCGAGCATGGTGTCCAGGCACCTGACGAAGAACTGAGTCGCCTTTTCGAGCTGATCGACGTGCAGGCGCTCGTTGATGCCGTGGATGCGGGACTGGTCGTCCAGCGAGTTGATGAAAGGTCCGAAACGGAACACGTTGTCCGTCAGCGGATTGTAGAACCTCGCGTCCGACGCCGCAATGAACATGTAAGGCGCCACCACGATGTCGTCGAAAGTGTTAACTATGGTGTCGCGCAAGCGCTCGTATGCGGTGCAATGGACGTCCGCCTCGGGGGACGGATCGGAGTAAGTGAGCAGGTTGACCTCCACCTTGTCGCCGAGGAGCTTATTAAGGTAGCGTTTGACGTCCGCGCCCGTCTCGCCGGTGATGATGCGGAAGTTGATGTTGGCACGCGCCTCTTTGGGGATGACGTTGCGCGCGTCGCTGCCCCAGAGCATGGTGGGCGCGAAGGTGGAGCGCACCAGCGCGTTGGTCATGGGCGCGACTTTGGTGAAAACGAATTTGAGCAGCGGCGAGAATACGTCGCGGTTGGTGAGGATGAACTTGAAGGCGCCTTTGCAATAGGGGGAGAGCGACTTGAAGGTCTCCTTGGTCATGGGCGTCCAATAAGTCTTCATGGGGTGGCTCTCCACCTTGGCGACCGCCTTGGAGAGCAGACCGACGGCGGTGGGAGGCTTGGGGTTGGATGCGTGTCCGCCCGCCTTTTTGACGACGAGTTCGAGGTCGCCGTTGCCCTTCTCGCACGCGCCTATGAGCGCGACGGTGTGGGGGATGCCGAGGAGTTTGCCGTCCAGCACGGTGCCGCCCTCATCGATGACGAACTCCATCTCCACGCCCTTATCTTTGAGGTGCTTGACGATGGAGGACGCGCCGACGGTGGAATTGCCGGGTTCCTCGTCGTGTCCGAAGCAGAGATAGAGGTCGCGGGCGAACTTCTTGCCGTGCGCGAGGTGATATTCCACCGCTTCGAGCAGGGCGATCATGTGGCTCTTCATGTCCTGAGCGCCGCGCCCGTAGATGTAACCGTCCTCGGTGAGTACGCCCTCGAAGGGATCATGCTCCCAGCCGTCCTTGGGGGCGGGAACGACGTCGATGTGGCTGAGATAACACCCGCCTTTGAGGGAAGGATCGGTGCCTTTCAAATGATAGATGATGGAGTAGCCCGCGATGATCTCGCGCTCCGCCGCAGCGTTGAGGAGGGGATAGGTCTTTTCCAGCCAATCGCGGTAGTCGATGAAGGGTTGGATGTTGTCCACATAATCCTCCGTCATTGAGACGGTGGGGATGCGGATCGCCTCGCGAAGATGCTGCACGGCAGCCGCCTTGTCGATGGGGGCGAGGTCCTGCGCCTTTCCGGGGGCGACCTTGGGACGGTTGAGAACGGTGCGCACGATGAGCGCGGCGAAGAAGAGAACGATGATCCCTGCGATGACGCCGCCTACGATCGCGCCTATGGTTTCGGAAGTCATGATATATCCTCCTGATGAGACTTCATAAAGACATTATACACGTGTGCGGACGGAATTTCAAGAGCGGAAAGCAGAGAGGGGCAATGAAGGGCGGAATGGGGGAAAGAGAGCATATCACACCCTCGATGTGCCGTCTGCGGGCAAGGTGAGCCGAAAGAAAAGAAAAGCCCGCAAAAAGCCCTCCGTGCCCTCCGTCGTCCGCAAAATGCGCAAGAGGAAGGGGATGCGTCGCATATCGCCGCAAACGCACTCACAAGCGGGAAAATGCTAAAAATGCACGATTTTTGACCGCAATATGCAAGAAAGCGCGATCCGCGGCTTTTCGGCGGCGGAAGGGGGAGAATGCGCCGCTGATCTCCCTTTCCCGCTCCGCAAGCGGCTTTTGCCGCTCCTCGTCCGATTTTTCCACAAGAAGGGAGAAAAACCTTCGCAATTTTCCCGCCCCACTGTTTGCGTGCAAAAGTATTCTACATTTCGCTCGATGTGAGAATAATATTTTGCCGAGTATTCTAAAAAGAGAATTTTTGCAGAGAAGTCTTATCAAAATTTTCGCATTTTAGAATAGTCACTCTCACCTCTCGTTCCTCTCTCACCCCTGCCGCCTGCCCTCCGCCGCGCTCATCCCTCACGCGACGCACCGCAGCAGCCGCGCATTTTCTCTTGCCCCCGTCCCGCCGCAGCATCCGCCGGAACCCGATTCTCGCGCAATATATGAGAAAGCAATTTTCCGCCCCCTGTACATGCGGCGTGCGTTCTGTGCTGTTTATGACACGGCAAGAGGTGGCATTCCTCGGCTTGTGGTGGCTTGTGGCGATGTACCTTTCGCAGCAGCTCGGCGGCGCGCCCATTGAGTGGAGGACTTCGACAAAATGATAACTTCAAGACAACTTGCGAACACGATACAAGACGCGCTCAACGCCCTCGCGGCGGACGCACCGTTCACCTTTGCGGTGTATGCCGAGGTGGGGGATTTTCAGGGGGGAAAGGTTTTGATTGACAGAGAGGGCGGCAAGGTTTAATATCTTTATTAAGTGCAGGCGCGAGTGTGGGCGCGCGGGACGCGCGTTTATATGTTGTCTGCAACTTAGATAAGCGCGCATGCGTGTGCGAGCGCAAGCGGAGGGCACAGGTCATCGAAAGCCGCGGAAGCGGAACGAAAATGGCAGGCGGGTGCCGAGTGCGCGCGCAAAGGCGGGCGGTCTGCCCCTAAAACAAGAATCAAAAACTGCACGGGCGAGTCGTCCGTGCGTCGGAGGTAGAAATGAAATTCGAAAACAAAGGCCTTCAGAATTTCGTCGATGAGAGCGTCGCTCTCTGCACGCCCGATAAGGTCGTGCTCATCGACGGCAGCGAGGAACAGCTCGAAGCGTTGAGAGCGGAAGCGTGCTCCACGGGCGAGATGATCAAGCTCAATCAGGAGCTTCTGCCCGGGTGCTATCTGCATCGCACCGCGGTCAACGACGTCGCGCGCGTCGAAGGACGCACCTTCATCTGCACCGAGAAGAAAGAGGACGCCGGTCCCACCAACAACTGGATGCAGAAGGACGAGGCTTACAAGATGCTGAAAGGCATATTCAAGGGCTCCATGAAGGGCAGGACGATGTATGTCATCCCCTATTCCATGGGCGCGGTGGGTTCTCCCTTCTCCAAGATCGGCATCGAGCTTACGGACAGCATTTACGTTGTGCTCAATATGGCGATCATGACGCGCGTGGGTCAGAAGGTGCTGGACACCCTCGGTCCCGACGGCGACTTCGTGCGCGGTCTGCACTCCAAGGCGGACATCGACGAGGAGAAGAGGTACATCTGCCAATTCCCGGAGGACAACACCATCATGTCCGTCAACTCCGGCTACGGCGGCAACGTGCTGCTGGGCAAGAAGTGCTTCGCGCTGCGCATAGCGTCCTATCAGGGCAGACAGGAAGGGTGGCTTGCGGAGCATATGCTCATCCTGGGCGTCGAGAAGCCGGACGGCGAGACGAAGTATATCGCGGCGGCATTCCCCTCCGCGTGCGGCAAGACCAACCTAGCGATGCTCATCCCCCCGAAGGAATTTGCGGAGAAGGGATATAAGGTGTTCACGGTCGGCGACGACATCGCGTGGATCAGAGTGGGCGCGGACGGCAGGCTTTACGCCATCAACCCCGAGAACGGCTTCTTCGGCGTCGCTCCCGGCACCAACGCCAAGTCCAACCCCAACGCACTTGCCACCACCCGCCGCGGCACCATCTTCACCAACGTGGTGCACAACCTTGAGAACAACACCGTATGGTGGGAAGGGCTGGACAAGAATCCTCCCAAGAACGCCATCGACTGGAAGGGCAATCCCTGGACGGAAGAGGACAGGGCGAACGGCGTGAAGGGCGCGCATCCCAACTCCCGTTTCACCGCTCCCGCGAAGAACTGCCCCTGCATTTCTCCCGAGTTTGAGAACCCGCAGGGCGTGCCGCTCGACGCCATCGTGTTCGGCGGCAGACGCGCAAAGACCGCGCCGCTGGTTTACGAGGCGCGCGACTGGGCGCACGGCGTGTTCGTCGGCTCTATCATGGCGAGCGAGACCACCGCGGCGGCGAGCGGAGCAGTGGGCGTGGTGCGCCGCGACCCGATGGCGATGCTGCCTTTCTGCGGCTACAACATGGGCGACTACTTCGCGCATTGGCTGGAAATGGGCGAGAAAGTCACCAAGAAGCCCAAGTTCTTCAACGTCAACTGGTTCAGGACGGACGAGGAAGGGCACTTCCTGTGGCCCGGCTTCGGCGACAACCTCCGCGTGTTGGATTGGATCCTGAGACGCACCGAGGGCAAGGCGGACGCGGTGGAGACCCCCATCGGCTATGTGCCCCGTCCCGAGGACATCGACCTCAACGGGCTCGATATGACCACGGAGGATGTGGCGGATCTGCTCACCGTGGACAAGGAACTCTGGAAAGAGGACGCGGAGAACATCGAAGGCTTCTACGCCAAGTTCGGCGACAAGCTGCCCAAGGCACTCGCGGACGAACTTGCGACCTTGAAGAAAAACCTTGAATGACAAGTGAGGCGTTCCCCGCCCGCGTCCGCGGGCGGGGCGCCCGGAGTGTGTGAGGGAAACTTCCTTCACACCGTCCGGAAGGACGGCGCGGCATCGCGCGCAACGCGGTGCATCTCCGCGAAAGCGGCGTATGATCGAGGGGAAATTCGGGCGTAGTGACGCCGGATTTTCTTTTTGTCCGCCGTGCGACGGCGGGCGGCAGGCAATATGGTCGATCATCGGCGCGTTCCGGGCGGTGAAAAGCGCGGGAAACGCCGGGAACATTTGCGCGAAGGCAGGCACAAGATCCCTGCTGGGTATGCCGAACCCGGTTCGTATTATTCCGGTCCGGCATAGGGGGAAAAAGAGAGAAAAATCCGCGCGGCGTGAGCCGTGCAAGCAAATAATAAGGAACATTTATGGAACTGTACCAAAGATTTCTGACCGAAAAAGTTGACGCAAACGGGCTGCTTACGGGAATAGATTTCCACGCCCCCGACAACTTCAATTTCGGCTTCGACGTGGTCGACTACTACGGCACCGAGGAGCCGGAGAGAAGAGCCATGATTTGGGTGTCATCCGAGGGAGAGGAGAGGATCTTCACTTTCGGCGACATGATGCGCAAGTCTGCACAAGCGGCAAACTATCTCAAAGCCCTCGGCATTAGCAAGGGGGACAGAGTCCTCCTCGTGCTGCGCAGACATTGGGAATTTTGGCCGATCATCGTCGCTCTTCACAAGCTGGGCGCCATTTGCATCCCCGCGACGGACCAGCTCAAAGAGAAGGATTTCGTGTACCGTTTCAACGCCGCGGGCGTGAAAGCAGTCATCTGCACCACCACGGGCACCGTCATCGAAGAGGCGGAGAGTGCCGTGGAAAAGTGCCCGCAGGTCACCGTCAAGGTGTCCGCCGTGAGCGAGAGGGCGGGGTGGCACTTCTACAACGCCGAGTGCGAGGGGTATCCCGAGGTGTACGAGCGCCCCACGGACGGCAGCGCGCCCATGCGGGACGAGATCATGCTGATGTACTTCACCTCCGGGACGACGGCTTATCCCAAGATCGCCGCGCATGAGCATACCTACGCGCTTGCGCACTTCCTCACCGCCAAATGGTGGCACAACGTGAGGAAGGACGGCATCCATTTCACCGTCGCGGAGACGGGGTGGGGGAAAGCCGTGTGGGGGAAACTCTACGGGCAATGGCTTTGCGGAGCGTGCGTTTTCACCTACGACTTCGAGCGCTTCGACCAGGAGAAACTGCTGGGGATGATCGAGAAATACCGCATCACCACTTTCTGTGCGCCGCCCACCATCTACCGCTTTATGATCAAGGCGGATCTGAGCAAGCACGACCTCTCGTCGCTGGAATACATCACCACGGCGGGGGAGGCGGTCAACCCCGAGGTGTTCAATCAGCTCAAAGCCGCGACGGGGCATTCCCTGATGGAGGGCTTCGGGCAGACGGAGACCACGCTCACGGTGGCGAACCTCAAAGGTATGACGCCCAAGCCCGGCAGTATGGGCAAGCCCACGCCGATCTACAAGCTCAAACTCGTGTCCGCGGACGGCAGCGATACGCCCATGGGCGAGCCGGGGGAGATCTGCATCGACATCTCGGAGGGGAGACCTTACGGGCTCTTCCGCGAATATTACGGCGACAGCGAGAGCACGTATCGTGCGATGCACGACGGGCTCTACCACACCGGGGATATGGCGTACAGCGATGAGGACGGCTACCTCTTCTTTGTGGGGAGGACGGACGACATCATCAAGTCCAGCGGCTACCGCATCGGACCGTTCGAGATCGAGAGCGTGCTGATGGAGCATCCGGCGGTGCTGGAATGCGCGGTGACGGGGGTGCCCGATCCCACAAGAGGACAGGTGGTCAAGGCGACGATCGTGCTCGTGAAAGGGTATGCGGCGTCGGAGGAGCTGAAGAAAGAGATCCAGACTTTCGTGAAAAACCTGACCGCGCCGTACAAATATCCGAGGGTGATTGAGTTCGTGGAGGAGCTGCCGAAGACGATCTCGGGGAAGATCCGCAGGACGGAACTGAGGAAATAACGCTTGACTACAAGATGAGAACGCCGCGGAGGCGGCGTTTTTCTTTTGCAATTAAACAATTGGGGACGGGGCAAAATTGTTTAAAAATTTGACAATTTTGCCCCGTCCCCAATTGTTTAATTGACAAGGGAGGGGGAAAGGTTGTATTATCGGAGCAGGCAAAAGAGGAGGGCAGGGAAATGTCGAGATTGCCGCGCAAAGCGTTTGAGACCAATTACTATCATGTCATTGTCCAGGGTATAGGCAAGGAAAAGATCTTTGAGCAGGGGTGGATGAAAGCCGAGTATCTGAATGACCTTGCTCTTTACAAAAATATCCACGGGATCAAGGTGCTGACCTATGTGGTGATGGACAATCATTGCCATATGTTGCTATACGCGCCGGATGCCGCATCGCTCGGCGCATATATGCGCAGGGTGAACACCCGCTACGCTCAGTTTTATAATCACATGTGTGAAAGAGTGGGCTATGTGTTCCGCGACAGGTATAAAAGCCAGGCGATCTTTGACGATAACTATTTGGTAAACTGCATGGTTTACATACACAATAACCCTGTTAAAGTCGGGATCGTGCAAAATCCAGCCGATTATGCGCATTCGGGGCTGCAATGTTATTACGGCAGGGTCGGACTCGTGGATCGAGACGCGGCGGCAGAGTTTTTCGATGTTGATGCCGCAAATGTCGAAGCGGTGATGCAGGAAAAATCGGCGCAGGCGGATGTGTGGTGCCCGGAGTGGCTGGATGTGCCCGAGGAGAGCAGGAGCGCCGAGGAGATGATCGCGGATGTGGTGGCGCGCTGCGGCGTGGCGCAGGAGCTGCTGCGTTATGACAAGGAGAGGCTCAAGAAGGTCGTGGGGCGGCTGGAGGCTGCGGGCGTGAGGCAAGGACAGATCGCGGAAGCGATCGGGATGTCAAGGGCGTCCTTGTGGGCGATGTTGAAAGAGTGAGTTTTTGATTTTAAACAATTGGGGACGGGGCAAAATTGTTTAAAAATTTTACAATTTTGCCCCGTCCCCAATTGTTTAAAAGAGAGGAGCGGAGGGGGCGGAGAGGAAAGATTAAAAAGCTGTCTCTTATACACATCTCCGAGCCCACGAGACCCTAAGACATCT
>ENA-OZGX01001199-OZGX01001199.1-human-gut-metagenome-genome-assembly--contig:-NODE-1199-length-10428-cov-5.475465_pt1 | contig 10428 bp, 13 predicted proteins | sample MGYA00244040_ERZ653674 | MGnify/ENA primary metagenome ERZ653674 (study PRJEB26926, sample SAMN06165232) | human gut metagenome | biome: ENVO:00009003; feature: ENVO:2100002; material: ENVO:00002003... | reverse complement strand
GAGCCTTATCGTCGGCAGCGTCAGATGTGTATAAGAGACAGCGCTGGGGGTGGTTCCCGGCCGGCGGCTATCGTATCCGCCGGACCCATATATTCTCTCCCTTTGCATCCGAAGACAAAAGGCTGCCCGCGGCAAAACCGGACTGCTTTTTCATGCCCGTCCCGAATATTGGTGTGGAAGCGTTCCATATCGGCTTGGAAAGCTTCCCCGGATTCCGGACCTTTGCCGCGCAAACGAAAAAAACGGCTTTCCGACCATGTCTGTACGACCTTGCGAAATACTGAACTGCGGGGATGTCTATCTTTTTCCTGAGACGAATTCCCGGTGTCAGGGCCGCTCCTCGCTATGGAGCGTGATCGTCTCGCGGAAGAGGAATGTCGTGCTCGAATCGGATACGGGGGATTATCGGCATTTTGCGATGTGGCGGCCCCTTGCCGTCGGTTGCCGTTATTGCCGACTGGCGAAACGCTCCGAATTTCGGGATTATAGGGTGAATCTCACGTATGCCGAAATGCGTAAAATAGGATAAGGATAATGTCGTCCTGCTTAAAACTTTAGCGGTTATGAAAAAGGATAACGAGAGTCCCTATCGTTACTATCGTGTCGTAAGCGTCAAAAAGATCGATCGGTGGTTTTTCGACCGATACGATCATCGCAGAACCCATGCGAAAATCTATGAAACGGTCATCCGGCCCAAATTCGGGATGTGCGAGAACACGTTTCTCGACTACCGTCATGAACCGGACGAGCTGCTGGAACTGTTTCCGCAGTCGGCCAGCGTCGAGTTTTCGCTGTGGCTTCCGACAGTACAGACCAAGTACATGGTTCCCGCCGAGGCGAATCGATTCAGCCTGATGCTCTGGGATTCGATCGACAAGGCTTTTCGCTGTATCCGGCGACGGGAGCCGGGCTGCTGCATAGACGCCGACAAGTTACTGACGTATATGACGCTTTATCTGGAAGAAAGATCATCCGTCGGGATGAAGTGACGCAACTTATGAATGAAGAGAGGGGCTGTCCGAACAATTCGGGCAGCCCCGGTATTTTCGTGCGGTCTTTTCGTTTTCGGTTCGGGGAGTCGGCCGAAGTCTTTGCAAAATGATGATATACAGTCGGTTTTCCTCTTTTTGCGCCGGACGGGCAACAAAAAGGAGCCTCGGAAAAAGGCTCCTTTGTGCGGATAAAGGTGCTCCTGCACATTTGTAAGCCTAATGTATATCAGCGATTTGCGACGCTTTTCCGGTTCCGATTCCCGCATCGCCTACCGTTATTTTGCACGGTCTTGCGCTTGCCTGCCCGTTTCGCCTGCGCCGTCGCCATATCTCCTTGCATGACAGTACAAATATAGCGATTTTCGGCGAAAAATCCAAATGTGAAGACTTTTGGAGATGCGGACGGATTTTTATCGTCAAATTGAGCATTATTTGTATTGTTAATATTATGCATTAATAGTTGGGTTGTTAGAATGAAATTATGTGAATCGTATCAAGCTCGATTTATGTTCGATATCGATTTTATAAATGAAAAAATAATTTGCGTCATAAGATGACATAAATAAACATTACCTTTGTATTCATAATATAGTCTTAGTCATCACTTAAAACTTTACAATATGGACAGGCTGGGGTATGGTCAGATAAATTTTTTGTTCATTCTAACTTTAATACAAAGAGACGATGGACAAAAGAAACAAACTTTGGAGGAGAGAACAACAGAACCGGGTGTTTAAAGCTCGCATGGTTTATCATGCCGCTTGCGGGTGTGGAATCAAGAAAGCGGATGGTAACTGGAATAGACATCCTCATTGGTTCGAGTTGGCAAGGGTGAAATGGATGCAGATCTACAAAAAAACAGGAACGCCATGCAGTTGTTGGTTGTGCCGAGGAGAGAAGTATGATCGCAGGGGATATGTAAAGGAAACATTGCGGATTATAGCCGAAGCATAGACAGATTCGTATGCGTCACTTTGAAATTTAGTATTGTCAATATGTTGAATAATTTAATATTTAGAGCCTCATAAGTGTTTAATCGACTCGTAGAAAGTTACGGGTCAAACCTTATGAGATCATGAGCAGAAGCAGGAAACAAACACCCGTCAGCACGATCGCGTGTTGCAAGTCGCAGAAAAAGGACAAGCAGTTATGTAACCGTCTTTTTCGTAGCCGATCCAAACGATTTATCCGGGATGGTAAGGAGCTGCCGCTTCGGCTTCGGGAAGTAATGAATATTTGGGATTTTGCCGGTGACGGCAAATGCTATTGGGGCTATGATTGCGAGTATTTCGAGAAGTTGATGAGAAAGTAGCAGTACGCTCTCCTTTACTTTTGGGTAAGGGAGAGCGAATTGTATTTGGGTGACTGTAAAATAATCGCTTCGACGGATTTTCGATATTTCAGGCTTATTCGTATCTTTGTTTCTATGGACAGAGGGGAGATTATCATTTACCAGACGGCCGACGGCGAGACCCGCTTGGACGTTCGCATGGAGAACGACAGCGTGTGGCTGACGCAGGCGCAGATTGCGCATTTGTTCGGAGTTGACAGAACGGTTATTGTCAGACATGTTAACAACATTTATAAGTCGTCCGAATTGGAGCGGGACGTAACATGTGCAAAAATTGCACATGTTCAGCATGAGGGGCAACGGCAAGTGCGACGTATGATTCCATTTTATAACCTCGATATGATTCTATCGGTGGGCTATCGCGTCAATTCCAAAAATGCCACTCAATTTCGTATCTGGGCGAATAAGGTCTTGAAAGAGTATCTAATAAAAGGCTATGCAGTCAATAGCCAGGCCAAGGCCGAGCAGTTGGAGGAACTGAAACAAACCGTTCATCTGCTCTCGAACGTGTTGTCGGCAAAGGATGTTACGAAATCCGAGGCAATCGGGTTGCTGCGCGTGATTACGGACTATACTTATGGCCTCGACACGCTCGATCGTTATGACTATCAGCAGTTGGAAGTGTCGGCTACTACGACCGAAGAGCCATTTCATGCGACCTATGGAAATGCGATGGAGGCGTTACAGGTATTGCGCGACAAGTTCGGTGGCAGCGAGCTGTTCGCCCATGAGAAGGATGAATCGTTCAAAAGCACGATGGGCGCAATTTACCAGACTTTCGGCGGACGGGACCTCTATCCGAGCGTCGAGGAGAAAGCGGCTAATCTGCTCTATCTGACGGTTAAGAACCATTCGTTCAGCGACGGTAACAAGCGTATCGCCGCCTTCCTGTTCCTTTGGTTTTTGGAGAACAATCGGATTCTTTACCGTGCCGACGGCTCGCGTCTCTTGGATAACAACACACTGGTGGCCCTGACGCTGATGATTGCTGAGAGTCGCACAGAGGAAAAGGATGTGATGACGAAGGTTGTGGTGAACTTGATTAACAAGAATAATTAGGATTCTTTACTTGTTTTTCGTTGCCGCAGAGGCTTTGTGGTGCCGGAGTGTTGATTCCCGGTTGTCATCCGATTAATTTCAGGAGTTTGCTTTCTGTTGTGTTTGGAAATAGGTGGCGGAGGTGTTCATAAATACGCTCGAACGATTCAGTGGGTGTGCGCTCGACGCGGAGTGGACCGTAGAATGTTTCGGGTGCTGTATACCGTGCGATACCCCAGCCGTAGCGGTTGCCGCGGCGATCGACGTTGTACTCGAAATCGGCGATCACCAGCCGCACCTCCATCTGAAGCCTTGTCAGAATCGGATCGAGTGAAATCTTCTCGTCTTCTACGACTTTCGACGGGGTGTTCGTCGAATGTTTTCCGCGTCCTTGTACGAACCCCAGCATTTGACGCAATTCTTTGATGGTGGCCGTTCCTTCGACCAAGATAGTTTGTAATACTACGTCGTCGAGGGCTGCTGTGTCCTCATTTGGGGCCAGCGACCGGGAGCGGCGGTAGTTCGTAAGGTCGGGCAGCCACTCGCGGCTGACAAAGCCAGCTTTGCGGGCGAAGAATTTGCCGTAGGCACAGTGTCCCTCACGGATGACAGGGCCTTTCCACTCCCAGGCTCCTTCTTCGTCGGTGAACCAAAACTCCGGGGCGACCATCTCTTCGACGGAAAAACCGGGGATGCCGCATCGGAAAAAGGGTAGGAATCCGAATTCTGCACAGCGCGCCTCTATGTCCGCAGGACTTTTCAAACGTCGATCCATGGTATTGTTTCATTTTAAGGTCTTATACCTTTTTAATAGTCTGTAAATATAAACTGAATTTATTATCTTGTCAAAAAAATATATGACTTAGAAGCGGTATGAAAAAGAGATCAACGATTCATAACAAATGTTTCGGTGATGACGGTAAGATAAATGGGGGAGTTTTGCAATCGTCTGAAGCAAACGAAAGACTCTTTGCTGAGCTGAAGGCGGCGATTCGTGCCGGGCTTAATAGCGGTGAGGCAGAGATGTTTGATCCTGTACAGCATTTGGAAGTGCTGAAGGTCGCTCGTCGTAACAGATAAAATTTGTTTGCGTTCGATTATAAGGATCTCAAAGAAAATTGATAGTGAGCAACGATGTCTTGTAACTCATATTTCTGTATGGTTGTGGATGTTGAAAGTGCCTATATGGGGTAGGTCTTCGCGGAAAAAATGATGGGTGATCCAAGTGATAATTTGACTTTTATGACCAACCGTGACAATTAGTCGCGGTTGGTCATTCAAATTCAAGAGTTAATTCAGAAAATGGATATGGTTAGCGTAGTAGTTTTGACATTTGCTCCATGCATCTTTTTTTCTGTTCCAGATTTGGATGCACATATAAATTGAGCGTAGTACTGATGTTCGAGTGTCCCAGCAAAACGCTCACGGTTTTGTAGTCGCATTTGCTTTCGATGCATCGTGTTGCAAAACTGTGTCGTAAACCGTGAAATTTCATGGCTGGTAAGCCGAGTGTCTGCATGAATTGTTTGTAATAGTTTCGGTAAGTACGCGGTTCGGTTGGTGTCGCTTCGTTGGTCAATACATAAAAACGGTCGTTTACAACTTTTTTGAGTGGGCGGATCATTTTTAGTAAATCCCGTGTCATCGGAATTTCGCGGATCGAGTTTTTGGTTTTGGGAGTGTCAAGAATGATCTCTGTATGTTTTCGATTGTCTTCGATGATATAGATACGCTGAATGGTCTTTTGTACATGAATAATTCCATTCTCAATATCTAAGTCTTCCCATGTAAGTGCGCAAATTTCTCCGATACGCATCCCGGCACTCAGGCAGATATAAATACCTAAGTTCTTGAATGTAAAATGTGATTTAATATATTCCATGATTTGACGATGGTGCGAACGGCTCAATATATCAATTGAATGTTTGTCGCGTTCCGTAGGGAATTTTATGTCTATCTGACGGTATTCGATCAGTTTGTTCTTGACGCCGAATCGCAATATCATTTTCAAAACGATTAAAATGTCTTTGATTGTTTTGTGGCTCAATCCTTTGTCGAGTTCCCGAAATACGAATGATTGAACATTCTGTTCTTCGATGAGCGTTTTGTTGCCGAATGATGGTAAGATGTGATTTTCAATAAGTAGTGTATAAGCTGAAAATGTGGAGCGTTTTACATACTGTTTTTTGTCCTCTTTCCATAGAGCGACAATCTCCGAAAGTTTGGTTTTTGCTATCATATTCTAAAAGGTTTGAATAATATAGCAGGAAGATAGGAATAAAGAAACTTTTACAGTTCGATTTTCTCCAATGTTCCCCCTTTGAGATTTCCGGAGTTTAGTGGGGAGTGGGAAGAAGAGCAATTAGATAGTATTGCTACTTTGTCAAAAGGGATAGGAATATCCAAAGAACAACTTTCTGAGGATGGCGAGCCATGTATCCTATATGGTGAATTATATACTAAGTACAAATCCGAAATCATCAAACAAGTTGAGAGCAAGACCGACATTGACTGTTCTAAGCTTAAAAGGAGTAAAGCAAATGATGTAATCATTCCTTGTTCTGGTGAAACAGCTGTTGATATTGCTACTGCTAGATGCGTTCCATTTGATAACATTCTATTAGGAGGTGATTTGAATATCATCAGTTTACATAAATACGATGGCGCATTTATGAGCTATCAGTTGAATGGTAAGCGTAAATATGATATTGCAAGAGTTGCGCAAGGTGTATCTGTTGTACATCTGTACGGTGAGCATCTAAAAGCGATTAAAACCTATAATCCAAGTTTGCCTGAACAACAAAAGATTGCAAAACTCTTATCACTCATTGATGAACGTATCGCTACCCAAAACAAAATCATTGAGGATTTGAAAAAACTAAAGTCCGCAATTAGAAAAAAGATATTCTCTCTGTTGAAAGATGAATATACAAAGAGTTTTGAAATCAATCAGCTACTTGATTACGAACAACCTACTGCATATATTGTAGCTAATGATGAATACTCTACCGACACACGTTTAACCCCTGTTCTAACTGCGAATAAAGGTTTTATTTTGGGTTATACAGACGAAAAAAATGGCATATATCAAAAAGGAGCGTGTATAATCTTTGACGATTTCACAATGGATGCAAAATATGTATCATTTCCTTTTAAGGTAAAGTCTTCGGCAATAAAAATACTCACAGCAAAACCAAATGTAAACCTTCGGTTTATGTTTGAATACTTATCGCATTGGGAACTTAAATCGGAAGAACATAAAAGGCATTATATTTCAGAAATATCCCCACTTGTAATTGAACTACCCTCAAAAGAAAAGCAAAATATAATAGCATTACTAATGACTTCGTTGAATAACAAATTGACTATTGAAGAAAAAGCAAAGATAAGATATGAAGTACAAAAAGGATACTTACTCTCGCAAATGTTTATATGAACATCTGCGAGAGTAAATACTGCTTCAGCTTTGAATACTCGGTAAGTAAACTATTATGTACCTCTAATAGTTCACGTAATTTTCTGAAAGCAATAGATATTCTTTTTTGCTCTTTCAATTTTGGCAGGCGAATTTGAATACTCCCCATTGTATTGTTCATTAGTTTTGGGTTAGCTAAGTTTGTTGACACATACTTCTTTGTTGCTTCTGCCAAGACTAATGAAACGAAGTAGGTATCAAATTCATCCCCCAGTTTTAATAAGCCACAAACATTTGTACAATTAAACTTACCATCACGATAAAATACGGTTCCTGCATTTGCACCATCTGTTGTCCAATTAATGTATTCACCCTCAAACATAAAATTGTCAAGGTAGCCCATAATACCTTCATTCGATGTTTGAGAGGAATAAACAGGGTATAATGGATTATCTTGTTGGCTAATTTCTACAGAGCTAATAACTCTTCCTCGCCCTATTGATGCTATATCTTTAATCTTGAATTGCTTCCAAGAATCAGAATGAAGCATTTTCAAACTAATTGCGGAATTACAAATGAACAATCCTTAATTTTATCATGATAACCAGATGGTTATACCTCAAAATATCGCATTATTTGTAGCATTATGCTACATCCATCACTTTAGAAACGGAATATTCCCCATTATATTATTATCAAAGTATGTGGAAGAGTCAATCTTGAAGTAGTGTATTCTGCTATTTTACATAGTTAGCGTGTGTGATATTTATAAAGATAAAATTTTTCGAATTATACAAATAGGTTTTAATCCAAAAGACTACCTTTGCATAAATTTATGCGTTATGAGTACAACAGAATACATACAAATCATTATCGGCATCGGTCAGATTATAGCTGTTGCTATTATTCCAATTATTGTTTGGGTATTAGGAATAAAGTACCAAAATAGAAAAGCAAAAAAAGATGCTCAATTAAGAGTTTTCCTTACACTAATGGCGGATCGAAAATCAACCCCAATAACAAAAGAATGGGTTGATGCCTTAAATACAATAGATGTAGTATTTCAGGAAAATAAAAAAGTCCGACATGCGTGGAGAGAATATTTAGATAGTTTAAACGAAAAATCACCTCATTTTGATAGTAGTAATTCTTTTAGACTTGACTTACTTTCAGAAATGGCCGTTTCTCTTGGGTATAAAAATTTAAAGCAAACAGAGATTGATAGATTTTATTCTCCTAAATATTTTGGTTCTCAAATGAGCCGACAGGAAATATTATTTCAAGAGAATCTACGAATTTTAACTCGATCCAAAAGTTGTGCTGAAAGTTTTACTGATGAAGAATATGAACAGCACTATAAGGAGTTGATGGAACAGCAAGGAGAGTAAAGAATATGGGAAATATCCTTTCTGTGAAATTACTATTTTTTTATCCTTAATTAAAGGGCTTAGTCAGCAGTTGCTTTCATCAGAGAATGATTGGATTTTATATAGACTCGATGACTTAGCGCAAATAAAAAGTGGCTATTCAGGAATACAGGTGAGTTATCAAACTCCTTATAAGGTTTCTCGCATAGAAACTATTAGTAAACATTGTATTGATATACAACGAATTGGTTATGTAGAGTTTATTCCTGAAAGTTATAAGTTAAACGTAGGAAATATTCTGTTTAGCAATATCAATAGTGTTCAGTATATAGGAAATACAGCCTACCTTGACAAAGATTATGGACTTTATCATGGCATGAACTTATTGCGAATTATACCCAATACAACCATAGTTAGACCTCGTTTTTTGCATTTACTTCTTTGTACTGATTGGGCAATAAACCATTTTCAAACTATTTGCAACAAAGCAGTTTCACAAGCAAGTATCAATCAAACTGCGTTAGGTAAGAGTCGATACCCGATACCACCAATGTCTGTTCAACAACAAATCTGTAGTATGTTTGAACTCACTGAGAGAAAATTGGGTAATGAGCAAGAATACATAAGTTGTCTTCAACAGCAGAAACGGTATTTGCTTCAGGAAATGTTTATATAAACATTTGGCTTAATAGATACTTCTTCAATAAAATGTATTGCTCCATTAATGACTTTTCATTTGCCAAACGGCAATGCAAAGCGTCAAGAGTGTTAGCTATACGTCCTTGTTTCTCTAAACTTGGTAGTAAAAACTTCATCTTCATAAAGTCTTTTTTTTGAAGATTAAACCGTGTACTCCCTTGTGCTAACGGATATATAGCCTTACGAAATGAAGAACTTGAAATGAAGTGGGCAAGGTATTGAGGTAATACACGTTCATCATAGAAATGAATGCCAAAGCAGAAGCTATTCAAATAAAGTTTCTGTGTGTTGCCCAAATATACTGCACCTATACCAACTTCTTCCGGAGTTTCAGATGAGAGTGTGAATAAGGCATCACTGTACTGCACACTGTTTTGCTTTTCGTTGGGAACGATTTGTACCAATTCATAATCCTTTTCTGAGATGTAAGTATTCTGATGCACGTTCATATAAGTAATGAATGGTTCACCATATCCGAAATCATCACCACCTTTTCCGCTTAATCCAGAATAAGCTTCACCCAAATCTGAAAAGCAGACGGTTTCTCCCTTAATACCTTTGTGGATATTATCGTTTAGCCCTTTAATTAAGGATTGCAGTTTCTCAATGATTTTGTTTTGGGTTGCTATTCGTTCGTCAATGAGAGATAGAAATCCAGCTATTTTTCTCTGTTCCTCAATTGATGGAAAATATAATGATATTTTGGATAATCCTTCCTGTCCAATATTGAAATGTTGTGCTCCTGCCCCCATCCTGCAAGTTCTTTTGCGCGCTAATGGCGTAGCAAGCAAATACTTAAAGAACAAAGGATCATAATTGCCGATTTTACGACCACGAATAACAAAGCCTCCATAAATGGCGGTACGATTATCCATGTACACATTAGCTCGTCCAACATCCTCCAATGTTTCTGAGCTACGTTGGAATAGCAAATCTCCGTCTTTCACTCCGAAACATTCTATTTCTTTTTCAGTAGCATTGACCTTGCCACGAATATTGTCATAATTGATAACTCCTTCTGAAAGAATATCCATCACCGAAATGAATGGTAGTCCACTTCCAATACGTTTAGCGTCTGGATTAAGACCATTCTTGAACTCCAAATATTCAGAAAGCGTATGCTCTTCCCACTCTCCACTAAACTCCGGAAATCTCAAATGGGGAACATTACCTATTATATTTCTCTAATTATTAGAACCAATTAAATTCAAAATTATGATTCAGAAGACAATTAGAGAAATTTCGGACGCATGGCGAGAGAACAAGCGACCGTATGTGAAACAATCGACATTGGCAGCCTACATGTTGATTCTTGAAAATCACATTTTGCCAAAGTTTGGTGAGAGTAACGAACTTCATGAAAATGATGTACAAGGCTTTGTGCTTGAAAAGTTGGAAGGCGGATTGAGCGTGAAATCTGTTAAGGACATTCTTATTGTCCTAAAGATGGTTATGAAATTCGGGGTGAAAAACGAATGGATGAACTATTACGAATGGGATATTAAGTACCCAACAGCCGTTGCTGGTAAAAAGTTGGAGGTCTTGTCCGTGGCAAATCATAAAAAG
>ENA-OZGX01001198-OZGX01001198.1-human-gut-metagenome-genome-assembly--contig:-NODE-1198-length-10432-cov-4.188012_pt1 | contig 10432 bp, 7 predicted proteins | sample MGYA00244040_ERZ653674 | MGnify/ENA primary metagenome ERZ653674 (study PRJEB26926, sample SAMN06165232) | human gut metagenome | biome: ENVO:00009003; feature: ENVO:2100002; material: ENVO:00002003... | reverse complement strand
TCTTGAACTTATAAAGGAAGCGGCAGCGGGGTATAAACTCGTTCAACTCCCCAGTTTGGGATCTTCGGAATCTATGATTGTAGAGGGAAAGATTACTCCTTTGACGAAGGAAGACAACGAACCGGGATATGACTTTAAATTTGTAGAAGAGAAAGCTCTATAGTTCTGTCTATTAGATGCAAATAATGACTCATGCAGTTCCTGAAAAAACATATTACTGAACTATGTTTTATGCTATTATTGTGCGGCACCCTATGGGGAGCCGTGCAATTAATAGTGTCGGGGCATATATTCAACGGTGACTTTGCACTTTATATCCGACAGGCACAAAGCATACAATACGGAGATATGCAGCAAGTGTTTTCGGACATGCAGGAGATGATAGCCCATTCTACTTATCAGCGCTATTCACCTATACTTTACCCGTGGGGATATCCTCTGCTACTATTTCCGTGTGTGGCATTGTTTGGCATCAACTATTTTGCCTTCAAAATTGTAGGAGTTATCTGTCTGGTAGGGGCTTTCATCTTTCTCTATTATCACCCTATTCTCTCGAAAGAGCGTTTCAGAATGTCCGTCCTACTCGTTTTAGCTTTGCTGACAGGCAACATATTCTATTGGGGGTATGTTAACTCCGTCAGCAGCGAACTTCCCTTTTTCTGCTTCCTCATGTTCTCTTTTTGGACAATGAACAAACTCTATGTATTGAAGGAGCAGACCGAAAAGCGAACTATACTATACATCGGCTTAGGTATTCTTCTTTTTTTCACGGCACAGATTCGTACGGAAGGATACTTCTTATTTATTTCCTTAATCGTACTTCAATGGAAAAACAGATTATTAGGATGGAGATTTTTCCTTCCTTATGCATCTGCTCTATGCATTTGGTTTGTCTTTACTCTTGTTTTTCCTTCGGGATATACAGAACATTTTGAGCACTTTAAGGTAGTGACTCTGACAAACCTACTCCACAACATCCAAACATTTTACGAATATCCCGCTCAGATCTTATATATTCCTTTTTCACTCTTCAATCTTTTCTTTTGGGTGAATTGCTTGCTCGGCTTATACATAAGTAGCCGGAAATTAACGGCAGAGTCGGTTTATCTGGTTTCTACCATAATGCTCTTAATCTGTTGGCCTTATGATGTAATAAGGTATTGGCTTTCTCTTTTTCCATTATGTTTCATATTCTTCATTCAAGGATTCCGATTTATGTGTATGGTGTGGGGCAAGAAAGCGGGAAAATGGGTTCTCTATCCAATTATTGGCATACTAATCTGTTCTGTTTGGAAAGTTTCAATAAAATATGCGACCTCATCCATACGGATTTATACTACCATAAATCCGAACGTGGAAGGCGAGAGTGCTCAAGAAATGTACGCCTTCCTCCGTATGAATACCGCTCAGGACGATTGGGTAGCCTGCGGAGAAAGTCGCTCTATCTATTTATATACGAATCGTCTTTCCTGCAATATTTCGGGAGAGATATCCAATCTTCCTGCCAACGTCAATTGGTATGTCGAGTTTCTGTATCGTGGTTCCTATCTTCAATACCCTCATGGGGTGATCAGATTGAACCATAACCGTTTTCAACAAGTATTTTGTAATCAAGATTTCGCAATATATAAAATACTAACACCATGAAAACCACAGACATTGAATATTCTATCATTTTGCCTTGCCTCAATGAAGAAAAGACATTAGGCATATGTATCCGGAAAATCCATCAATTTTTTTCAAACACCGGATTAACTTATGAAATTATAGTCGCCGATAACGGTAGTACAGACAATTCCGCTCTCGTTGCTAAGAATAATCGGGCGGATGTGATACAGGTAAGTCAGAAAGGATATGGCAGTGCTTTGAGACATGGCATCGAACATTGCAATGGGAAATATATCATTATGGGTGATGCTGATGATAGTTATAACTTTCTTGAATTATCATTATTTATCGAACGATTACAGGCTGGTTATTCTCTATCCCGATGGTCGGAAACGCAGACCACATTTGCGTTCATGGCGAGATGGGTTCAGACACATGGTGTTGCTTTACAGTCTTTATCTACTGAGGAATTGAAATGAAACGTATCAAATTTCAGACGTTAGCCAAACTGGGGACTTGTATGTTACTTATATTGCTTTTGGTTAAGGTATTCATTGGCGAATGGGTATATATTCCGTCTGATAGTATGTTTCCTACGATAAGTGCAAAAAGTCTGGTCTGGAACTCGAAAATTACATACGGGGCTTTAATGCCTCAGCGAATTGTAGAAACACCTGTACTCAATTTACTCTGTCTGATACCAGCCGTAGCCAAAGCTGATAAAAAAACAAATTGGGGGTATCATCGTGTGTGGGGATACTCTTCTCCGCAGCGTATGGACGTTGTTATATTCAAGTGGGATGAAAATGAAACGCAGTTATACGTTAAACGAATTATAGGGATGCCGAAAGACACAATACAGCTTAAAGATGGGATCGTATATATTAATAATAAGGCTATTGAGGAAAAAGGTAAACGAATTGCTTCTCATGATAATTTTGGTCCTATCATTATAAAAGAGGATTGTTATTTCGTCATGGGAGATTTCAGGTATAATTCTTTAGATAGCCGGCAAAGAGGACTTGTTCCGCTTCATTGCATATCAGGAAAAGCAATTCATAAGTTATGGAATCGAAATAGTGACTTATCTTTATTTGAAGCGATTGAATAGTGTAATCAAACTTCAGCTCATGTTCTTCGATCAGAAGTTCAACATCTAGTTGGAATCTTCCGTTGCTGTTGACTACTCCAATATAAGTTCTATAACCGGTAACTCGACATTTGGGCGTTCTACAGGTAAAGTGATGATAACATCATCAGCTCCTGTATTTTCGGTCATATGGCTTCCTTTTTTGGTTTCAGTCCGAAATTTGAGTTCTGAATTGTCATTCAATAATTGAGCATATTTGATTTTTCCTTTATATTGTTTTAGATATAAGGATTTGAATGGCCATTCTAACACGTGTATATACAGTCGGTTAGTATTGGGGTTATATGTGAGAATACAATTGTTGGGACAAGCATATTCAGTTGGTGCGGCAGTACATCCATAAATGGCGCTACTATGAAAACGCATCCAATGTGCCAGGCCGTTTAAACGTTCTATAGCACGTTCGTCAAAAACACCTCTTGCTGTTGGCCCGACGTTTAGTAATAGATTTCCACCCTTACTGACAGTTTCGGCTAACATAACAATTATTTGATGTACACTTTTCCAACTGTATTCATCACGATGGTAACCCCATGAGCCGGAGAATGTTTGACAGGTTTCCCAAGGAACTCGTTGGCTGTTTACTGTGGGCCACTGTTGTGGCATGAATTGTTCTGGAGTGATGTAATCCCAGCCTTGTCTATTTTCTGTTAGTCCGAGGCGGTTGTTTATAATAATCTGTGGTTGCAATTTTCGTGCTAATTTGACAATACCTTCTGCATCCCAGTCTTTACTATTCTTTCCATTCTCTCCTTCAGCATACGTATAATCCATGAAAAGTTCATCAATTTGTCCAAATTCAGTGAGCAATTCAGTTAATTGGTTTTTCATATATTCCCTGTATTTTGCCATATTACGGTTCTTATTTAATTCTTTCAAGAGGTCGGGGTTTTGTGGCATTTGGGGGTGGTTACGGTCAATGGTGAAATCGGGATGATGCCAATCCAATAGCGAATAATAAAATCCTATACGTATACCTTCGTTACGAAAAGCATTAACTAACGGTTTTAAGACATCCTTTTTATAAGGTGTATTGGTTATTTTATAGTCCGTATATTTACTGTCCCACATACAAAAACCATCATGATGCTTAGTCGTGAAAACCATATATTTAACTCCGGCTGCTTTTGCCATATACGCCCATTCTTCCGGATTATACAAATCGGGATTAAATAAGTTTTTGTAACGGTTGTAATGTTCATCGGACATTTTTTCTCTGCTTTTTACCCATTCGTGGCGAGCAGGCATAGCGTAAAGTCCCCAGTGGATAAACAGACCAAACCTGTCATGTGTCCACCAAGACATATGTTCCGATTGGTTCAATGAGGAATCATATTGATTTTGAACAATATGTGTCGCATTCGCCTGTTGACAAACGAAAGACAGGAGAAAGAGGGTATATATAATAGTTCTTTTCATACTTAGTACTTTATAGGTAAAATTCTGTTCATCGAATCTACAAAAATAGCTGCCATTCGTTGTTGCATATATGATTGTTCTCCCCGTATGGGATGATGTCCATAAGCTATGCCTTCTGTAACTTGAATATCCGTGGAATATAATTGGCTGAAAGGTTTTCCTGTGACAGGATGTAATACATTTTTTGAGAATCCGATATATTTATCAAATTCAATTAAAGGAAATCCCCATTTAGCGGCGAGTTTTCTGATACTTTCATTGTAAACGGTGCGACAATCATGCCAGTGTGTACATAATACAATAATTGCAGGTTTACCATAAGGAGTATTATAGTATTTGGATGTAGTATCGTTACGTAATTCATAGCATTCCGTGAGGTAACGTTTGATGACATAATCATAGGCTGCCGCGTAATTGCTGCGATCAAATGGTACTTCATAATCCGTGTATTTATCTTTCAGTTGAAGTTCTTCATAAACATCTTTATTGTGTACTTGCATAATGACTAATGCATCAATATTTTCCAGTTCTTCTTTAGAGTAGAGGGTACCATTGGCCATTCGGTTAGCTGTATTGGCTATGGCTTCTCCGCCTATGGCCCGGTTTATGGCTTCGGCATTCAGTTTGCGACAACCGATTTCGAACCAACCGTTTTGCGGAGAAGCGAATGAGGCTCCTGTCAATAAGATTTTGTATTCTGTTGTTTTTGACAGGTTTTGTGCTACTGCTATTCCTGTGAAAATATAGAATAACAGCACGGTTAGAAATGTCTTCTTCATATTTTCTTATTTTTTATGGTTTATCTGTAATTCTGTATTTATCTACAGTAGGATTTAGTCCTTGTTTTAAATCGTGATACAATGGAGGTTTGTTAAAGTCAAAACTATAAGGCTCATAAAGTGTGGCACAATCCGGATGAGTCTCTCCGAATAGTTTGTATTCTTTCCATAACCGGTCATAATTATCGATGGCTTTGCGAATACTTTTTGTGTCATATTGACCGTTCATATCTCCTTCGTAGCCTTTGAGCATGATAATCCAACCCTGTTCATAGATTGAATATAAAAGTAATCCGTACTTGGCGGAAGTTTGTAAGTAACGTCTTAGTTCCGGATTGCCTGTTTGTATTTTATCGGCTAATGCTACAATCTCTTTCCAGATAGCAACACTTTGGGATTTTTCTAGTATAATTTTATGAGTTAGTCCTTGTTCTATAATAGTTTTGAGATTCTGTCTCAGTTCTTTCTCTCCTCCGATGAATTGATCTCTCGTCCACCATACATTGATGGGGAGAATTAAAGATGCTCTTCCTCTGACAATCGCGTCAGCAGACAAAAGAGAAAGACGATGAAAACGTTCGATGTCTTTTCCTTTGAATCCGTTGGCTATGGCGTATTTCTTAAATAATTCCTTTTCCGGTAACGACATCCGGTTTGCCCAATTGGCCAATATTGCAACGTTTATGTCACACCATAATTCATTTTTGATATAGGGACCTCTCCAGCCTCCTCCTCTTGACCATGTCCAAATACCGGCAAAATTGGGATTTGATTTTAACTGGTTCAAACAGTAAGGCTGGGAATCTGATTTTAATTCTTCAAATCCATTAAGTACACCGTCTGCAATATAGTTCGGGTATGCTCCTTTGCCTTCATATTCGCGTTGACATTCAATTTCTACAATTTGTTTGTGCTTACCTATTCCTAATGTAGGGTTGAATTTATACGTTCGGTGATAATCCCCCTGTACGTGTTTTATGCATAGATATAGATTGGGGTGAGGTTCAACGTTGTTTGTTACGGAAAGGTAATATTGGGGATTGATATGGAAGTAACCGAAATCCCATGTGCGATAGAAGATTTTTTTATTTTGACGTATGCATACTTCTTCTCTCAGCAGATTTATTAGGTTACTGTGTATTTTTTCTCCTCCATCGGTTTTATAAGCAGAATTATGTTCCCATGATTTTTCGTTTCTGGGTATGGGACCATTACCTGTGTGGTAAGGAGTATTTTGCAAGTAAGTTTCTCCTACGCGAATAACTAGACCGTCAAGTTTCGGGAAACGTTTAAATATTTCTTGAAGCATGATTCGGTGTATCTCTTGTGTTTTGGGGCGAGTGAAGTCAATTCGTCCTGTCGCGTCACAAATTTCATTTTTATAAATTTCCACCAGGCGTTTGGGAAGTACGATGATATCAGTAAAGTAATATGCTTCCAATCCGGCTTTATGGATAGCTTCAATCTTGTTTTCTATACGGGTGGCAACAGAATCGATCCATAAACGCTCTTTAGAACCGGCAGGACATATTCTCGGGTCTAAACTGCTATATGTTATGGCTGTATGTACAGATTGAAATTCATTAACTACTTGCGCGTTAAAACCATATTGCACTAAATTCCCAGGTTCATTGAACCATGTGTTTGTGAAAGGTTCACCCGGATTATGATGAACCATATCCATAACAATAGGAGTTTGAGCAAACAGGCAACTCCACAGTGTGTTCGCTAGCAAAAGGACTGGAAATAGGTGTTTTCTCATGATAATATTATTGATTGTTATTAGTAACTTGTTGATCTTCGATAGAATCAAAACCCTTTTGTTGTTGTTTTATAGAATTGATTAATTGTACTCTATCCGGTAAGGAAGTGCGATATTTATCTATATATAGTCCGCATTTCTCTAATTGGTATTCTGTTATAGAGCTAACTCCCGGAATATTTTTCAGACTTTTTAGAATAGATATTTCCCGGAAATTTAAGTTGGGAATAACCAAGTCTGTATTACTGCCGAAGTATGAATATTGAAAATCTTCATCTTTCCCTTCTTTTCGTAATCCGCAACGGCAGTTGATAAATGTGTTATCTGCTATGCTGTTATTAATGGGTAATTCCAGATGGTCGGTCTGTAAAAATGTACTTATGCCTGGGTAGATGTTGTCCCAGTTGCCTTTGTTAATCCGGAAAACATCGAACAAATGGGTGAATTCAGGATTTTGTGCATTATAATTTCGTTTTTTTCCACGGGCATCAATACTTATGCCTGCTGCACTACAATCAAAATATAGATTATCGTGAACGTAATTGCAGTGGCCTCCACCTATAATGGTACCGGAAACGACTTGATGGACTATGTTTTTATAAATTGAGTCCCCCGCATGTCCATCATCTGCATACAATGCATTAGCTCGTGGTGAATGATGAATAAAATTGTGGCGTAAGACGTTGCCTCGTGAAGTCCAGTCCCAACGACTATAAAAGGCTCCGACATCACCTGTGACCCGAGCTATGTCGAACACTTCATTATATTCTAGGATGTTGTTGTTTCCTCCATAGATAAAGGCTGCATGGGGAGCGTTGTGTACCATATTGTGCCGGACGGTAATTCCCACTGCATTGCCTTCTTTTATGCCGATTCCTGTAGTAAAGGTTCCCAGTTTTACAGCAGGAGCATAACTGCGCTGTATTTCACCAAAACGGGTAAAATAATTGTTCTCTATTAAGTGTTTGCAAGCAATCAGATTTTTTCGGTCACCTCCTGATACCTCAATACAGGTGCGACCGATATATTCAAAGTTGTTGCTTTGTATTCTATTTTGTTTTCCTCCCTGAATGATTAATGCGTCTCCTAATATATTTTTGAAGTTACATCCGGCAATCAGACATTCTGTGGCATTTTTTATGATGACGCCATCGCCTAAATGATTTTTGAAGGAGATATTTTCTATTTTTATATGATTTGAATTTATAATGTTAATCAATGGGGTAGTGTCTGATACAATACTCAATAAGTTTTCATCAAAATGTTCGGGAGGGAAAAGATATAATTTTTGAGTTGTAAAATCAATGCACCATTCTCCTGGATGATCTATTTCTTCGAGAAGATTCTCTACATAATATTCTTCTTTTCCCGAACCGTACGGACGATGATATTTGGAACCGATGCCGCCAAATATGCCTACATCTTTTCCTTCCTTTGTTTCTATCCCTACGCTGTGAGTGACAGTTTGTTTGTTCGGGTCTATTTCCTTTATACGTACAGTCCAGGCCTGCCAGGGGATACGCCAGTATCCTGTAAACCATAGACCGTTTTTGACGGCATTCACCCATTTGCCGTGTTCCGGATCACTATATTCAAAAGTACCTCCTTGTTCGTTTGTTCCGAAATTGTCCAATACCTTTTTCATATATAGATAACCTTTGTTGGGGTAACGCGAAAGAGGGAGTAGCTCATTGTTGTAAATGAGTTGTGGAAAGTTCTTACGCTCTTTCATTAAATCGGGAAAAAAAGGAACATTGATACCTATTTCCGATAAGTCTATCTCCATAATAATACCTTGAGCATTCGGGTGAACTCTGTTTTTTGTTTGAGTATCTTTGACAGGTCTCAGTTTTCCTTTCAAGGGTTTATCACACCGCAACTGTACCTTTCCCGGATTTTTACCTTTTATTATTATCCCTTTCTTGCAGTTTTTTATATCTATGCTTTTATGAAGGATATAGTCTCCGTCATGAAGTAAAATGGAGCTTCCGTTCATAGATGCTTTTTCGATGGCTGCTTGTATGCCCCTCTCTCCTTGGAGTGGGGAAAGCTGGATAATACTTTGCCCCCGGCTGGGAAAGGAAAAAGTACAGGCTAATAATAAGATCAGTAAATGTTTCATTGTATTATATTGATTGTTGAAAATAGAACAAGTGCAAAAGTACCGTGATTTAGCCAATCTTTTTAATAATGGCATTTCAAAATATATGAGATTTGTTTCATGAGTTATTCGAAGTATTTTATATCATTGCAGAAAATATGAAAAACATGACGGTTGAGACTGACATAAATCATTCGAATTTGCGTATCATGTAACATGTATTATATAAATGTAACCAGTGTTGTTATGAAGATGTTATTCTCATATATTTTGAAGCATGAGTATTAATTGCCGTGCTGTCTAATGCCTAATTTTGCATCCGTAGTTAAACAACACTAAGTAACCTTTATTAAATTTTTAATTATTATGAATTCATTTACACGTATTGGATTACGATCTCGGTTCCTGTTGGTGCTGATGATTGGACTTATTTTACCGACGTTGTCTGTTTGGGGACAGAATGCAACAATTACTGGTAAGGTAGTTGACCCCAAAGGAGAGCCTCTTGTAGGTGTTTCGGTTTTAGAACAAGGTACAACGAATGGTACTGTTACTGATATGAATGGTCGGTATAGTATTGTTGTTCAGAAAGACTCTTCTCCTCTTCGATTTAGTTATATGGGGTTTGATAATCAGGAAATTGTTCCGGGAAAACGTCGGGTTATCGATGTTACATTGACAGAAAACTCTGTGGTGATTGATGATGTGGTGGTGATTGCCTATGGAACTAAGAAACGCCGTGATATGATAGGGTCTGTTTCTAAAATTAAAAGTGATGAAATGTCGCTGATGCAAGGTGGGCGTTTTGAGAATTCTTTGCAGGGGCTGGCTTCCGGTGTACAAGTTGTGAATGACGGTATGCCGGGTAGTACTCCACAGATAAAGATTCGCGGTATCGGTTCTATTGCATCGGGGAGTGATCCGCTTTGGGTGGTTGACGGTATTGTAGGTGGAGGTTCTACGATGGTGAACTCCAATGATATTGAATCAATAGAAGTATTGAAAGATGCTGCTGCAACTGCAATTTATGGTTCCCGAGGTGCGAACGGTGTGATCATTGTTACAACGAAGAAGGGAAAAAAGGGAGGACTTAAATTCGACGTTCATTATGAAGGTGGTATTACTCCTATCACTAATTCAGATTTAGGGCTGGCCAGTACGAAGACATACTTTAATATAATGGATGAGGCTCGTGCTAATGTGGGATTAAATCCGCTTGACCCACAGAAAGATATTATCGAACCGTATTATTCCAATTGGACTTCTCCGATAACTCGTGAGGAAGCTATGAATACGGATATGGATTGGGTTGATTTGGTGACTCGTATGGGACATTTCCATGATATAAACGTGGCCTTGAACCAAGGGGGAGAGAACTCAACGACTTACGCGTCTGTTAATTACCGTTCTGATGAGTCCAGTTTGAAAGGGCTTAGCATGAATGCGGTCAGTGCACGTTTGAATAGTGAATTTAAGAAAGGAATTGTGACTTTGGGAACTCAGTCTTTTCTGAAGTTCGACCGTAAAAAATCGACGAATAAATGGGCGGTAGTTTCTGATAAGTTTCCGTGGCGCAAAGTGTATGATCCGGAAGACCCTACAGGGTATTGGAA
>ENA-OZGX01001194-OZGX01001194.1-human-gut-metagenome-genome-assembly--contig:-NODE-1194-length-10445-cov-4.958422_pt1 | contig 10445 bp, 7 predicted proteins | sample MGYA00244040_ERZ653674 | MGnify/ENA primary metagenome ERZ653674 (study PRJEB26926, sample SAMN06165232) | human gut metagenome | biome: ENVO:00009003; feature: ENVO:2100002; material: ENVO:00002003... | reverse complement strand
ACCGACTACAGCCGCCGGCTGAAAGTCGCTGCCGCCGGAAGCAATGCCGCCGCCGAAGCCGTGGGGCAGGCGCGGACGGGCTACCTGCCGCGGCTGTCACTCGACGGGAACTTCACGGCCACCGTCCATCATTACGACGGCGTCGAACGTTGGAACTTCAGCGTTCTGCCCCAGCTGGTGCAGGTCGTCTACAGCGGCGGAGCCGTGCGTGCGGCTTACCGGCAGGCCGAACTGGGATACGACATCGCCCTCTGCGACGAGGAGTTCACCCGGCTCGACGTCCGCTATACGGCCGAGTATACCTACTGGAACCTTTCGGCCATGGCGCTCTATGCCGCTTCGATGCGCCAGTATGTCGGCATCATCCGTTCGCTCAAGGAGGTGGTGGACCGCCGGTTTGCCGAGGGGTACATCGCCAAGGGCGACGTGCTGATGATCGACACGCGCCTGAGCGAAGCGCAGTACGAACTGATCTCCGCCGAGCGGAATTACACCGTGGCGCTGCACAATTTCAACATCCTGCGGGGCGCCGATCCTGCGCTCGGCGTAACGCTGGCGCAGGGCATCCGCGATTCGCTTCCGCAGCCCGTGCGGGTGCCCGCCGCCGAAGCGGCGGCATTCAGACCCGACTATGCTGCCGCGCAGCTGCGCAGCGACCGGGCCGAAGCCGGCATCCGCGCAGCCCGTGCGGCCTTCAATCCGCAGCTGAGCGTCGGCGTCGGGGGATCGTGGCAGCCCTATTATCCCAACCGCACGGGCGCTACGACGGTGGACGGCTCGGCGTTCGTGAAACTCTCGCTACCGATATTCCACTGGGGCGAACGCCGCCGCGCGACGGGCGTCGCCCGTGCCGTACAGCGGCAGAGCGAATGGGACGCCGCGCAACTCTACGACGATATCGTGCGCGACGAGATGAACGGATGGACGGCGCTGGTGAACAGCCGTGCGCAGGTCGAAGCCATGGAGCAGAGCCTGCGCATCGCCGGCGAGAACCTCGACATCAGCACCTATTCCTACGGCGAGGGGCTGGCGACGATTCTCGATGTGCTGCAGGCGCAGCTGAGCTGGATTCAGCTCTATACCAACGCCATCAAGGCGCACTACAATTACGCCGTGGCGGTGTCGGATTACCGGCGGATTACGGCGCAGCAGTAGCCCGGAAATAGAAATCGGAGGGTCCGACGGACCCTCCGATTTCTTCGCCGGATTGCGGTGTCAGGCTTTCGCCGGTTCGGTGCTGACCACCGCGATTTCGTGAGATACCGGGGCGATCATGCGGAACATGCGCATGATGCCGCAGTATTTCTCGTGCGTCAGCGTCGCCGCGCGACTCACCTTGGCCTGATCGTCTTCGGTGTCGCATTCGATGTTGTAGACGACGTGGAACGACTTGAATACGCTTTCGGACCGGACCTCTTCGGTCGAAAGTTCGCCCGATACGCTGATCTCGAAGCGCTTGGGACGCAGGCGCTCCTTCTCCATGATCATCAGGGCCGTCATCCCCGAACATTTGGCCGCGGCATAGAGCAGCAGGGTCTTGGGATTCATCTCCCCGCAGTCGGGACCGTTTTCGGGCACGAGTTTCGAATCCCCGGTCAGCTGCAACGTTACTTTTTCAATCATATGGCTGAATTTTTATTGAACAACGCTCTTCGGGCAAGAATCGTACCTTACTGCCGCATTCCGGCCGTCTCCGCAGGCTCCCGCCGCGGAGCCGCTTCGGGCCTGCTCAGCGGATGCTGAATCGTGAACCGGGTGCCTTTGCCGGATTCGGACTCGACCGAAATGGCGCCGCCCAGATACTCGGTGATCGTGCGGCAGATCGACAGTCCGAGTCCGACGCCTTTGACGAACGAGTCGGCCTTGTAGAATCGTTCGAAAATTCGGTCCAGATGCTCCTGCGCGATGCCCTTTCCGGTGTCGTGGACGAACAGTTCGACCTGTTCGCACCCCTGCGGGGAGCGGAAGCCGAAGGTGATGCTGCCTTCGTCCGTGAATTTCGCGGCGTTGTTGATGAGGTTGTTGACGACCTGCTTGAGCCGCGATGCATCGGTGATTATCGGTGTGTCCTTCTGCGGCATGTCGAGCCGCAGAAGGACGCCTTCCGGCATGCAGAGCCGCTGGGCCTGATAGATATCCGTCAGCAGGGCGTGCAGCGAGTGCTCCCCGAAATGGAATTCCATGGTGTTCGATTCGATCTTCGAGAGGTCGAGGATGTCCGAAATCAGACGCAGCAGCTGGTCTCCGTTGCTCGTTATGAGCCGGCTGTACTCCTGCTTTTCCGCCTCGCTGAACGGGATGTCTTCGCTGGTGAGCAGGTTGGCGAAGCCGATGATGGCGTTGAGGGGCGTGCGTATCTCGTGGCTCATGTTGGCCAGAAACGCGCTTTTCAGACGGTCGCTCTCCCGCGCCTTGTCGCGGGCTGCGCGCAGCCCGTCTTCGGAGATCTTGTGGGCGTGGATGCTTTGGCATATCCCCACGATGCGGCAGGGCGATCCGTCGCCGGTCTGTCCGAGGTATACGGACTGCTCCTCGAACCACTCCCACGTGCCGTCTCCGCGCCGGAGCCGGTAGGTGAACTTGTCGGGATTCAGCTCTCCTGCGAGTTGTTTTGCGAAGGCGTCGGCCAGCCTGCCGCGGTCTTCGGGATGCACGAGCCTGAAGAAATCTTCGGCGCCGATCGTGCCGTCGCCCGCCGGAAGTCCCAAGTGGGCGAACCAGCGCTCGTCGATGACCATTCTGTTGTGTCCGAGGTCGAAAAACCACGGGAATATCTTCGTCTGCGACAGGGCCATCCCGAGGATAAATTTGCGGGTGATCTCCTCCTCGGTATTGCGGAACAGAAAGACGATCCGGCGCAGCTGCCGCCGCCGGTCGTAGCGGCCGACGAAACGGCCTTGGATGTAGAATTTCAGGTTGGAGTCCCGAAGCCGGATATAGCTCCATGGCGGCAGGTCTCCGTAGCGGTGCCGCTCCCTGAGCCGGGCGAGAATGCCGGGCAGAAGGTCCTGCCGGTCATGACAGACCGAGAGGATGTCGGAGATGTTCAGCGGATGTGCAAAATCCCCCCCCCGCGGATGCGGAGTTCGTCGCATGCCCGTGCGTTGATTTCCGTAATTTCCCCTTCCGGAGTGAGCGTGACGGCGCCGACGGACAGCATGCTCAGCGTGTCTGTCTCGGACTGGGCGCCGGTGCGGGAGGCTGCGCGCGGGTCCTTGTGATGAAAAAGACGCGATTTCATCGAGTGGAGGTTTAGCGAATCAGTGACGCCGCAAGGTAGGGATAATTTTCGACAGATGCAAAAGCGGCGGTTTGCGGAGAATCCGGCCGCGGCATATATTTCGTTTCCCTATATGGAAAAAAGGTAAATTTTCGTATATTTGCCCTTTGTAAGAATCTAAGTGTCGTATGCGGAAAAATCTGAATTTATTGCTGGCCTTTGCCGTGTGTGCGTTGTGCGCGCCCGGAGCGCAGGCCGGAACCCCCGAATCTGCTGCCTTTATCGACCGCGGCAGGTCGCTGTTCGACTTCGGTCGCTGGACCGACGCCCGGCATGAGTTCCTGCAGGCGCGGGAGACGCTTTCGCCCGCCGACCGCGAGGCGGCGCAGACGGTCGACTTCTATCTGGCGGCCTGTGCCGTCGAGTTGGGCAGCCGCGACGCCGAGGCCGCGCTCCGCCGATTCGAAGCGCGTTACCCCGGATCGGTCTATGCCAACGACGTGCGGTTCTCGCTAGGCTCCTACTATTGCGCCGAGGGCGATATGAAACGCGCCCGCGAGGCTTTTGAAAAGACCGATTACAAAGCCCTCAGCCGGGCACGTAAGGAGCAGTACGACGTTCGCATGGGCTATGTCGAATTCACCGACGGCGATTACGACAAGGCGTTCGGCTATTTCGACCGGATCGGCCCGCAGAGCGAATATGCCGACCACGCGCTTTATTACAAATCCTATATCGACTATGCCGAAGGCCGTTACGGCCGTGCCAAGCAGGGCTTCACGGCTTTGCAGCGCAGCGACGCTTACCGCGACGTGGTGCCGTACTATCTGCTGCAGATCGAATTTCACGAGGGCAACTACCGCTATGTCGTCGAGAACGGCGGCAAACTGGTGCAGCGGGCCGTTCCCGAACGGCGCAGGGAGTTGGAGCGCGTCATCGCCGAGTCGTGGTTCCGGCTGGGCGATTTCAACAGGACGATCGAACATCTGGACGCTTTTGCTGCAGCCGGCGGCGAGCTGGACCGCGACGGCAGTTACCTGATGGGCTTCTCGCTCTACCGCACGGCGCGCTATCCCGAAGCGGCGGAATACCTGCGCAGGGCGTGCGGCGCCGAGGACGCGCTGACGCAGAATGCCTCGTATCATCTGGCCGACTGTTACCTGCGGGCGGGCGACAAGCGGGCCGCCATGCACGCTTTCGCCATGGCCGCGGACGACCGCTTCGACGCGACGATCGCCGAGGATGCGCTGTTCAATTACGGCAAACTGCAGTATGAGCTGGGCGGCGGAGCCTTCAACGGCGCGATCAACGTGCTGACGCGCTATGTGGAGCAGTATCCCGCGTCGCCGCGCGTAGGCGAAGCCCGTACGCTGCTGATCGCCGCCTACTACAATTCGAACGATTACGACGCGGCCTACCGGGCCATCAAATCCTTCCCGACGCAGGACGCCGACATCCGCGCCGCGTTGCAGAAAATCACCTATTTCCGCGGACTGGAAGCCTACAATGCCGGCGACATGCGTGCGGCGCAGCGCTATCTGGCCGAGTCTGCGGCGATCAACGTCAGCCCCAAATATTCGGCCCTCAACTCTTTCTGGCAGGGTGAAATCGCCTTTGCGCAGGGCGAATATACGGTCGCGGCGGCCAAATACAACGCCTATCTGAAACGTGCGCCCCGCAGCGAAAAGGAGTATGCCATGGCGCTGTACAACCTCGGCTACTGCGCCTTCTCGCGTATGGACATGGCGCAGGCGCGCGGCTCGTTCGAGAAATTCCTCGCCGTCTATCCCGCACGTGACCGGTACCGTGCCGACGCCTGCAACCGTCTGGGCGACATCCGCTACTCCGACCGGGAGTTCGAAGCGGCGGTGGCCGAGTACGACCGGGCTGCGGCCTTGGGCGGTCCCGAAAAGTATTATGCGCAGTACAAGCGCGCCGTGACGCTCGGCATTTTGGGCCGCACGGAGCAGAAACAGCAGGCGCTGCGGCAGATCATCGCCGCGGGGGAAGGCGATTATGCCGACGAGGCCTCCTATGAACTGGGACGCTCCCACATCGCGCAGGAACAGTACGCCGAAGGCGCCGCGCAGCTGGAGAAATTCGTCGCCGACTATCCCTCGTCGCCGCGCCGGGCGCAGGCCCTTTCCGATCTGGGCCTCGCATACCTCAATCTGGGCGACAAGGAGAAATCGCTCCGCTATTACGACATGGTCGTCGAGACGGCTTCGCAGTCGTCCGAAGCCAAGGGCGCGATGGAAGGCATCCGCGAGATTTACGTTTCGGAGGGCCGGGTGGACGACTACTTCGACTATGCGCAGAAGGTGGGGCTGGAGAGCGATCTGACCGCCGTGTCGCGCGATTCGCTGTCGTTCGCCTCCGCGCAGAAACTTTACCTTGCGGGCCAGACCGATGCCGCCGCCAAATCGCTGCGCAGTTACGTCAAGAGCTATCCCAAGGGCTATTACGTGAACGATGCGCTCTATTTCCTGAGCGACTGCTACCTCCGCTCCGATCAGCGCGACGATGCCATTGAAACCCTGACGACGCTGGCCGGGCAGGGTACGAACCAATATACGGTCACGGTGCTCGAAAAACTCTCGGATATGACCTTCGAGGACAAGCGTTACGACGAAGCTGCCGCCGCTTACCGCCAGTTGTACGACGTTACGACGACGGTCGCCGGGCGTGAGGACGCCATGAAGGGCTATGTGCGTGCGACGCTGGCCGGGGGCGATGCGGCGAAGATCGAAGCGATGGCCGCCGATGTCGCGGCGCATCCCGACGCCGGGGCCGTCGCGCTGCGCGAGTCGAAATTCGCATGGGCCGAGCTTCTGCGTCGGCAGGACCGCCGCGCCGATGCCGTGAAACTGTATAAGGAACTGGCGTCCGACGTCCGCACGAAGGAAGGCTCCGCGGCCGCCTATTACGTACTCGAAGATGTTTTCGCGGGCGGCGATATGGACAAGGCCGAGAAGGCGATATTCGCCTATTCGGAGCGTGAGCCGCAGGCGTACTGGTTAGCCAAGGCCTTTATCCTGCTGGGCGACGTTTATGTCCGCAAGGGCGACAATTTCCAAGCTAGGGCGACCTATCAGAGCGTTGCCGACGGCTATTCGCCTGCCGACGACGGCATTGTGGCCGAAGCGAAAGAACGGATCGCAAAACTGAACTGATGATGAAACGCATATTGTTTGCCGCCGCGCTGCTGGCGGCGCTTCCCTGCAGCGTGAGCGCGCAGGTGGAAAAACGGGTCGAAGTGACCAAAGCCTATGTTCCGAGCGTCGAAAGCGCCGCGAAGCTCGCCGTCGAGCCCGATATGACCGACACGGTGAAGATGCGGCCCGAAATCGACTATACGATCACGCCGCTGTCGCTGCAGACGACACTCGCCACGCGGCCGATCCGTCCGGCGACGGTGACCTATTGGGAATTCAACCGTCCGCTGCCGTTCTACCTGAAGGCCGGGGCGGGCTATCCGCTCAATTCGGTGCTGGATTTCTACGCTTCGAGCCAGAACCCCGGTACGGGTTATGTCGTGGGGTACGTGAACCACGAGGGCCGCTATGCGAAGATCAAAAACGACTTCGGCATCAAAAACAACTCGACGCGGATGCTCAACCGCATCGGCGCCGCGGCCGGCAAGTATTTCGGCAAACACACTCTGGAGGGTGACCTTTCCTATGAAAACCGGATGTATCACCGTTACGGGATGTATGTCGCGCCGGGCGTCACGTCGGACATGGCCCCCGGCGCAATGGCCGATTACGGCGATGCGAATATCGCGGTGCGTTTCGGCGACGATTTTCAGGACCTGAGCCGTGTGAATTTCGAAATCGCGATCCGCGGCGGGCTGTTTTTCGACCACTCCGAGTGGCCGGATTATAACGACAAGGCGCGTCAGACCACGCTGGAGACCCATGCGAAGATCGCCCGCGGATTCGGCCGCCACCGGCTTGCGGCGGAGTTCGGCTATATGCGGCTGGCCGGACAGAAAGCGATCGGCCTTTATAATCAGCAGCTGATCCATGCCGCCCTGCGTTACGGTATCGAGGGCGGGGTAGTGCGTCTCGAAGCGGGCGCCGACTATTACCACGACAAGGTCAAGACCGTCGAAGCGGAGAATTACATCATTCCTTTCGTCCGGCTGAACCTGAACCTCGGAACGGACGGACTTTGTCCCTTTTTCGAGATGGACGGCAGTGTGGACGACAACGGCTTCCGCTCGCTGACCCGGCAGAATCCTTACGTCGCCGCAGCGTTCTGGCAGACCAAGAGTTCGGTCGATTACAACGGCCGTTTCGGTATCGGCGGCAGTATCTGGCGCGGAAAGTTCGACTACAGGGTATATGCCGGATTTTCGGTCCGGGACAACCATCCCTATTGGTATGTTTCCGACAATTATGCGATCGACGGGGAAAAAACAGCCGTCGCCGGAGCCATGCGCCCGGCACTGGCCCGTCAGACCGTACTTTCCTTCAACGGCGAAGTGACGTGGCGTCCGGTGAGCAGTTTCCGGACGGAATTGGGCGTACACGGATATATCTACAACGACGACGAAACCAAATTGCATAACGGCGCGCCGTCCTTCGACGGCAGTCTGTCGGCGCACTACGACGGCCGCAAGATTTCGTTCGGCGCGGGAGTCTACTTGCAGAGTGCCCGGAAGTGGAGTGCGGTTTTCGAAAATACGGGGACGGAAACTGCGCCCGGTGAACCTGTGATGCAGTACGATACTTTCGAAGCGCCCTTCGCCGTCGATCTGCGCGTCAATTTCGACTGGAAAGTTTCGGGCCGCGTGACGCTCTTCGCCGAGGGCCGCAACCTGATCAACCGCCGCCTGTACGAATATCCGTTCTACCCCGAATACGGGGCTAACTTTACGGTCGGCGTGAAGGCGAACTTTTAAAAAGATTTCCTCTCCATGCCGGTTGGGCGCATATAAATTGTCCGTGAAGAGTATTCATGGATGTAAATTTGTTGTTTTGGGGAAATAATATTAATTTTGTCAATAATAAGCTAATTTAAACGCAATATTTCTTTAATAATATTTATGGCTACACTGAAGAACCTCCCCAAAATATGTCCCTCCTGCGGTAAACGTTTGAGCGTGCACGCGATGCATTGCAACGGATGCCAAACACATATCGAAGGCAATTACAGCCTTCCCGTGATGATGCAGTTGTCAGCCCCTGACCAGCAGTTCGTGCTCGATTTCGTGAAGAGCAGCGGTTCGCTGAAGGAGATGGCCCATAAGTTGGGATTGAGTTATCCGACCGTGCGCAACAGACTGGACGATATTATCTCTCAACTAAATAAATTCGAAAGCGATGAACAAGATTCTTAACCCGTTCGAATACCTGTCTACAGGGAAAGCGCTCGGTTGGGGCCTCGCGGGAACGCTCTTTTCCATCTGCCTGCTGACCGCGGTGAGTTGGCCCGTTGAGGGCGACGTTTCCAAGATTATCACGATTCTGTCGTCGAATTTGCTGTTGTGGCTGCCCCTCTCGCTGCTGTTGTACGTGATGGCGCTGGTGCTCTCGCCCTCACGCATCCGGGCCGTGGATATCTTTGCCACCAACCTGTTCGCGATGCTGCCGACGATCGTTATTCTGGGAGTGCTGAGTCTTTGTTCCATGTGGCTGGGGAGCATTGTCTGCGAACCCCGCAGCGCCTGCGAGGTCTTGAAGCAGGCAGCCTACAATCTGATCGTGATCGTCCTGTCGGTTTCGATGGTCTGGTCGATGGTCTGGGGCTGTTTCGCCTACCTCGTTTCGGCCAATATGAAAGGATGGAAGAGCATCGTCGTTTTTGTGATCTGCTATGTCTTCGTGAGTGTGGTCAATCAATTGCTGATCGAATACACCAAATAGGGCGGAGTGCCGTCCGACGCTATGCGGAACCCCTGCCGGGTTCCGTTTTTCATTTAGGCCCGACGATGGACGGCCATAAAAAAATATGGAGCTGCAAACCGGAATTTACAGCGCCATATATGGTTGGGTGAGCTGATTATATCGCACCGCTACAACCACATACCCTTGCTCGATTCCTCGCCTGGGGGATTCTGTAGGAGCTGGTCGTATAAGACTCACCCGGCACAAAAGTAGGAATTTTTTATATCTTTGCAAAAATTTTCGACCAGATGCGTAAAAAAACTTTTCTCTATATCTTTTTTGCGGGCCTGTCTGTTCTGCTGATCGCGGGATTCGTCCTTCGTCAGCAGTTCTACGGCAATGCCGTGAAGACGGAACGCGAACTCTTTGTCAGCAGCCGGGCCGATTACCGTGCGCTCGTCGATTCCCTGCTGCCGGAGTTGAAACACCATTGGGCGTTCGGGGTCTATGCCCGGCGCATCAATCTGGCCGAGACCTTCAAGCCCGGACACTATCTCCTTGAACGGGGTATGAGCGTCATCCGGGTGGCCCGGATGCTCAAACTGGGCATGCAGACCCCCGTGCGGGTGACGATCAACAACGTGCGGATTCCCGCCCAGCTGGCGCAGAAACTCGCCGGTCAGATCGACGCCGATTCCGCCGCGATCATGCGGGCGCTGACTTCCGGCGATGTGGCCCGAAAAGCGGGTTTCGACAGCCTGACCCTTTTTTCGATGTTCATTCCCAACACCTATGAATTCTATTGGACGCTGACGCCCGAAGAGTTCGTGGAGCGGATGAAACGCGAATACGACCGTTTCTGGACGCCGGAGCGGGACGCGCTGCGCAAACGCAGCGGCCTGAGCCGGTTCGAAGTCATGACTCTTGCGTCGATCGTCTATGAGGAGACGCGCAAGACCGACGAGATGCCCCGCGTCGCCGGCGTATACGTCAACCGGCTGAAAAAGGGAATGCCCCTGCAGGCCGACCCGACGATCAAATACGCGATGCAGGATTTCGGCCTGCGCCGCATCCTGTACAAGCATCTGAAATACGAATCTCCGTATAACACCTATCTGAACAAGGGCCTGCCGCCGTCGCCTATCTGCATGCCGGGCATCAATGCCATCGACGCGGTGCTGAATTACGAAAAACACGACTATATTTTCTTCTGCGCACGGGAGACGTTCGACGGCTACCACAATTTTGCGAAGACCCTGCGCGAGCACAACGCCAATGCTCAGGCGTACAGCAGGGAGCTGAACCGGCGCAAGATTAAATAATTTTTCGTACATTTGTATTCATGCTGACGAAAATATACGAACAGAACCCCTCCGAAAGGGAGTTGCGGAAGG
>ENA-OZGX01001187-OZGX01001187.1-human-gut-metagenome-genome-assembly--contig:-NODE-1187-length-10486-cov-4.083213_pt1 | contig 10486 bp, 7 predicted proteins | sample MGYA00244040_ERZ653674 | MGnify/ENA primary metagenome ERZ653674 (study PRJEB26926, sample SAMN06165232) | human gut metagenome | biome: ENVO:00009003; feature: ENVO:2100002; material: ENVO:00002003... | reverse complement strand
ATTTATTGGAGATAAAAGTCAAAAAGAAAAAAGAAGGGAAATTCTGGAGGAAATGATTGCTTCCATCAGACATCGGGGACCTGATGACAGAGGTATCTGGATGGATGAGGAAGCATCTTTTGGATTTTGCCGGCTGAGTATTATTGATGTGGAGAACGGAGCACAGCCCATGGAAAATGAATCAGGGAATCTGGTGCTTGTGTTTAATGGTGAGATTTACAACTATAAAGAGCTTCGAAAGGAGCTGACAGAGGCGGGGCATCAATTTAAAACGGCCTCTGATACGGAAGTGCTGCTCCATGGCTATGAGCAATGGGGCGCAGAGATGCTGGAGCGTCTGCGAGGAATGTTTGCCTTTGCAATCTGGGATTCCAAAAGAAAAGAAATTTTTGCAGCCCGGGATTTTTTCGGTATTAAACCTTTCTATTACGCGCTGATAGGAGATACCTTTGTATTTGCATCGGAGATTAAAGGGATTCTTCATTACCCGGCTTATAAAAAGGAGTTGAATGAAGAGGCGTTGGAGCAGTATCTTTCTTTTCAGTATTCCGTTCTGGATGAAACGTTTTTTAAAGGAATCTATTGTCTTCAGCCAGGCAGCTTTCTTCGTTACCGTGCGGGAAGTGTTCTTTTACAGATACGAAAATATTTTGTCCCTTTTCTGGAACCTTTGGAGGGGTTGGAAGAGAACGATTGGGTCGGACTGATTGACCGGGCCGTGAGCCGCTCTGTGACTGCTCATATGGAAGCGGATGTGGAAATCGGAACCTTCCTTTCAGGGGGCGTGGATTCCGGTCTTCTGGCCAGTGAATTTGCAGGGAGGAAAGCCTATACCGTAGGGTTTGGACCGGAGGATAACCCCTACAATGAAATTACATGGGCAGGAGAAACAGCAGAACAATGCAGTCTTTTTCATACAGGAAGAAAAATCCGGGAAGAAGAATTTTGGCGTGCAGTGCCCCAGGTCCTCTATTATCTGGATGAACCGCTGGGGGATGCATCGGCGGTAGCGCTGTATTTTTTATCCATGGAAGCGGCAAAGGATGTGAAGGTGGTGATTTCAGGGGAAGGAGCGGACGAGCTGTTCGGCGGTTACCGGATTTACTGTGAACCGGAAGCACTCCGTCGTTATCAGAAGCTGCCAAGAAGCCTGAGACTGGGAATCGGAAGGCTGGCAGAGCATTTGCCGAGATGGAAAGGCAGACAGTTTTTGATTCGCGGAAGCAAGACCATTGAAGAACGTTTTATTGGAAATGCCAATGTTTTTTCGTATGAGGAGCGCAGAAAGCTTTTGAAAAAACCAACCGGGGCAGTCAGTCCCAAAGAGCTTCTGATGGAAAGCTATCAGCGGACCAGAGGAATGGCAGATGCGGACAGAATGCAGGAAATCGATCTGCGCCACTGGCTGGCAGGAGATATTCTGAAAAAAGCAGACCGGATGAGTATGGCACATTCTCTGGAGGTTCGGGTGCCATATCTGGATAAGGAGGTCTTTGAGGTGGCACGGAGCCTGCCCTCCAATATGAAGCAGCGGGAGCGTGTCACGAAATATGTTTTTCGCAAGGCTGCCGCACGGCATTTGAAAACAGATGCAAGTGAGCGGCCAAAATTGGGATTTCCCGTACCGATTCGTTACTGGATGCGCTCAGATTATGGATATACCCGTGTTAAAGAAGTGTTGGAGGGAAATACAGCGGAAAAGTTTTTTTATACGGAGAAGCTTCAAAAGCTTTTAGAAGAGCACCGTGCCGGACATCAGGACCACAGCCGGAAATTGTGGACGGTGTATACCTTTTGTCTTTGGTATGAGATTTATTTTGAAAAGGATACAGAATGTTAACAAAATGATTAACAAAAGTATTGCAAACAGCCCGAACCTGTGTTAGAATAACCGTAAATCAAATGATTAACAAGGAGGACTATATGAAATACAATTCAGGTTTATCGGAAAATGAGTGGTACATTATGCAGGTTCTATGGGAAAAGTCCCCGTCAACCTTAAGGGAAATCTGTGACGCCCTGAAAGAATCCAAGGGCTGGACAAAGCACGCAGTTTCTTCTTTTTTGAAGCGGATGCTGGAAAAGGGCGCAATCGGTGTGGATGAGAGCGGAAAAGTAAAAGGCTATTCTGCAATCTGGAGCCGTGAAGATACGATTCTGGAGGAAACGCATTCCATTTTGGACAGAGTTTATCGGGGAGATCTGCTTTTGCTGGTAAGTAATGCGGTGAAGGAGCAGAAATTAAGCAAAGCGGAAATTGAGGAACTAAAAGACATGCTGGACCATATGGGCGAATAGCCGGGAGGTGCTTATGAGATTTTTTATGTTTTTGATAAGCAGCAGTCTGCTGATCGGGCTTGTAATGTTAATTAGAAAGCTGTTTCGAAAAACACTGGCGCCGGGAGTGATCTATGCGCTCTGGCTGATTCCCCTGCTTCGGCTTTTGACTCCTTTTGCAGGCTGGGAATTTCCGGCGTTTGGCACTGCGGCGGATATTTTCAATATGCCTTATGCGCTGACAGAAGAATGGATGAACGAGGGACCTGCTGCGGAAAATCATCTGCCAAATGAAAATGTGGAGAACGCCTGGGCCAAACAGGAGAAACCAGCGGAATCCACAGGGATCAAGGTATATGATGCAGTGACGCCGGAAGAAAACAGGCAAACAAAAATAGCATCCGATGTTATGAAGCCAGTGCTGAAAGATGATAGAGCCTTTGGTGTAAGGCAATTTCAAACGCTTCTGCTGTGTCTGTGGATGTTTGGAAGTGTTATGCTTGGCAGCTATGTAATCTATAAAAACTGCCAGCTAAATAAAATGACAAAGGAAATGGAAACGGCAGAGGGGATTGAAGGTATCAGGGTCTGTGTGAGCGACAGGCTCAGCGTTCCCTGTCTGTTTGGTTTGAGAAGCCCCAAAATCTTAGTTCCGAGAGAGATTTATCTGGATCAGAAGCTGTACCGATATGTATTGCAGCATGAGCTGGCACATTTTCATCAAAAAGATCATTTGTGGACAGCCATAAAGATTTTGATGTGTGTTGTTTACTGGTGGAACCCCTTTGTCTGGCTGGGAGCTCACTGCGTGGAGGAGGATGCAGAGCTTGCCTGTGACTCAAAAGCGTTAAAGGGTCAGATGTCGGAAGAGCGGAAAATGTATGGCTACGCACTGTTGCAGATGTTGGGAACTGCTGAAAAAGAAAGCCGGTATCTGTGTGCAGCGACTTCCATGGGAGGAGGCAGAAAAAGTATGAAGCGGAGAATTGAGGAAATTTCTCAAAAAACGTCAACAAAAAAACAGGTACTGTTTCCGATGCTCCTTATTTTGCTCACAGTGCTGGTTTTGGGCTGTGGGTCGCCCACAGATAAGAGCTGGATGCAGGAAATTGCGTATGAATATACTGCGTATGAAGAAAAAGCTTTTAGCGAACTGGAACTGGAATTTGAATCTGTTTTCCAGAAGGAAATGCAGAGCAGACTGTTCTATTATGAAGTATATGAGTACGGCGAGCTGACAGAACGCCAGCTTTTATCCTATGGAAATATAAACGACGCACAGAAAAGTACCATGAAGATTCATTGGGAAATGAAGCCCGAAGGACAGACGTTAACATGGGAAACTGACGGCGCAAAGGTAGAGGGCGCAATTTCGATTCCTCAGTATGTTGCGGGAACAGGGCACGGAAACGTGCTGTTTGCGGACAATGAAAAGCTGGAGATTCAGCCGGGAGACGACCTGATTCTGATGGCGGACTATCGGCCGCAGAATGATCAGGGAACAGAACCTCCCGGTCTTGAAGAACTGTCTGTAATGACGGAGGGGCAGCTGCATGAGAGCTTGCAGGACATTTACCTGGCGACCTTTCTTCGGATGAAATTTTCTGATCTTCAGGAAGAAGAACTGTATGCTTTGTATGAAGAGCAGGAATATCCCCCGAAAGAGAAGCTTCCTGAATATGGGAATACTGCCTCCGAAGCGGCAGAAACATGGGCAAAGGCTTTTTCTGACAGAAATGCAGTCAGATTGATCGATATGGCTGATGAGAAACTGAGAAAAGCGCTGAGCGAGGAGGCCGGAATACTGGATGAAGAAATTCCGTATTTTGGCTGGTCCAGCCCATGGCCGATGTTTACAGAAAAGCTTTACGAGATTGTCAGCTGCGATGATACCGGAGCGGAAATTGTCTATTATGCCACGGATTCCACGCCTCATGTGTGGTTATGGAGAGAAAAACTGGAATTTAAAGAGATAGAAGGTAAATTAAAAGTAGTTTCTGAAACGCTGCGTATGTATGATATCATTTCCAGTGCGGAGGATTTCCATGCGGCATATCCAGATGGAATTGAGGGTACGATGATGGATTATACAGTCAATGGTCTGGGAGAAGTGCTGAATGAAAATGCGCTGAGAGAAGTTGCAAAACAAAAGGAACTGGACGATCCGGGAAATTCTGTATATCAGCAGCTTTTTTCACCGGAAACTGCCGCGGCAGAGCTTTTGAATATCAGCATGGATGAAGGAACAGCATCCTATTCATGGGAGGATACAGGAGATACTGTGACGGTACAGATTAACTTTATAAAGGAAAATGGAAGTGCAGAGAGTGTGGAGGTCACTATGTGGCAGCCCTACGGGGAGGATGGCATCTGGATACCGAAATAAACAAATCGCTGGCAGTTCTTCTGCCAGCGATTTTATGGTAAAAGGATTTTATTTGTTTGCTTCCACTTCCTGCAGCTTCATTGCGCGAACCTTTAACGGAAGTCCGAACAGTGTAATGAATCCGCTTGCATCGTGGTGGTCATATAAGTCACCGGTTGTAAAGGAAGCCAGAGATTCACTGTATAAGCTGTACGGAGAAGTCGTTCCGGCTTTGATGATGTTGCCCTTGTAAAGCTTGAATTTTACTTCGCCGGTTACATACTGCTGTGTGCTCTCAACGAATGCCTGGATCGCTTCGCGAAGCGGTGTGAACCATTTTCCTTCATATACGATCTGAGCAAATTTATTGCCCATATCTTTTTTCACTTCCATAGTTGCACGGTCAAGAACCAGCTCTTCCAGCTGTTTGTGAGCTTCCATTAAGATAGTTCCGCCCGGTGTTTCATAAACGCCGCGGGATTTCATACCAACCACACGGTTTTCCACGATATCTACGATGCCGATGCCATGTTTTCCGCCCAGGGCATTTAATTCTGTGATGATTTCAGAAACCTTCATGGCTTTTCCGTTTAATGTTTTTGGAACACCCTTTTCGAAGGTCATGGTTACGTATTCTGCTTCGTCCGGAGCTTTTTCAGGAGACACACCCAATACTAAGAGATGGTCATAGTTCGGTTCACATGCAGGGTCTTCCAGCTCCAGACCTTCGTGGCTGATGTGCCATAGGTTACGGTCGCGGCTGTAGCTGCTGTCAGCAGAGAACGGTAAATGGATGCCGTGCTGCTTACAGTATTCAATTTCATCTTCACGGGACTGCATGGTCCATACGTCTGTCATACGCCATGGAGCGATAATCTTTAAGTCAGGTGCCAAAGCCTTGATGCCGAGCTCAAAACGAATCTGGTCGTTTCCCTTGCCGGTAGCGCCGTGACAGATTGCAGAAGCACCTTCCTTACGGGCAATTTCTACGAGACGCTTTGCGATGACCGGACGTGCCATAGAGGTTCCAAGCAAATATTTGTTTTCGTAAACAGCGCCTGCCTGTACGCACGGAACGATGTATTCGTCGCAGAATTCATCAATGATATTTTCAATATATAGTTTGGAAGCACCGGACAGCTTTGCTCTTTCTTCCAGTCCGTCCAATTCATTTCCCTGACCGCAGTCAACGCAGCAGCAGATTACTTCGTAATCAAAATGCTCCTTTAACCATGGGATAATGGCTGTGGTATCAAGACCACCGGAGTAAGCTAAAATTACTTTTTCTTTCATATCAATCTCTCCTGTTGTTTATCATTTTTATGTGTTTTCCTAAAGATATTCTTTGAAACATATTTCATCAGTTACGCCGACAAACAGTAGCAGTTTTTTCGGCTGTGTGGTGAAATCATTTCTCAACTGAGCATACTATACAACAACTGTCGGATAATTGCAAGTGAAAATTTATACATAAAAACAGAAAATATTCATAAAATAGCGTATAATATGCATAAATAATGAATAAATATGCGGTATGGCTGAGAAAAAAGGTTGACAGATGCGAAGAATGGTATATTATATTAGGAAGAGAAATTTAAAAATTGAAAGAATTGCTTTTTAAGGAGAATGAAAAAATGGTCAAGGTCGGGATTATCGGAGCCACAGGCTATGCAGGAGGCGAGCTTGTCAGGCTTCTTATGAATCATAAGGAAGCGGAAATTAAATGGTATGGCTCCAGGAGCTATATTGATAAAAAATATTATGAAGTATACCAAAACTTCTTCCAGATTGTGGATGATACCTGTATGGATGATCATATGGAAGCTCTGGCGGAAGAAGTGGATGTGATCTTCACGGCGACACCTCAGGGCTTGTGTGCTTCCCTTGTAAATGAAGACATTTTAAATAAAGTAAAGATTGTGGATTTGAGCGCAGACTTCCGTATCAAGGATGTGGCTGTTTATGAGAAATGGTACGGCATCAAGCACAAATCCCCCCAGTTTATTGGGGAAGCAGTGTACGGACTTCCTGAAATCAACCGCGAAGAAATAAAAAAGGCGCGTTTGATCGCAAATCCGGGATGCTATCCTACCTGTTCCACTCTGTCCATTTATCCGCTGGCAAAGGAGGGGCTCATTGATATGAGTACCGTGATCATCGACGCGAAATCCGGAACCTCCGGTGCAGGTCGGAGCGCAAAGCTGGATAATCTTTTCTGTGAGGTAAATGAAAATATCAAAGCCTACGGTGTGGCAAGTCACAGACATACGCCGGAAATTGAGGAACAGTTATCCTATGCTTCCGGGGAGAGGGTTCTTTTAAACTTTACACCTCATCTGGTGCCCATGAACCGGGGAATCCTGATCACTGCTTACGCTTCATTAAAAAAAGAAGTGACTTATGAAGAAATCAAAGCAGTCTACGATCAATATTATGCAAATGAAAAATTTGTCCGCGTTCTGGAAAGAGACGTCTGCCCTCAGACAAAGTGGGTGGAAGGCAGCAACTATGTAGATGTAAACTTTAAGATTGACCCCCGTACAAAAAGAATTATTATGATGGGAGCTATGGACAATCTGGTAAAAGGCGCTGCAGGACAGGCAGTACAGAATATGAATTTAATGTTCGGTCTGAAGGAAACGGAAGGGCTGGAACTGGTTCCCCTGTTCCCATAAGGAGAGGCATATGAAGATCAGAGAAATGAAAATCGAAGATTATGACGATGTATTTGCCTTATGGAAAACGATTCAGGGCTTTGGTATCCGAAGTGTGGACGATTCCAGAGCGGGAATCGAGAGATTCTTAAAATGGAATCCGGGCTTAAGCGTTGTAGCGGAAGAGGATGGAAAAATCGTAGGTGCCATTCTGTGCGGTTCGGATGGAAGAAGAGGATGTCTTTATCACGTATGCGTACATAGGGATTACCGCAGACAGGGCATCGGAAAGTCCATGGTAGTAAGGTGCATGGAAGCCTTAAAGAAGCTTCAGATCAATAAAGTGAGTCTGATCGCATTTACCCGGAATGATATCGGGAATGCATTCTGGAAGGAAATCGGCTGGACAAAACGGGAAGATTTAAACTATTATGATTTCACATTGAATGAAAAAAATATCACTGCATTTATACAGTGATACAGGGCAGATTTTGGAAGCGGATGATGCGTCAAAACCTGTATCTTGCGTAATATTTCGAAGGAGGAAGATAAAATGAAACAGATTTCCGGAGGTGTGACCGCTGCAAAGGGCTTTGAAGCAGCCGGTGTGGAGGCCGGGATTAAATATCAGAACAGGATGGATATGGCACTTGTTTACAGCCAGAGTCCATGTAAGGCAGCGGGCACTTTTACCACCAATGTCGTAAAGGCGGCTCCTGTTAAATGGGATTATCAGGTGGTTCATGAATCAGAATATGTCCAGGCAGTGATTATCAATGCCGGCATTGCCAACGCATGCACGGGAGCAGAAGGTTATGGTTATTGTAGAGATACTGCGAAAGCGGCTGCGAAAGTTTTGGATATACCGGAAAATGCAGTTTTGGTTGCTTCCACAGGGGTTATCGGTATGCAGCTTCCCATGGATAAGATCATCGCTGGGGTAGAAACGCTTGCAGAGGCAAAGGGGGATTCCCCGGAACATGGGACCATAGCCTCCAAAGCAATTATGACCACTGATACGGTAAATAAGGAAATTGCCGTGGAGGTGGAGATTGGCGGAAAAACTGTTACGATTGGCGGCATGTGTAAAGGCTCCGGAATGATTCATCCGAATATGTGCACTATGCTGGGATTTGTGACAACAGATGCAAATATCTCAAAGGAATTGCTGTTTAGGGCTCTGCAGCAGGATGTGAAGGACACCTATAATATGGTTTCCGTAGACGGTGATACCTCCACAAATGATACGGTACTCCTGCTTGCAAACGGTATGGCGGACAATCCGGAGATTACAGAAGAAAATGAGGATTACAGGGTTTTCTGCGAAGCGTTAAACTTTGTAAATACCTATCTTGCAAAAAAGATTGCGGGGGACGGTGAGGGCGCTACCGCGTTATTTGAGGTGAAGGTGGTAAATGCAACCTCCAAAGAGGAAGCGGTTATTTTAAGTAAATCCGTGGTGACCTCCTCCCTGACCAAGGCGGCGATTTACGGTCATGATGCCAACTGGGGACGGATCTTGTGCGCCCTTGGCTATTCCGGCGTACAGTTTGACCCGGAAAAGGTCGATTTATACTTCGAAAGTGCTGCAGGAAAATTAAAAATTATTGAAAACGGGGTATCCACCGGCTATAGTGAAGAGGAGGCAACAAGGATTTTGTCCGAGCCGGAGGTAACAGCTATTGCAGACATGAAGATGGGCGGATATTCAGCTACAGCCTGGGGATGTGACCTGACCTATGATTACGTGAAGATCAATGCAGACTATCGTTCATAGATGACAGAGGAATATGAGGAGATTGTGATTATGGAAGAAAAAACGAATACAAATCTGGAAAAAGCCAATGTGCTTATTGAAGCGCTGCCCTATATTCAGCGCTTTAACCGGAAGATCATTGTGGTAAAATATGGCGGAAGCGCCATGGCAGATGAGGAATTAAAGAAAAAAGTCATTGCCGATGTGGTTCTTTTGAAGCTGGTGGGCTTTAAGCCGATCATCGTTCACGGCGGCGGAAAAGAAATCAGCCGCTGGGTAGAAAAGATGGGAATGAAGCCCAAATTTGTCAACGGTCTTCGTGTGACAGATGAAGAAACCATGGAACTGGCGGAAATGGTTCTTAACAAGGTCAATAAGGAGCTTGTATCTCATGTGCAGGAGCTTGGTATCAAGGGCGCAGGCATCAGCGGCAAGGACGGCGGTTTATTGAAGGTAAAGAAACGCTATGCGAATGGGGAGGACATCGGCTTTGTAGGAGAAATTACAGAGGTCAATCCCAAAATTCTTTTAGATTTGATTGAAAAAGATTTTTTGCCCATTGTCTGTCCCATCGGCATGGATGACGAGTTTCAGACTTATAATATCAATGCAGATGATGCCGCATGTGCCATTGCAAAGGCTGTTGGTGCAGAAAAGCTTGCATTTTTAACAGATATCGAAGGCGTTTACCGGGATAAGGATGATCCCGACAGTCTGATTTCGGAACTTACGGTCAGTGAGGCAAAGAAACTGATGGAAAGCGGCTATATCGGCGGCGGAATGCTGCCGAAGCTTGGAAACTGTATTGAAGCGGTGGAAAAAGGAGTATCCAGAGTCCATATTTTAGACGGACGGATTCCTCATTTCCTTCTTCTGGAAATATTTACCAAAGACGGAATCGGAACCGTCATTACCGTTGACGAGGAAGGCGGGGACAATCATGAGTAATCAGGTCATTGAACAGGCAGAGTCAGCCATTTTACATACCTACAACCGCTACCAGGTTGTGCTGGACAGAGGGGAAGGGGTTTATCTTTATGACAACGCCGGAAAACAGTATCTGGATTTTGCCTCAGGCATCGGCGTGCAGTCCTTGGGTTATGGCAATGAAGAATATAAGGAAGCACTGAAAAAACAGATTGATAAGCTGACCCATATTTCCAATTTATATTATTCCGAACCGATGGCAGAGGCTGCAGGCAAAGTAAAAGCAGCCTCCGGCATGAGCAGAGTGTTTTTTACCAACAGCGGTACGGAGGCAGTGGAGGGTGCCCTCAAGGCAGCCAGAAAATATGCATGGTTAAAGGATGGCCGGAATGACCATGAAATCATTGCCATGAATCATTCCTTCCATGGAAGAAGCATGGGCGCATTGTCTGTTACAGGCAATCCTAAATATCAGGACTGTCTCTTATACACATCTGACGCTGCCGA
>ENA-OZGX01001185-OZGX01001185.1-human-gut-metagenome-genome-assembly--contig:-NODE-1185-length-10488-cov-5.109652_pt1 | contig 10488 bp, 7 predicted proteins | sample MGYA00244040_ERZ653674 | MGnify/ENA primary metagenome ERZ653674 (study PRJEB26926, sample SAMN06165232) | human gut metagenome | biome: ENVO:00009003; feature: ENVO:2100002; material: ENVO:00002003... | reverse complement strand
AGATGTCTTAGGGTCTCGTGGGCTCGGAGATGTGTATAAGAGACAGATGCTGCCCGCCGCGCCGCCGAATCCCACGGCCATAAGTTCACGAATCATAAGTTAAATATACATCTAATTTTAAGGATGTGCAAATTTACGGAAAAAATGATTACGAATCGTTATATTTTTTGTTGTTTTTCGGGGTAAATCCGATGCGGAAGGCTTCAGGATTCCCGGATCTGCCCGTCGCCCGTGACGACGTATTTGTAGGTCGTCAGTTCGGGAAGGCCCATCGGACCGCGGGCGTGGAGCTTCTGGGTCGAGATTCCCACCTCGGCGCCGAAGCCGAACTGGCCGCCGTCGGTGAAGGCCGTCGAGACGTTGACGTAGACGCAGGCGGCGTCCACGGCGCGCGTGAACTGCGCGGCGGTCCGCTTGTTTTCGGTGATGATGGCTTCGCTGTGGCGCGACGAGTAGCGGGCGATGTGCGCGAGGGCCTCTTCGGGCGATGCGACGGTCCTGACGGCGAGTTTGTAGTCGAGGAATTCCGTGCCGAAGTGCTCTTCGGAAGCGTGTTCCAGCAGGTCGGCGGGGTAGTGTCCGCCGAGGGCCGCGAAAGCCTCGGTGTCGGCGTAGACCGTGACGCGGGCGGCGGCCAGCGGGGCGCAAAGCTCCGGCAGGTCGGCGAGCCGGTCGCGGTGGATGACGAGGCAGTCGAGGGCGTTGCAGACGCTGACGCGCCGGGTTTTGGCGTTGCAGACCACGGCGCGGCCCTTTGTGAGGTCGCCGTCGCGGTCGAAGTAGGTGTGGACGATGCCGGCGCCGGTTTCGATGACCGGAACGCGGGCGTTTTCGCGCACGAAGCGGATCAGGCCCGCGCCGCCGCGCGGAATGACGACGTCGACGAAACCCACGGCGTTCAGCAGCGCTCCGACGGAAGCGTGGTCCGACGGAAGCAGGGTGAAGGCGTGTTCGTCGATGCTTTCGCTGCGCAGGGCTTCGTGCAGCAGGGCGGCGATGGCTTCGTTGGAGTGACGGGCGTCGCCGCCGCCTTTCAGCACGCAGGCGTTGCCCGTTTTGATGCAGAGCGAGAAGATGTCGGCCGTGACATTGGGCCGCGCTTCGCAGATCATGCCGACCACGCCGAACGGAACCCGCCGTTTGACGATGGTCATTCCGTTGGGCCGGGTGCGCCGCTCCAGCTCTTCGCCCTGCGGCGAGGGCAGGTGCGCGACGGCTTCCATGTCGGAGGCGATGGCGGCGATGCGCTCCGGAGTCAGCCGCAGACGGTCGCGCAGCGGCGAGTCGGGGGCCATGGCTTCGAGGTCGCGGGCGTTGGCTTCGAGCAGGCGGGGCGTATGCGTGCGCAGCAGTTGTGCGGCGTGCATCAGCGTGCGTCCGAGTCGTTCGGTTTCGGTCTCGGCCAGAAGCGTTCCGGCCTGACGGGCGGCTTTGAACAGGGATTCGTATTCCATAGTCGTCTTATTCGAGGTAGAGGTAATCGCAGTGGACGAGGGGTTTCAGCCCTTTGCGCCCGATGCTGCGGCGTGCGGTTTCGCTGTCGCACGAGATGCGGCCCACGGCCAGCTGCGTTCCGTCGGGCGAGAGGATGCGCACCAAATCGTCGCGTTCGAAATCGCCCTCGACGGCCGTGACGCCCACGGCGAGGATGCTGGCGGCCTTGCTGGCCCGGACGGCCGCTGCGGCGCCTTCGTCGATGCGCAGGACGCCTTTGGCGAAGCCTTCGCTGCTGGCGATCCACATTTTGACGCCCGACGCCGTGTGCGGGGCGGGTTCGAAACGGGTGCAGAGCACCTCCTCGCCGGTCAGCGCCAGAGCGGTCAGGATGTTGTCGCGGCGGCCGTTGGCGATGATGACTTCGATGCCCTCGCCGGCCACGCGTGACGAGATGCGGCTCTTGGTCGCCATGCCGCCCCGGCCCCGCGACGAGCGCGCCGGGTCGATGTACCGCGAGAGGTCTTCGGAAGGTTTCACACGGCGGATCACCTGCGACGAGGGGTCGGAGGGCGAGCCGTCGTAGATGCCGTCGATGTTGCTCAGGATAATCAGCGCTTCGGCCTGCATCATGGCCGCCACGAGTCCCGAAAGTTCGTCGTTGTCGGTGAACATCAGCTCGGTGACCGAGATGGTGTCGTTCTCGTTGACGATCGGGATCACGCCGTTGGCGAGCATGACCTCCATGCAGTTGCGCTGGTTGAGATACTGCCGCCGCGTGGAGAGGCTCTCCTTGGTGGTGAGCACCTGCCCGCAGACGATGCCGTATTCGTTGAAGAGGTCGTAGTAGCGGTTCAGCAGCTTCACCTGACCTACGGCCGAGAAGAGCTGGCGGGCCGATACGGTGTCGATGCGGCCCGTGCGCTGTTCGAGGACGCTGCGGCCCGAAGCCACGGCGCCCGACGAGACAAGGATCACCTCGATGCCGGCGCGGTGCAGCCGGGCGATCTGGTCCACGAGGGACGAAATGCGCGTGGTGTCGGGGCGTCCGTCGTCGCGGGTCAGCACGTTGCTGCCAGCCTTGATGACGATGCGGCGGTATTTGCTGGTTCTGTTCATGTCTTTGCGGTCCGGGCGTCGCCCGGCGTTACGGTTCGTATTTGTAGCCCACGCCCTTGACGGTGACGATCTTTTCGTCGCCGATCTTCTGGCGCAGTTTGCGGATGTGCACGTCGATGGTGCGGTCGCCCACGACCACCTCCGAACCCCAGATCCGGGCATATATCTCTTCGCGCGAGAAGAGTTTGCCCGGCGACGAGTAGAGCAGGTCCAAGAGGGCGAACTCCTTGCGGGGCAGGCTGATTTCGCGGCCGTCGCGCGTGACGGTGTAGCGCTCGCGGTCCATGGCGACGCCCTCCTCCGCCGGAGCGGGGGCCTTTCCGGCGTCGATGCGCTTGAGGATGGCCTGCACGCGGCTGACCAGCAGTTTCATCTTGATCGGCTTGGTCAGGTAGTCGTCGGCCCCCACGCCGAAGCCGGCCAGCTGCTGCTCCTCTTCGCCCAAGGCCGAGAGGAAGACGACCATCGTGTCGCGCAGCTGCGGGTCCTCGCGGATGGCGCGGCAGGTCTGCGCCCCGTCCATCACGGGCATCATCATGTCCAGCAGGATCAGGTGGGGGCGGTGCTGCGCCGCGGCTTTCAGCGCTTCGGCTCCGTTCTGGGCCGTGAATACCTCGTAACCCTCCTTGACGAGGGTGTATTTCACGAATTCGAGGATGTCGGGTTCGTCGTCGACGAGCAGGATGCGGTGGCTCATAATTTCGGTCAATGCGTTTTCGGCGGCGCACCGGCGGCCGGTTGGCCGTGTGCCGCGCATATCTTGTGCGAAGTTAGCAAATTTCCGGCGAAATCGTTCGGCGGCACGGGAAAAATGGTTATATTTGCGAGATTTATATACTTCCGTATATATGGAACTCAAAAACGTGTATTGAGATGGCTACTGAAAATCCGATTCTTCCTGCTCCTGAGGAGCAAGTCAGCAAGGCTGCTGAAGATGTGCAGAAGGCAACTTCCGAAGTGACTCCCGAAGTCCCTGATTCCGAAACGGCTGCGACTGCAGAACCCGAAACGCCCGCTGCCGCGCAGGGCGAACCCGCAGCGTCCGCCGCCGAGGCGCCCGTAAGCGAAGCGCCGGCCGAAGAGACCGTCGCCGAAACGGCTGCGGAAGCTCCTGCTGCCGGCGAGGCTGCCGCAGAGGCGCCTGCAGACGGGAAGGGTGCGCCTGCGGAGGTGCCTGCGGCTGAAGTCCCCGCCGCAGAGGTCGTTGCCGAGGCTCCTGCCGCCGAAACGGCTGCGGAAGCGGCTCCCGCTGAAGAGACGGCGCGTGCGAAGCGCGCCCGGATCAAGCCTGCGGCCGAAGCGGTCGTAACGGAGACGGAAGAGGAGGCTGCTGCGTCCGACGTGCAGGTGGATTTCGCGGACGAGGAGGCCGCGCTGGCGGCGCAGGACGCCGGACTCGAACTGGAGGGCGAGACCGCCGAGGAGGCCGAGGCCGAGCAGATGGCGGGAAGCGTCGCCGATACCGAAGACAAATTCACGGGCCGGGGCAAGGAGGAGCTGGTGGCTTTGTTTACGCGCATGCTCGAAGAGCAGCCCGTGCAGTCGATCCGCCGGGATGTGGAGGCGCTGAAGATCGCCTTCTACCGCATCCGCCGTGCCGAGGTCGAAGCCGCACGCCGCAAATTCATCGAGGAAGGCGGCGCCGAAGAGGATTTCGCACCGGCAGTGGACGGCGTCGAGGTGCAGCTCAAGGAGCTGTTCAAGGAGTACCGCCGTCGCCGCGACGAGTTCATCGCCAATCTCGAAGCCGAGAAAGAGAAGAACCTGCAGGTCAAGCTGGGGATTATCGAGGAGCTGAAGGAGCTGGTCAATTCGGACGAGACGCTCAACCATACCTTTACCAAATTCCGCGAGCTGCAGCAGCGCTGGAAGGAGACCGGCATCGTGCCCCTGCAGAACGTCAAGGATTTGTGGGAGACCTATAACCTGCACGTCGAGAATTTCTACAGCTTCATCAAGATCAACAAGGAGCTGCGCGATCTGGACCTGAAGAAGAATTACGAGCAGAAGGTGGCTCTGTGCGAGCAGGCCGAGGCGCTCGTGCTGGAGCCTTCGGTGGTCGAAGCGTTCCACAAACTGCAGAAACTGCACGACGAATGGCGTGAGACGGGTCCCGTGGCCAACGAATACAAGGAGGTGCTTTGGGAGCGTTTCAAGGCGGCGTCGAGTCGGATCAACAAACAGCATCAGGAGCACTTCGAGGCGCTGAAGGGCGAGCAGGTCCGCAACCTCGAACTGAAGACGGAGCTATGCGCCGCCACCGAGGAGCTGGCCGCGCAGCCGCTCACCACCCGCAAGGAGTGGAACCGGGCCAGCGACCGTCTGCTGGAGATTCAGAAGACGTGGAAGACCATCGGCTTCGCGCCCAAGAAGGATAACAACCGCATATACGAACGTTTCCGCACGGCGTGCGACAGGTTCTTCGAGGCCAAGCGTCAGTTCTATTCGGGCGTGAAGGCCGAGATGGAGCATAATCTGCAGCTCAAGACCGAAATATGCGAGGCCGCCGAGTCGCTGATGAACAGCGAGGAGTGGAAGAAGGCGACCGACGAGCTGATCGCCCTGCAGGCCCGCTGGAAGGAGATCGGCGCCGTGTCGCGCCGGCATTCGGATGCTATCTGGCGGCGTTTCCGCGCGGCGTGCGACAAATTCTTCGAGCGCAAGGGCGCGCATTTCGCCAGCGTGGACGGCGAGCACGAGGAGAATCTGAAGAAGAAGCTCGCGCTGCTGGAAGAGATGGCCGCGGCCGATGTCAAGACGGGCGGTTACGACGTGATCCGCGACTTCCAGCGCCGCTGGGGCGAGATCGGGTTCGTACCCATCAAGCAGAAGGACGCCGTGCAGAAGAAGTACAAGGCCGCCGTCGATGCGCTGTTCAACACGCTGCGCGGCACCGAGCGCGACCGTTCGATGAACCGTTTCCGCGAGAAGGTTTCGTCGTTCAAGTCGGCGGGCGGCAGCCGCCTGCGTTCGGAGCGCGAACGGCTTTACGGCAAGGTGCGCCAGCTGGAGCAGGAGATCGGCCTGCTGGAGAACAACATCGGTTTCTTCGCCAAGTCGAAGAACGCCGAGGCGCTGATCGCCGACGTGAAGGCCAAGATCGAGCGCGCCCGCGAGGATATGGCCGCCGCGATCGAGAAAGTGAAGCTGATCGACCGTCAGGCGCAGGAGGAGAATCACGAAAACAACGACAACAAATAGTAATAAACGTAATGAAACTTTCCAAACCCAAGTACATATTTGTTACAGGCGGCGTTGCGTCGTCGCTCGGCAAGGGTATTATTTCGGCCTCGATAGCCCGGCTGCTGCAGGCGCGCGGCTATTCGGTGACCATTCAGAAACTCGACCCCTACATCAACGTCGATCCCGGAACGCTGAATCCCTATGAACACGGCGAATGCTATGTGACGGAGGACGGCGCGGAGACCGACCTCGATCTGGGCCACTACGAACGCTTTACGAACCAGCCCACGTCGAAGGCCAACAACGTCACGACGGGCCGGATTTACAAGAGCGTCATCGAGAAGGAGCGCAAGGGCGAGTATCTGGGCAAGACCGTGCAGGTCATTCCCCATATCACCGACGAGATCAAGCGCCGCATCCAGCTGCTGGCGCAGAAGAAGGTTTACGACGTTATCATCACCGAGATCGGCGGTACGGTGGGCGACATCGAGTCGCTGCCGTTCATCGAGTCGGTGCGCCAGCTGCGCTACTCGCTGGGCTATAAGAATACGGCGCTGGTGCACCTGACGCTGATCCCCTACATGGCGGCTTCGGGCGAGCTGAAGACCAAACCCACCCAGCACTCGGTGAAGGCGCTGCTCGAAAACGGTTTGCAGCCCGACATCCTCGTGCTGCGCACCGAGCATCCGCTTTCGGTGAACCTGCGCCGCAAGGTGGCGCTGTTCTGCAACGTGGACGCCAACGCTGTGATGGAGTCGATCGACGTACCGACGATCTACGAAGTGCCGCAGAAGATGCACGACCAGCATCTGGACGAGGTGGTGCTCCAGAAACTCGACCTGCCCGCCGACAAGGAACCCGATATGACCGCGTGGAATGCGCTGGTCGACAAGATCAAGCACCCTTCGAAGAAGATCGAGATCGCGCTGGTCGGCAAGTACACCGAACTGCCCGACGCCTACAAGTCGATCTGCGAATCGTTCGTGCATGCGGGCGCCGTGAACGACTGCAAGGTGAAACTGCGCTATGTCAATTCAGAGAAGATCACGCCCGAAACCGTGGCCGAGAAGCTGGGCAAGATGTCGGGCATTCTGGTGGCTCCGGGCTTCGGAAACCGCGGCATCGAGGGTAAGATCGTGGCCGTGCGTTACGCCCGCGAAAACAACATTCCGTTCCTCGGCATCTGTCTGGGCATGCAGTGCGCCGTGATCGAGTTCGCCCGCAACGTGCTGGGCATCGCCGACGCCAATTCGAGCGAAATGGAATCGACGCCGCATCCGGTCATCGACCTGATGGAGGAGCAGAAGGGCGTGACGGCCAAGGGCGGCACGATGCGTCTGGGCGCCTATCCGTGTGCGCTGAAGAAGGGTTCGAAAGTCGCCGCGGCGTACGGCAAGCTCAATATTTCGGAGCGTCACCGTCACCGCTACGAGTTCAACAACGACTATCTGGAGCAGTTCGAAGCCGCCGGCATGCAGGCCGTGGGCATCAACCCCGATACGGGGCTGGTCGAGGTGGTCGAAGTGGCGAACCATCCGTGGTTCGTCGGCACGCAGTATCATCCCGAATACAAGAGTACGGTGCTGAAGCCTTCGCCGCTGTTCGTGGCGTTCGTCGGAGCGGCGCTCAAATACGCCGGGGAAAAGAAGTAATAACCGCACAAAGTAAGAAGCAAACACGTTTAGATGGATAAAAAAACAATTTTGGGTATTGTCGTCGTGGCGGTCCTTTTTCTGGGATTCGCCTATGTCAATACCAAACAGCAGGAGAAATATCAGCAGGAAATGGCCGCGTGGCAGGCCTATCAGGATTCGGTAGCCGCCGCTTCGCGTCCCGCGGTTCCCGCGGCGGACAGCGCGGCGGGCGGCGCTGCGGAGAGTGCGGTTGCGGCGTCCGGTGAGACGGCGGCGCCCGAAGCGGAGGCGGATTTGGCCCAGACCGTGCGTCAGCGTCGGATCGCCGCGATGGGCGAGTATCTGACCGCGGCGCAGGAGGCAGAGCCTGAAGAGTTTACGGTGGAGAACGAGGTGATGACGGTGCGTTTCTCGACGCGCGGCGGACAGATCACGGGCGTGACGCTCAAGGACTACACCAAGTACGCACCCCGCGGTCAGCGCGACCAACTGATCGAGCTGATGGACCCTGCGAGCGCCCGGTTCGACATGTCGTTCTATGTGAAGAACGGCCTGAACAACGTCAAGGTCAATACGATGGATTACGTCTTCCGCGCCGAACCCGTGGAGACGGCAGGCGATGCCCGGCGTGTGACGATGCGTCTTGCGGTGGCGGAGAACGCATGGCTCGAATACGAGTACCTTATATATAATAAGCAGGCTCCGGAGCGCGATTACCTCGTGGATTTCAACGTCCGGCTGGTGAACATGGCCCCGCAGATGGCCAACCAGACTTCGATCGGCATCGACTGGTCGAATGTCTCGTACCAGAACGAGAAGGGTTTCCAGAACGAAAACATGTACACGACGCTGGCCTACCGTTTTCCGGGCGAAAGTTCGATCGAGGAGCTGGGTATGAGCGACGGCGCCAAGTCGAAGAGCGTATCGACGGCGGTGAACTGGGTGGCTTTCAAGCAGCAGTTCTTCTCGTCGGTCTTCATCGCGCCGCAGAACGTCTCCAGCGCCAACATGGCCTTCGATACGGCGGCTCCCGGCTCGGAGCTGCTCAAGAGTTTCTCCGTGCAGATGGCTGTACCCTACTCGGCGCAGGTCGAAGGGTATGATTTCGCATTCTACTTCGGTCCCAACAAATATGCGATCCTGAAGAAAGTCACCGACAACAACGGTGCGGACCTCCATATGGAGCGTCTGATTCCGCTGGGATGGGGTATCTTCGGCTGGGTGAACCGCTGGTGCGTGATTCCGGTCTTCGACTTCCTGCGCAACTACATCGGCAGTTTCGGCATCATCATCCTGATTCTGGTGATTTTCGTGAAGCTCGTCATCTCGCCGCTCACCTACAAGAGCTACGTGTCGATGGCCAAGATGCGCCTGATAAAACCGCAGGTGGACGAGCTTAACAAGAAGTATCCCAAGAAGGAGGATGCCATGAAAAAGCAGCAGGCGACGATGGAACTTTACAAAAAGGCCGGCATCAACCCCATGGGCGGCTGTATTCCGATGCTGATCCAGCTGCCGATCCTGATCGCCATGTTCCGCTTCTTCCCGGCGTCGATCGAGCTGCGCGAGCAGCCGTTCCTCTGGGCCGACGACCTCTCGTCGTACGACAGCATCGTGAACCTGCCGTTCTCGATCCCGTTCTACGGCGACCATGTCAGCCTGTTCGCGCTGCTGATGGCCGTGTCGCTGTTCGGCTACTCCTACTTCAACTACCAGCAGACCGCTTCGTCGCAGCCCCAGATGGCCGGCATGAAGTTTATGATGGTCTACATGATGCCGATCATGATGCTGTTGTGGTTCAACAGCTATTCGAGCGGCTTGTGCTACTATTACCTGCTGTCAAACCTCTTCACGATCGGGCAGACGCTCGTCATCCGCCGCATCGTGGACGACGAGAAGATTCATGCCGTGATGCAGGCCAATGCCGCGAGGAAGTCGAAAGGCAAGAAATCGAAATTCCAGCAGCGCTACGAGGAGCTGATGCGTCAGCAGGAGGCCCAGCAGCGGGCCAAACGCAAGTAGTTCCCGGACCGGAAGCCTTCGGGGAGAGACCGGACCCGACTGGAATTGACCGGGAGCGGTCAGAACCGGCCCGAAGCGTTCGGGCTGTTGAATGGACTGCAGAGAACAGGCCGGAGACGAAACCTTTGAACCGGGTGTGCGTCTCCGGCCTTGTTTTTGCTCTGGTGCGGATGTGTAAAATCGTACGACTATGATGAAACGAATTTTTTTTGTGCTGGCGCTCATGGCGGCCGGCACGGCGCTCCGGGCGCAGAGTCTCGGCGGGGAGTATCGGCTCAAACGGATCGTTCCGGTCGAAGGACGGCAGGGAATCGCCGCCGACTCGAACTATTATTACGTTTCGGGCAGCACGGCGCTCTACAAGTATGACAAGCAGGGGCGGCTGGTCGCCGAAAACGAACACCCGTTCGAAGGACTGCCGCTCGAAGCCAATCACTTGGGCGATATCGACGTGTGGAACGGCGAGCTGTATGCCGGTATCGAGACTTTCGAAGACGGCAAGGGCGAGAACATTCAGGTCGCCGTTTACGATGCGGACAACCTGAAATGGAAGCGTTCGATCGACTGGGACCCCGAATCTGGGCAGGTCGAGGTGAGCGGACTGGCCGTGGACCGGGACAACGACATGGTCTGGATGTCGGACTGGGTGGACGGCCGCTATCTGTACGGCTATGATCTCAAGACGGGGAAGTATGTCCGCAAGGTGCATCTGCGTCCGGTTCCGCAGTGGCAGCAGGGGATCTTCATGGTGGACGGCCGGATGCTGATCTCGGCCGACGACGGCGATGCGGACCTCGACGAGCCGGATACGATCTATATCGCCGACATGCGCGACGGGAAAAGTTATGCGACGGCGCTGCCGTTTCGCGCGATGACCGATTTCCTGCGTGCGGGCGAAATCGAAGGATTGGCGATAGATCCGCAGACCGACGAATTGCTGGTGCTGGCCAACCGCGGTTCGCGGATCGTGCTGGGGATGGTCAAGGGCTTTTATCCCGGCTACGACAAGGAACTGCACGAGGTTTATGTTTTCGAAAAGGTAAAATAGAAAAAGTCCCGGAAGGGACTTTTTCTATTTGGAGCGGATATGGCGCCG
>ENA-OZGX01001183-OZGX01001183.1-human-gut-metagenome-genome-assembly--contig:-NODE-1183-length-10501-cov-5.213957_pt1 | contig 10501 bp, 11 predicted proteins | sample MGYA00244040_ERZ653674 | MGnify/ENA primary metagenome ERZ653674 (study PRJEB26926, sample SAMN06165232) | human gut metagenome | biome: ENVO:00009003; feature: ENVO:2100002; material: ENVO:00002003... | reverse complement strand
CCCCCGGTCGTGTTGCAGCGCCTGAAGTTAGGCTAAGGCTCCTGGACCGGGATGCGGGCAGGATCCAGTCCGTGGGCACGGTACATGGCGGTTAGCCGGCCATCGGCCATAAGCCCATCCAGCACCAGGGTGCCGATGTCGGCCAAGGAGGAAGCGTCCGAGGGGGCGCAAATGGCATAATCTATGGTACCAAAGGAGAAGGTGGACGGGGCGATGGGATAGGTATCCCCATACAGCTCTACGTAGGTCTCCGGCAGCAGCACAGCCCGGATCTCACCCCGTACCAGGGCGTCCAGCATATCCGGATAGGAGGCATAAATCTTGGCCTTCAGTCCAAGATCCCCGTGGGTGGCAGTGTATGCTTCCAGCAAAAGCAACTCTGGGCTTTTCCGTATGTCGTTGGATTGCACCACCCCCAGCTCCATATTCAGCAGCTGGAAGGCAGGGCCATGCTCTAGGGTCACCAACAGACAGGGGTCGGAATAATAGGGGGTAGAGTAATAGTATTGGCTGGCCATGGACGAAGAGACCATGGCAATGACCACGTCCACGCTGCCGTCGTCCAGCTTGGGGAAGGCGGTCATAGGATTGACCTCCACTAGGGAAAGACGGGTGGAGTCATCCGCCTCCGACAGAAGCTTCTGAGCCATGGCCTGGGCCAGCTCCTGTTCCAGGCCGCCCAGGGCCGGGACGTCGTAGCGGACGCCCACCCGCAGTACCGCCCGATCCTGGATGCTGCTCACTTCGGGACTAGCCATGAGCTGGGGCTCCTCCCGGCTGAATAGGGCCAGGAGCAGCACCAGCAAAAGCCCGCAGAAGATCAGCAGGGCATTGCGGTACGGCCTGCCCTCGTCCCCCACCAGGGTGATAGGATGCCGGCGTAAATTAAATTCCAGCCGGCGCAAACGCTTGCGCCAATCTAATTTTTTCATACTTTGATTATAGCCAGCCTGCCCTGCGTTGACAAGTAAACAAATTGCAAGGTATAATCAAATGATTAAAGTGGATATCCAGGCGCGGCAGGGAGCGACGGCTATCGGTTGCCCCGGCGCCAGGGCCTTTTGTGTACATCAGATAGAGAGGAAAGAAGTATGAAATTGTTGAAATCCTATGAACTGCGCAAGCTGTATCTGGACTTTTTCCGGGAAAAGGGCCATGCTATTATTCCGTCTGCATCCTTGATCCCCGAAAATGACCCCACGGTGCTGTTCACCACGGCGGGCATGCATCCCCTGGTGCCCTATCTGATGGGGGCCAAGCATCCGGCGGGGGTCCGGCTGGCGGACGTGCAGAAGTGCGTGCGCACCGGGGACATCGACGAGGTGGGGGACGCCTCTCACTGCACCTTCTTTGAGATGCTGGGCAATTGGTCCCTGGGGGACTATTTCAAAAAGGAATCCATTGCTTTCTCTTGGGAGTTTTTAACCGATGAAAAATGGCTGGGCATCGACAAGGACCGGCTATATTTTACCTGCTTTAAAGGGGATGAGGACGCTCCGCAGGATACCTATTCCCATGACTGCTGGGTCAACATGGGGGTTGATCCTTCCCATATCTTCTATCTGGATAAGAAGCATAACTGGTGGGGCCCCGCAGGGGTCACCGGCCCCTGCGGCCCGGATACGGAGATCTTCTACGACACCGGGAAGCCCAAGTGCGGCCCGGATTGCGATCCTTCCTGCTCTTGCGGAAAATATCTGGAGATCTGGAACAACGTGTTCATGGAATACAACAAAAAGGCGGACGGTACCTTTGAGCCCCTGTCCCAGAAGAACGTGGATACGGGCATGGGCTTGGACCGCACCATCGCCACCCTACAGGGGGTGGAAAGCGTATACGATACCGATGCTTTTACCGGCATTATTGCGGCCATTGCCAAGAGCAGCGGCAAGACCTACGGCCAGGACGAGGAGACCACCCGGGCCTTCCGCATCGTGGCGGATCACATCCGGTGCGCCACCTTTATGCTGGGAGATCCTCGCGGCGTGACCCCCTCCAACGTGGACCAGGGCTATATCCTGCGCCGGCTGATCCGCCGGGCTATCCGTTACGCCATGCAGCTGGGTATGCCGGACAACAGCCTGGCCCAGGTGGCAGAGGCCGTTATCGCCCAATATGGGGAGCCCTATCCCGAGCTGGTGGAAAACCACGATAAAATTGTGTCCGAACTGTCCAAGGAAGAGCAGCGGTTCCAGCGGACGCTAAAGAACGGCATGAAGGAATTTGATCGGGTGAAGGACAAGGCCGAAAACGGCATAATCGATGGGCTGACCGCCTTCCACCTGTATGATACCTTTGGATTCCCGGTGGAATTCACCCAGGAGATGGCCAAAGAAAATGGCTTACAGGTGGATCTGGAGGGCTTTAAGAAGGCCTTTGACCAGCATCAGGAGAAATCCAAAGCCGGCGCGGAGCAGCGATTCAAAGGCGGCCTGGCGGATACCACCGAGCAGACCGCCCGGCTGCACAGCGCCACCCATTTGCTGCAGGCAGCCTTAAGACGGGTGCTCAAAGACGATACCATCAGCCAGCGCGGCTCCAACATCACGGCTGAGCGGCTGCGCTTTGACTTCAGCTTTGGCCGCAAACTGACGCCAGAGGAGCTCAAGGCGGTGGAAGACGAGGTGAACCGGTATATCCAAGCGGCGGTGCCCATCACTTGCCAGGAGATGACCGTGGAGGAGGCCAAAGCCCAGGGCGCCATCGGCCTGTTTGGGGATAAGTACGGCGATCGGGTTAAGGTTTATACCATGGGAGAATTTTCCAAGGAGATTTGCGGCGGACCCCACGCAAAGAATACCGGCGACCTGCATCACTTCAAGATTAAAAAGGAGGAGGCCAGCAGCGCCGGCGTGCGCCGGATCAAGGCCATCCTGGACTAGCTTAGACCCCACCTAAGGGCCGGGATCCCCGGCCCTTAGATTTTTCCCAGCCAGGGATTCCTTATATGGCTGCTTTGCGAATGCGTCGCCGCGTCTCATAGGGCGCGTCCATCTACCCTTCCCAACCAGCCTTTTTATGGACCCCTACCCGTACGAAAGGAGCCGTCATGGCACAGGAGCTTTTCACATATGATTGGCATATGGACGACGCCCCCGCCACCTTCCAGGTGGATATGGGCATCCCCGCGGATCAGATTTCCAGCCGGCCCTATATGCTGTTTATCCAAGGGAAAAGCCGCAAGCAAACCCTGACTCCCCGAGAGGAACGGCATCTTGCTGCCCTTTTTAAAAAATGCCAAAAGGCGCTGGACGCGCTGTTTATCGGCAGCATCCATGGTGGTTCCCGCCAGGTATTCTTTTTCTATACTGCCGACGCGGAGCAGGGGGATATGGCTAAGGCCTTGGCCGCCGGAGAAAAGGCCCTGGAATGCACTGCCGGCCTGCGGGAGGACCCTGCTGGGGATACCTACCACAAACTGCTTTATCCGGATGCAGCCCGGCTGTTTACCCAGCAAAACCGCCAGCAGATCGATTTGCTGAAAAAACACGGCGATATCCTTACACCTGCCCGGCGCATTGCCTTTCACGCCTTTTTCCCCTCTGAGCCCCTGGCCTTGCGTTTTATGGAGGCGGCCAGGCAAAGCGGCTTTGCTGTGGGGGATAGCGAGTTTGCCCCAGAACAGGATTTGAGCTACGGCATCAGTTTACTGCGCATCAGCCCTCTGGAGAAAGCCGCCATAGACCAGCTGACCACCCGCATTATCCGCTTAGCCGCCCAGTATGAGGGAATCCTAACCTATTGGAACTGCCCCATCATGGGAAAACGCCGCTGATCTGCCCCATAAGGAGGGATATCCATGCGCATCAAGCTGGCCGACCGTAAACTGCCGGATTATACCCGGGGAGAAGAGATTTTCAACATGGTCACCCACATCGTAGGGGGCGCGTTTTCCATTGCCGCCCTGGTGCTGTGCGTGATTAAAAGCGCCCTGTCTCACAGTGGCTACGGGGTGGTATCCAGCTCCATATATGGCGCCTGTATGATCCTCCTATATTGTCTCTCCAGCATATACCACGGCCTCCCCGCCTCCACCGGTAAAAAGGTCCTACAGATCCTGGACCACTGTGCGATTTACTTCATGATCGCCGGTACCTACATGCCCATTATGCTTTGCGCCCTGCGTCCCCTGTACCCGGGCCTTGCCTGGACAGTCTTTGGCCTGCAATGGGCCCTTACCGCTTTGGCGGTCACTTTTACTGCCATCGATCTGAAGCAATACGCCGGCCTCTCCATGGTGTGTTATATCCTGATGGGGTGGTGTGTGATCTTTTTCGTTCGTCCTATCATCCAGGTTATGACCATGGCAGGTTTCTGGCTGCTGCTTATAGGTGGCCTCTCCTATACCCTGGGCGCCATTCTCTATGGCATCGGCTCGAAAAAACATTATTTTCACAGCGCATTCCATGTATTTGTTCTGCTGGGCAGCGGATTTCAGTTCTGGGCCATTTATGCCTACGCTCTGCCCGGTTGACGTTGCTTGTATCCTTGTCCGCCCCTTTGCGCGGGCTTTTTTTGTGCCCGGAGAATGGAAATATGGTAGCCGGAAGACCAGGGCACGACTGCCTTTGGGACGAGGGGAACCGACGCGTTTTCGGGGGGGGCGGCGGTGTTTGGCGGGCCCGGGGCCTTTGGCCTCGCGCCGCCAAACAAAAAGTCTGGGCTAAGGGCCAAAGGCCCTTAGCCCAGACTTTTAGGGCGCTGTGCGCCCCCGCCGCCCCCCCTGCAATCCCCAGCGGAGACCGCCAGTTCCTGGGATGTGCGGGTGTCCACCGAGTCCACAGTGCAGTGCGAGGGTTCGCAAACCCTTGGAGGGGAAGAAACCGTTTCATGCCTCGCTTTTGCCCGTGGGCAGGGTAGGGATGATAGATTGTGCGCAACCTAGAAAGGGTAGGAACGTTTCTCCACCCAGGCGGAGGAACCACACATGTTCCCGTGGACGGCGGCTTTTAGAGCGCTGGGCGCCCCTGCCGCCCTGTGGCGGGCCCCGGGCCCTCCTCAGGGCTGGCTATCCACCCCATAAAGACGCAGGGCCAATCGCTTGATCAGCCTGGCCCGGTTCCGCCGGATGGTGGCCGGGTCACAAAGTAGCGCTTCCGCGATATCCGCCTCCCGCATCCCTTGAAAATACTTCATCTCGATGGCCCGAAAGTAGGGATCATTTTGAATAAAGGAGAGCGCTGCGGTCATACGCTTAAGCTCTCGCTCGTTGGCCGCTAGCCTACCTCGTAGGATCGCCATCTGATCCCGTCGAATCTCCTGGGGGGACCGGCGCAGACCCGAGCTGTGGGTTGCATCTAGAAGAGCTGGCCGGGGCGCCAATACTTCCATTTCCCCACTTTCCAGGGCTGTTAGGTCCTCCTGGTCATCCTCTACCCGCTCCCTCAGGGAGGGTAGCCGGTAGAGCCGCTTCTCCGTTGCACGGTATGCGGCCCGGGCGGTAGGTTCTGCCTTGGGCCCGTAATAACGCTCCAACGATTGGGCGGATACCATATGGTTTTCCAAGTGTAGATCGTGTTCCATATGCATCGTATCTCCTTATTACATCACACAAGATTAGAACAATTGTACGATTTGTGAAAATATCATACAGCATTTATCTCTTCTGGTCAATGGGAAAAAGCAAAAAAAAGAAATAAATGCTAGATCTTAGAGATAGAACCAAGATTTTGCACAAAAATGGTATAAAATTTGCGCAAAATTAGTGCAAAAAATGCTATTTACCCTATGGTAGTGGGCAGGTAAGCTATAAACAAGAACAAATGTACGAAAAAAGGAGGGGATTGCTTGCGGTTATTTTTAAAGGGGATGCCCAACCCTCGCCAGGCGGAATTCTTCCGAAGCCAGGCACGGCATACGGCCTATGGAGGGGCTCGGGGCGGCGGCAAGAGCTGGGCCATGCGCAGGAAGCTGGTGCTGCTGGCCCTACACCAGCCGGGCCTAAATCTTTTGCTGCTGCGGCGGACCCTGCCGGAGCTTCGGGAGAATCACCTGGTGCCTCTCCTGTCAGAACTAGGGGAGGTAGCGGTTTACAATGGGACGGAACGGGTATTTCGGTTTCCAACAGGGAGCCGATTGCGGCTAGGTTATTGCGACAAGGAGGGGGACGTATACCAATACCAGGGACAGGAATATGACGTAATCGGCCTGGAAGAAGCCACCCATTTTACCGAAGAGCAGATGCAATTTCTGACTACTTGTAACCGCACTGTAAAACCGGACTTCAAGCCCCGGATGTATTATACCTGCAACCCAGGGGGCCCGGGGCATGGATGGGTCAAGCGGCTGTTCATCGACCGGCGGTATCAGCCTGGGGAAGAGGCTGAGGATTATGCCTTTATTCCTGCCAGGATCTGGGATAATCCGGTGTTGCTTCAGGCGGATCCAGGGTATGTAAAGCAGCTGCAAGCCCTGCCCGAGGATCTGCGCCGGGCATATCTGGACGGGGATTGGGACGTGCTGTCCGGCCAGTTTTTCCGGGAATTTTCCCGGGGCCGCCACGTATGTGCCCCCTTTTCCATTCCGGACTGGTGGCGTAGGTTCCGTTCCATCGACTGGGGGTACAACGACCCCTGCGCCGTGCTGTGGCACGGGGTGGATGGGGAAGGCCGGGTGTTTACCTATCGGGAGCTGTATGTGCGGCAAATGCGGGCGGATGATGTAGCGGCGAAAATCCTTGCATTGTCGGCGGGGGAACAGATCGCCTATACGGTGGCCTCCCCGGATATGTGGCAAAAACGAGGCGCCATCCTGAAAAGCGAGGGGGGCTTTTCAGGGGAGAGCATCGCGGAACTGTTTGCCTTGGCGGGCGTGCCCCTGACCCCGGCGGATAATTCCCGGGTGGCGGGCTGGCAGCGTGTGCGAGGGTACCTGGCGGACGCCACCGACGGTCAACCCCGTTGGCAATGCTTCCCTTGCTGCGAAAACCTGATTCGCACCCTGCCCCTTTTGGTGTTCGACCGGCATGACCGGGAGGACGCGGCAGACGGGGAGGATCATGCGCCAGAATCCCTGCGCTACGCTCTTATGTCCCGGCCGGCACCCGGCCAGACTCCCACTGTTCTCAAGCCCCATCCCTACGACCCCCTGTCCCTGGATCCCCCCCCAAACCCTTCATTCTTAAGCGTATAAGGAGGAAACCCACGTGAATCGCAATCAGCAGACCCAGGAAATCTACGCCTTGTTTGATCAATTTCGCCAGGCCTATACCAACGAATGGCAGCGGCTGGCCCGGTGCGAACGCATTTACCATGGAGACCATTGGCAGGATGTCCCCGAGACTCACAAGGGGGAGCCCAGACCCGTGACGCCGGTGATTCAATCTACGGTGGAAAACGTCCGGGCAGACCTGATGGATAGCTTCCCCGAAGCCATCATCACCGCCGACGACCCTGCCTACAGCCAGCTTGCAGAGCTGCTCACCGCCACCCTGCAGGAAAACCATACCCGGGCGGGCTACAGCCAGGAATATGGTCGCATGACCCACGACCTATTGGTGGGAGGCTATATGATCCAGGAGACCGGCTACGATCCGGAGCTCAATGGTGGTATGGGCGGCGCCTTTATCCGCCATGTAGATCCCAGAAGCATCCTGTTCGACCCTCTGGTGGAGGACTTCCAGGAGGGCCGGGCGGTATTCAAGTTCGCCCCCTATCCCAGGGCCTGGTTCCAAAGCCATTATCCCAAGGAAGCCCCTTCCATGCAGACGGATGCTCTAGGCCTTCGCCCCATGCGGGACGAGCTGCTCCAGGTACGAGAAGACGACACCATACTGCTGCTGGAATGTTGGCAGCGGGAGTACGACGCGAAATCCGGACAATACCGGGTGCATATGCAGAAGCTGGCTGGCGGCGTCCTATTGGAGGATAGTCGCCGGCAAAAGCCGGAGGGATATTTTGCCCACGGCCAATACCCCTTTGTGGTGACCCCGCTGTTTGCCCGCAAGGGCACTTGCCTGGGCTTTGGCTTTGTGGATATGTTTGAAAAGGCCCAGCTATATTCCGATAAGCTGGATCAGATCCTGCTGAAAAACGCCCTTATGGCTTCCCACAATAAGCTTCTGGTTACAGGGGCCAGCGGCTTTGACATAGACGATCTGCGGGATTGGAGCAAAGAGGTTCACAAGGGAGAAAACCTCAACGGGGTTACCTGGTTCCCTACCCCTCCGTTACCGGCCTACCTGGTGGCCTATACCCAGGCTATCCGAGAGAGTATCAAGGAGGAGAGCGGCTCCAACGACTTCTCCCGGGGCATGACCGCTGGTGGGGTCACCGCCGCTTCCGCCATCGCCGCCTTGCAGGAGATGAGCAGCAAACGCAGCCGCATGGCGGTGCGGGCAGTACACGACGCCTTTGCCTGCGCGGTGCGTCAGGAGCTGGAGGTGGAGCGGGAGTTTTGCCTGCTGCCCCGGCGGGTGGCCCTGCCCAGCGCGGATCAGCGTCAGGCCGTGCTGACTGCGGACCTGCTTTCCCGGGAGACCCCCTTGGGCAACCGGGTGCCTCTGGAGTTCAACGTAAGCGTAAAGGTGCAGCGGGAAAACCGATTCACCGTGGCCGCTCACAATGAGCTGATCCTCAATATGACCAACATGGGAATGCTCACCCCAGACGTAGCCATGGAGCTAATGCTCTTCGACGGCAAGGAGCAGGCCATAGCGCTGATGGCAAAGAAAAGGGCCGCCCTGGAGACGGCCCAGCCGGAAGAAGCCCCTGTCACCCAGGGCCCCATTGCGGAGGATCTTTTGGCAGGCGCGGTATAGGCTTCCCATTCCCAGGGAAAGATGAACCAAAAAGGAAAGGAGCCCTGGGATGGAACAGAAGAAACCTATGGACCCTGCCATATTGGCGACTACCATGCGCAAGCTAAGCCGGCGGGGGATTCCCAGCGATGTGGAGGGCAGCTATACCGGCACGGGCCGGGATGGGGAGCCGCCGGTCCAGGACGCGGACGACCTTTGAGGCTTGGCCGTTTACCCAAAGAAACAGTAGGCCCGCGGGGGGCGGCGGCGGGCGCGGGAACCGCGCCCGGCGGCCTGCCGGCCGCCATGGTCAAACATGCCCGGGGCGCAGCCCCGGGCATGTTTGACCGCCGCCGCCCCCCCTTTGGCTGGGGCAGCTGCACGGATGGAAAGAAAAGCATCCCTAGGAAAGGGCCAGGGACGCCAGCTGCCAGCCGGCAGCCCCATCCCGGGATAGGGTCAGCTGGGCGGCAGCCACCTCCGTCGCCTCCAGCTCGCCCGGCACTCCCTGAATCAGCTGGCCCCGCAGAGTCAGCACATCCCCTTGCAGGGAGGCTGCGTCCAGCCGAAACCCATGGGTGAAAGCTTCCGGCGAATCAAAAGCTTCCCCTTGCCAGCTTTGGAAGCCCGGCCCGCAATGGCTGGCCAAGGCGAAGAGCTGGGGCAGCAGGGCTTCATATTCCTCCGCCGTCATTAGATCTCCCACAAAGTCCGGGTATAGGGCGTTGCGGCCAAAGCTGAATTCCAGGGGCGCCCCGTTGCTTTCATCCGCTGCCAGCACCCCGGGTTGTACATATAGGGTATAGCCCTCCTCTGCCACGGAAAACCCATTGTATAGATCCAGACTCTCACTCACATCTTCAATGGTAAGATCTCCATAATAGGCGCTGGGATCCATGCTGATAATGTTCCATACCTGCTGGGCCGCTAAAGGCAAGGGATCGTACACCCCGCTGGCAGCCGCCAAATTGCACTCCTGGCCCGTTTCGTCAAACACTAGGGTGGAGATGCGCTGGGTAGCCCCATTTTGATTTTCATACCAATCGGATTCATAGAACAGCACGCTGGTAAAGCTGCCCAGGGGCGTTTCGGCCTCTATACATAGGCTGGTGACCTGGGTGCCAGGCAGGTCGTCCCCCTCCACCCGGTCCGCCAGAGGAAGCCGCTCGGTTTCCACCCGGGTTAAAAGCTCCTGCCGCCAATTTTCCACCGCAGCGTTCATGGCCGCACCGGCCGCGTCCGCCTCAGAAAAGGCGGGCAGCTCATAGGTCAGCTTGTAGGCCGCATCCGCTTCGGTGGTTCCCTCCGGATAATACAGGGTAACAGGCCCCCCCTGGGGGGCTGGGGTGTCAGTGGGCGCCGGAGCCAGGGACACTACCACTTCTTCCTCGTGGGACGCAAGAGGTTGAGCAACGCAACCGGTTATGAACAAGCATGCCCCCATTAGGGCAGCAAAGAGAATCATGGAGCGCATGGCATCCTCCTTTGAGTGAACAATACGTTATCATCATAGCATACTTCGCCAGGGTTCACAATCCGATCATGGGGAAAGGAGGGAAATGCCCATGGAAGAACAGAAAAACCCGGTCCGGGAGATCGCACTATCCTGCCTGCTGGCCATCTGTGGGGATCCGGAGGCCCGGGCCGCCGACCGGTTGGCGGCGGCTAAAATGTTGTTGGAGCTGGAGCAGGAGCCGGACCAAGGGGACAAGCTCACTGTGGTCATGGAAGGGATCCCGGATAGCTATCTGGTTTGAGGGGCGG
>ENA-OZGX01001177-OZGX01001177.1-human-gut-metagenome-genome-assembly--contig:-NODE-1177-length-10541-cov-5.507057_pt1 | contig 10541 bp, 9 predicted proteins | sample MGYA00244040_ERZ653674 | MGnify/ENA primary metagenome ERZ653674 (study PRJEB26926, sample SAMN06165232) | human gut metagenome | biome: ENVO:00009003; feature: ENVO:2100002; material: ENVO:00002003... | reverse complement strand
CCTTATCGTCGGCAGCGTCAGATGTGTATAAGAGACAGCCCTTTGAGGTGCACCTGCACCACACCGCCAACGAACTGAGCAAACTGGCTATACTCCTCAAAAGCCTGGATGGTGAGACCCGCGTGGTCATGGAGGCTACAGGTAATTATCAAGCGCCGATAGCCTGGTTGTTGAACAACTATGGATTTTATGTTTCGGTTGTCAATGCTATGCTGGTGCATGACTACGGGAACAACAGTTTACGACGAGCCAAGACCGACAAAAGGATGCCATCAAGCTGGCAAATTACGGCCTCAATCACTGGCTCGCTTTGCCAAAATATGTTCCAGGAGAAGATGCTCGTTTGATGCTCAAAAACTGCTACAGGCAGTATCAACAGTAGTCCAAAATTCAGACCATGCTGAAAAACAACCTAATTTCCTTGCTAGATACCGCTTTTCCGGATGTAAACCGCCTGTTTTCAACTCCTCCGCGTGCTGATGGCAGCGAGAAGTGGGTAGATTTTGTGGCATCTTTCTGGCACTGTGAGTGCGTTTGCGGAATTTCTGAAAAATCCTTCGTCGCTAAGTACCAGAAGTGGTGCAAGAAGCATAGCTATAATTTTAGCAAAGACAAGGCGCTGGATATTTATGTTTCTGCTTGTGGGCACATCGACGTCATGCCGAATACCGACACCGCCAAACTCCTGGTGGAACAGGCTGTATCTCAGCTCCGAACAACCTCTAGGGCTTTAGCTGCATTGAAGCAGAAAATGCAATCCCTTGCATCATCACTACCTGAATATCCAGTCATAATGAAGATGTTCGGTGTTGGCCTGGCACTCGGTCCACAACTTATGGGGGAGATTGGCCATGTATGCCGATTTCACTCTAAGAAAGCCTTGGTCGCGTTTGCAGGAATTGATGCCCCTCCGTATCAATCAGGCAAGATGGAGGTTTTCAGCCGTAGAATCTCTAAGCGCGGTTCGCCTTCGCTGCGTAGAACGCTTTTCCTTGTGATGGGAACCTACCTACAACAGTCTCCGCAGGACGAGCCTGTATACCAGTTCATGAACAAGAATCGCTCTGAAGGAAAGCCCTACCGTGTCTACATGATGGCTTCTGCAAACAAATTCCTTCGAATTTACTACGCCACTGTAAAAGCTTACCTGAACTCGCTGGAATAGCACTAACTGTATTCACAATACTGGGCCTTCCGCCGTTTTAATTTTGAGACGCGCAGCGGCTTAGATTAGTGCACTCTTCTTCAGCTTCTGAAACAAACAAAATTTCCCCTTGACTTTTATTAGCAGGGCTTTTTATCTAATTTCCAATTTGCGAAACTTATCATACCTTATCCTGCTAGCTAACTTTATTCGCTCTAGAGTCTGCAAATCAATATGCAAAAACCCTTGACATTACCAAGGATGCTTCGCTTCATTATTTAACCAAATTGAAATAACAATTTCTACTTGATTAATTATACTGGGGGATCCAATAATCCGCTTTCTGCCGAATTGATTTTATAAGAACAATTGGCACACTTGATGAATATTAAACATCAAATGGAGAAGTATAAACTGGAATATTATGTTCCATAAAGTATTGTAAATAAAGCTGTGGAATATTTTGGTCAGTTATTATCATATCAGCAACATCCAGATTTCCAATATGCATAAAATTTGTTTTACCAAATTTCGCAGAACCTAATGCAAAAACTAGTGTGTCCGAAACTGCTTTGACGCTTTCACATACACTATGTTCAAAATCAGAATACGTAGTAAAACCATTGCTAATATCAGCGCCTGCCGCCCCTAAAAAAGCATATTTGAAATGAATGTTTTGTAAAGAGCGTGTAAAGAGATCGCCGCTTAAAAAGTGACGGTCATATCCGCTAAGCGTTCCGCCTGTAACACGAACAACAGCATGAGGATTTAAAGATAAAATGGCAGCAACCAGGATGTTATTGGTAACAAAATTTGCCTTATGGTTAAGTAAAGCTTGAGAAATAGCAGCACAGGTATCGCCACATCCAATAAAAATATTATCACTATCGTGCACCAGCTTCTGGGCAATAGATGCAATATAACGCTTATCTTCACTAAAATCTAAAATTTCGCTGCGAATAATAGAACGCGGGAAAAAAGAATACGCGCCTTGTTGGTTTATAACCGCTCCACCATATGTACGACGAATATAGCCTTTGCTCTCAAGCTCATTTAAATCCTTTCGAATTGTAACACAAGATACGTTGAATCGCTTAGCAAGCTCTTCTACGAAGACTTCGTTTTTACTAATTAATAACTCCTGCAGCTGTAGGAGTCGCTCGGCCTTTTTCATACTTGAATATGAATCCTTTATATTTTTTATTTTATCTTTTTTTATTTTGCCATATGTTTAGCTGAAAGTCAACTAATAAACCCCGAAAACGAAAGAGAAAAGTTACGGTTTAAAGTAAATTCGAAATATTATATTGCATAACGAAAGAAATGATGATATATTACTGATAACAACAATCGAAAAGACGTAAGCAAAGCCTTTAAATAGCCGTTTCTTTATTGCTGCAAGGGATAAATTCAGTTCATTTTATTAACTTTCTGGAGGAATCATAATGAGTTGGTTAAAAGAAGTAATTGGAACAGAAAAAGCGGTTATCGCCATGTGCCATCTTCAGCCGCTGCCAGGAGACCCTGGATTTAATAAGAAAAAGGGCATGAACTGGGTGGTGGAACAGGCACATAAGGACTTTGTTGCCCTACAGGAGGGCGGCGTGGATGCTATTATGTTCTCCAACGAATTTAGTCTCCCCTATCTTACGGATGTGCGCAAAGAAACCGTTGCTGCAATGGCACGAATTGTGGGGCAGTTATTGCCGGAAATTAAGATTCCTTTTGGAATCAATGCCCTCTGGGATGGCGGTGCCTCCATTGATATAGCGGTAGCGACAGGGGCAAAATTTGTGCGGGAGATTTTTACTGGCGTGTATGCCAGCGATTTTGGGCTTTGGGACACAAATTATGGAGCAGTTGCCCGCCATCGGTGCGCTGTAGGAGGGGAAAACGTTAAGCTGCTATTTAATATTGTGCCCGAATCTGCAAAATATTTAGCATGTAGAGATGTGGTTGAGATTGCTAAAAGTACGGTATTCAATTGCAAAGCGGATGCTTTGTGCGTTTCCGGTCTGACTGCCGGCGAGGAAGCAGATAATCAGATTTTGCAAAGCGTTAAAAAAATGGTTCCGAATACTGTAGTGTTCGCAAATACTGGTTGTAAGCTTAGCAACATTGAGCGGCAGCTATCCGTGGCAGATGGCGCGGTTGTGGGTACAACATTTAAAGTAGATGGGGTTTTTGAAAATCCGGTAGATAAGGCGCGGGTGGAACGCTTTATGGATAAAGTCCGTGAATTTCGCAGTAAAGGATAGGTCTATGGATTGCTACACACAGTTAGAGCAATTCATCCAAATGCTTGGGGAGGGCGCCCTCCACGCAACATATAGCGGGAAACGCCTGACACAGCTTCTGGATGCATGGGCCAGAGAAGCAAGTAATGACCCCTGCTTTTCAAAATCAGCGTATATGCTGGTTGAGAGAATATATAATGTTATGCCACCATATGCTACGCTGCTTTTTGTACTCAATCATTTTTGCCTATATTTAGAAGGTTATGTGGATTTTCCAGCAGCTGTAGAGAATAAGGCAGCTCGCAAGGAGAAAATGGTGGAAAACTTGTTGCAAGAGGGGATGGTGATTGGAACCTTTACCTTTAGCCAAACCTTAAGCAATTGTTTTATCCGCAATAAAAAAACCAGGAATTTTTCTATTATCGTTACAGAATCTGCCCCCAATAACGATGGAGTAGAGACGGCAATGACATTAGAAAAGGCCGGGATCCCTTGCACAACCGTTCCAGATGCGGATATGGACTGGTTGGCACAGCAGGTAGATATGGCCATATTTGGATGCGAAGGTGTACTCCCTGAAGGAAGCGTGATAACAAAAGTCGGGCAGAGCCAGTTGGCTGCCTGCTGTAAAAAAAGGCGGAAACCCATATATATCTTTGCTGGCAAAACCAAGCTGATACCAGGCCCGTTTTACGCGATTAAAAATAAGGTAGACGAAAGGTTTCAGCAGGGTAGGATATCGTGCAGAAACTTTGACATAACCCCGAGGGAGTATGTAACGGGTATTCTGACAGAGGACGGTATTATTTCTCCTGAGAGCATTATTAATTTTGTGGAGTATCCAGTTAGTGCCTTTTTGGCCAAGATAATCTAAGGAGGTAGGCTGCTTCAGCTTTTGACGTAAGTAATTTATGTTGCGGCTGTTTATTGCAATTAAAATTGAAGGAGGAAATATCAATGAAGAAATGGACTTGCTTACTGCTTACTCTTTTGCTTCTTGTAAGTGCGGCGGCTTGCCAAAGTCAACCAGCCGTGGAAAACGAGGCCCCTGCGGCTTCAGAAACAGCGGAGGGTGATGACGTCACAACCATAACATTTATGGCTCAATCCGGTTCTCCCTCATGTATGTACGATTTGATAGAAAAATTTGAAGAGGAATATCCAAACATTAAAGTGCAAGTAAATGAAGTAGCCGCCAACGACACTTACGATCAATTGGTGCTACAAACCCAAGCAAAAGCTGCTCCAGACGTATTTATGACATTTTGGACGATTTCAGCCGCTACCAACGGTCTTGCCGCACAGCTGGATGAGTTTATCAATATGGAGAGCTTTCAGAGCCGCTTTACAGAGGCGGGACAGGGCTATGGCGAATGGGAAGGCCATATTTATGCTATTCCATATAGAAGCGGCGCCTCTGTAATGTTTGCCAACGCTACCTTGTTTGAAAATGCTGGCATTGCCCTCCCTTATGATGGCTGGGATTGGGATACATTTTACTCTGTAGCAGAGCAGCTTACCGATGCAGAAAATGGCGTGTATGGTTACTCAATTTGCGGAGATTCAAGCGATACCGGAACGGAATGGCAATATTGGTCCGTTCTGCTGCAAGCAGGTGGAACCATAATTGATGAGAACAATAAGGCTGCATTTAATAGCGAAGCAGGAGTCGCCTCTCTAGAATATATTTTATCCATGATCGATGCAGGCATTATTCCGCCCAGCATTGCTTCGACCAACGTGGATCAGCAAGGAGAAATGATGGCTTCTGGGAAGTTGGCCCTTTTTTCTGATGGGCCGTGGTTCCAAAGCGCCATTGAAAGCAAAGCGGGAGATAATTACGAAATCGTCGCCCTGCCCATGCCCACTGGCGTGACGTCGGGTTCCTTAGCTGGTGGTACGGCTCTGGGTATGTCCGCGATTAGCGAGCATAAAGAGGAGGCTTGGAAATTTATTGAGTTTATGACCAGCGATGAATCCTTGAACTATTGGTGTGAGGAGTTTGATCAGGTTTCTCCTCTGCGTCAGGTGCCAGATACGGAATATTACACGACGCAGGATTATCAAATTAAACTAGCACAGCTTACAGATCCCGGTACAATTGTCGCTAACAGTTATCCGGATTCCGACACCTTAAATTCTATTATGCGCGGCTATTTACAAGCTGTTTACCTTAAACAAATGGAGCCTAAGGAAGCATTGGATGCAGCCGCACAAGAATGGAACGAGGTTCTAGACGCATATTACACAAATTGAATATTTTTACCTAGAGAAGGCGGCTTTGCTGCCGCCTTCTCCAACCCGCTTTCAACCTACAGCAAAACTTGAATTTGGGAAGCTAAGGAGTTTGTATTCATGCAGGAAATAAGGATATTCGGGAAAAAGATCAACGCAGGCTACATATTTTCTTTGCCGGGCGTGCTCTTCTTTATGCTGATGGCAGTATATCCTGCAGCGTTTGTAATATATCTTGCCTTCTTTTCCTCTGGGAAAGGCATTGCTATAGATCCTTCCTTCATTGGACTTCAAAATTTTGTAAAGGTTTTTACAAATGCGCGTTTTTGGCAGATGACGCTGCAAAGCTTTGAATACGCAGGCGCAGTAATGCTTTTAAATTTATCAATCGGGCTGGTTCTTGCGGTACTTTTAAACCAAAAATGTTTGAACGTGCGCTATTTAAGAATCATGCGGACAATTGTTTTGATTTCGTGGGCGCTATCTCCGACGGTTGTAGCAGTTATGGCAAAAGTAATGCTGCATCCACAGATTGGCCCAATTGCACAAATTCTGCAAAAAATTGGATCGGATATTGTGTTCGACCCATTGGGAAATCCCAACACCGCCCTACTTACGATAATATTTACGAACGTATATATGTACATGCCGTTCTATTTCCTTTCCTTGCTGGCCGCTTTGCAAGCAATCAATGGAAATCTGTACGAGGCAGCCATTATTGATGGCGCGACAGGCATGCAACAGTTTCGATATGTCACCTTACCAATTCTTAAAAATAATCTTTTAACGCTGATGCTGTTTAATTTTTGCGCTACCTTCACTTACATGGATTTGACATGGATCATGACCGAAGGAGGCCCCTTATATTCCACAGAAGTGCTGGCAACCTATGCATATAGAACAGCATTTAAGGGATATCAATTTGGCCAAGCCGCTGCGATAGGCGTAATAATGTTTATTATTGCTGTCGTATTCTCCGTCATAGTATTACGCAATATGAAGAAAGAGTGATTGCTATGAAGAAAATAACCGGGAAGAGAATCATCTTATATTTTTTTATCACCATAATTGTTATGGTTTTGTTTGTACCGTATTTATGGATGGTGATAAATACGTTTAGAGGCAGTGGGGAGACCTTTGCAAGCTCTATCTTCCCTCAAACGTTTACGCTAGAAAACTACAAAAATATTTTTTCTAGCCCTGTAATGATTCAGGCGATCCTTAATTCCGTTTTTTGTTCGTTTGTATCCGCGCTTTTAACGGAAATTATTGCAGTAACTACTGCATATGGATTTTCACGCTTTAATTTTCGAGGCAGAAAAGCGCTTATGAGCTTTTTCATGTGCCTACGTACGTTCCCAGCGCTTTTGTTGGCCATTGCTTTGTTTATTTGGGTAGTGGATTTGGGATTGTACGATAGTTTCCTGCCCATCATTCTTGCTAATACCATGTTAAATCTTCCTTTTGCCGTGTGGAATAGCATTTCCGTAATAGATGCTATCCCCATTCAAGTGGAAGAAAGCGCCATGGTGGATGGACTTACGCGAATGGGGACAATCTTTAGAATTTTGTTGCCGCTGGCATTGCCAGGTCTTGTTGCTACTTTTACGTATGTGTTTATTATGACCTGGAATGAATATCTATTTGCCATTACTTTTATTAGCTCAACCTCGAAACAGCTTATTACGGCACGAATTGCTTCCACCATTGGGCAGTTTTCTGTAGATTACGCTGGGCTTCTTACGACCTCTGTCATTGCTAGCGTGCCCATTATCATATTGTTTGTTTTTATTCAAAGGTCCATTATTTCTGGCATTACTGCAGGCGGCGTAAAGGAGTAATAGGAAAACTATGGGACAGGAACATTATTTTGAAGATGAATTACAAAGGGCGCATCTGCATACTTGCCTCCCTAAATCCGATGGCTCAGCTAAATTTGTGAGCGACATCAAATGGGAGGGTATGCTGGAAGGAATCATTGTACGGGCGCCTATGCCAAGGTGCCGTATATTAGGAATTGATTTCCGAAAAGCATTGGCGATGGATGGCGTATATGCCGTGGTAACCGCAAAGGATATTCCGGGTGCTAACCGAATTGGGAAAACCGTATTGGATCAACCCATCTTATGTGAAAAGGAAACATATGGGGTTTATGATGCCATTGCACTGCTTGCGGCTGAGACAAAGGACAAAGCAAGAGCTGCGGCAAAGTTAATAAAGGTGGAATACGAGCCGCTTTCAGCTGTATACGATTTGCAAGAGGCAAAGGCACCAGGCGCAGCCATTGCCAGGCCGGACATGCTCGACGATACAAATCTGCTGCGAGAATATCATTATTCTTCCGGAAATATAGAGCATGCGTTTGAAGAGGCCGATTTCGTAATCCAGCAACATTTTACCATACCTCCAATTGAACATTGCTACTTGGAGAATGATTGTGCGATCGCGCGGTTTGATGCTGAGGGGAATTTGGAGGTGGCATTGGGATGTCATACGGTAACGTATGAACAGGAGATTTTGTCCGCAGTGCTGGATATGCCCCTCGGAAAAATAAAAGTAATGCTTCCTTTTATGGGAGGCTCTTTTGGTGGGAAAGACGATGGACTTATCGCCGCCTATGCCGCTCTTTTAGCAAAAAAAGCAAAACGCTCTGTACGCGTTTATATAGACCGTATGGAAGAAATGGTATTCCACACAAAGCGCCATGGGCAACAGGTGGATATCCGCATGGGATTCTCTGTATCGGGGAAAGTATTGGGGGCCCATTATTGCATTGAGCTGGATACCGGCTCTTCCTCGCATCACGGCGAGAATATAGGCAAGTTTATCTCGGTAAATGCATGTGGTCCCTATAGGATCCCCAATGTAAAGGTGGACACTTCCATTTTTTATACCAATGGCATGGCAATGGGCGCCATGCGTTCATGGGGCATGACGGGGATAACGTTTGCCAATGAGTGCATGTTTAATATTGCAGCGGAAAAGTTGGGTATGGATGGGCTAAAGATAAGAAAGCTCAATGGGATTCGAGATGGCGATGATACATTATCAGGAAGAACCGTGCCAGCGTGCGCTAGATACGATGAGTGTCTTGCTGCGATGGAGAAAATTCCTAGCAATCCAGTAGCGCCTTCCAGCCGGTTTGCATATGGCATCGGATATGCAGGTGCGTCACAAGGGTGCAATTTACACTTTGGCCATGCAGATAAATCAACGGTATGCTTGCACGTAGCAAAAGGAGGCCGGATCCAGATCATGACTTGTGCCAACGACTTGGGACAGGGCCTGGAAACAACGCTTTCTCTTATCGTTTCCCGTGTGCTCAAGGGATATCCCATCTCCCATATCCAGTATTGCAGACCAGATACCGATTTCCCAGAAGGCGGACCTTCGGGCGCATCCAGGCAAACTACCCTTACGGGCAACGCAACGTTTTTGGCTGCTACGCGGCTATTAGAGCGAGCGCTGGAAGCAGGTGCCTGCGAACAAAAGGAAGCGATAGAATTCTGGCTCAAACACGATGGAGTTGGTACGAAGGTGGAAGCCACCTATACGCCGCCGATGACTTCCGACCCGGACGATACGGGGAAGGGCTATCCTGTTAATCAATATGGATACGATATACAAAGAGCGGAAGTTGTGGTGGATCGGCTTACAGGTATGGTGCATGTAAAACATCTTACGGTTGTATGTGATTGCGGAAACGTGATCAATAGAATTGGGGCGGAAGGCCAAATTCAAGGCGCGGCGACCCAGGGGGTGGGGATGGCGCTAATGGAGAATTTTTTGCAAAACGAAGGGAAACCTATACAACACGGCTTTTCAGACTATGTTTTCCCCACAGCGCCAGATACGCCGCAAATACATGTGGAATTTATCGATAAACCGGCAGAATTTGGATATTTACGCTTGAAAGGCATGGCTGAATTAGCCGTTACTGCTGCGGCGCCAGCGGTGATCGATGCGATACACAATGCAGTGGGCGTTTGGATTACAGAACTTCCTGCATCGCCCGATAAGGTGCTTTTAGCTCTGACAAAAAAGGAGCAACAGTAAATGGGAAATGTATTGATTGGGTTGGATTTGGGGACGACCCTTTGCAAAAGCGCGGTATACGATTTAGAGGGAAAACAGCTTTTCTCCGCAGTTTATCCTATACCCACGGATCGTGCAAGCTTTAATGCAGCCGAGCAATGGCCGGAGGATTGGACCCATGGTATTATACAGGTTTTGAAAGAAGCTGCAAACCATATACATGCAGTCGGCGATACTCCAATTGCCATAGGGGTTTCGGCACACGGGCCAGGCGCGATTTTTTTGGATAAAGATGATAAACTGCTTTGCCCAGTGGCTATCTGGCAGGATAACCGGTGTGCAGAGGAAGGCTACCGCCTGTTTCAAGAGATAGGCTACGATTGGGTAGGGCATGGTATTCCCCAGACGGGTTTTGCGGCGAGGCTTAGATGGGCACAAAAAAACTGGCCACACATTAAGGGGAAAATTTTCCATGTTCACGATGTAAAAGGATATCTCTTGCATGTTTTGACCGGTGCATATGTTACGGAACCATCGTCAAGCGCAGGCGCTTTAGCATGGGATGAAAAAACATTAAAGGCATGTGGCCTGGATATGGAGCAAATGGATGTGGTGCAGCCTTCCTCCTCTATAGCGGGCGGGCTTTGCGAAACGGTTGCGATAGCTACGGGATTACAAGCAGGAATTCCTGTTGTATGCGGGCTCAATGATGGTGCGGCGGCCGTATTTGGCGCAGGGGCTATAGATATAGGCAGCGGCGTTGTAAGCGTAAGCACCAATGGGATTGCCAGAGTTGTGCTGGAAAATAAGCTGCCCGGGGAAATGCTGTATGAAACCTCTATGCTGTCTCTTATACACATCTCCGAGCCCACGAGACCCTAAGACATCTC
>ENA-OZGX01001163-OZGX01001163.1-human-gut-metagenome-genome-assembly--contig:-NODE-1163-length-10673-cov-4.951121_pt1 | contig 10673 bp, 10 predicted proteins | sample MGYA00244040_ERZ653674 | MGnify/ENA primary metagenome ERZ653674 (study PRJEB26926, sample SAMN06165232) | human gut metagenome | biome: ENVO:00009003; feature: ENVO:2100002; material: ENVO:00002003... | reverse complement strand
CGAGATGTCTTAGGGTCTCGTGGGCTCGGAGATGTGTATAAGAGACAGTGATAAACCTTGCGATTTCAATGGTGATATTATTGCTTGTAAATTGTTTAGAGAGCAAGAATAGAAGGGCAGGTGTAAAATGAGTCTTTCGGTACATATCAGAAAAAAAGCCGGGGATTTCCGGCTGTCCGTGGATTTTGAACATGATCATGGGATTACCGGGATTTTAGGACCCTCCGGATGCGGAAAAAGCATGACATTAAAGTGCATTGCAGGGATTGAGAAACCTGAAGAAGGACGGATCGTTCTAAATGACAGGGTGCTTTTTGACAGTGAAAGGAAAATTAATTTAAAGCCTCAGGAAAGAAATGTAGGATATTTATTTCAGAACTATGCATTATTTCCGAATATGACTGTAGAACAGAATATTCGCTGTGGTTTATATAAAGAAAAGGACAGAGAAGCCTCCAAAAGAAAACTGAGGGAAATACTGGAGATTATGGAGCTGACTGGCTGTAAGGGTCTGTTTCCTCATCAGCTTAGCGGAGGACAGCAGCAGAGAACAGCACTGGCACGAATATTGGTCAATGAGCCGGGGCTGCTGCTTTTGGATGAACCCTTCAGCGCACTGGATTCTTACCTGAAGGAGCAGTTGCAGCCCCAGGTGCGTTTGATTATGAAAAGCTTTGGAAAGGATGTATTGATGGTCAGTCACGACAGAGCGGAGATAGATGATCTTTGTGAGCAGACAGTCATCATGAAGGATGGGGAGATATTAAATCAGGAGAAAAAGCGGGATGCCTGTGAACCACCCTCCATAGATCTGTGGATAAGGGAGGCAAAATCCCGGAAGGATGGGGATAAGATCGGTATGTATCTGACCCATAACGGTATTGTAAGACGGTCTGCCAGGGCAAAGGTGCGTTACGGGAAAGAGGATGCAAAGGACGTTGCAGGGATGCTGTTTTCCTATGACCCGGCCAGGGTCGATGAGGCAGTAAAGGAAACCTATGGGCTGGATGGTATCTATTATGTGAGGGTATGGTTAAATGAAGGAAGGCTTCAGGTAGGCGACGACCTGATGTATGTGCTTGTAGGCGGAGACATCCGTCCACATGTCATGGATGCACTGCAGTTTCTGGTAGATAAGCTCAAAAACGAGTGTGTGGAGGAGAAGGAGATTTATGAAGCTGATTAAAACAGAAGAGGCCATCGGGCAGGTTTTATGCCATGATGTTACCCAGATCATTAAAGGAGTTACAAAGGATGCCCGTTTCCGTAAAGGGCACATTGTGACAGAGGAGGATCTCCCCGTATTATTAAGTCTGGGAAAAGATCACCTCTATGTTTGGGAAAATGATGAAACCATGTATCACGAGAATGAGGCAGCACAGATTCTTTGTGATGTATGTATCAATGATCATATGATTCCTTCTGAAGTGAAGGAAGGAAAGATTGAGTTGAAAGCAGCCGTTGACGGACTGTTCGTAATTGATGTAGAACGTCTGAATGAGATTAATGAGATTGACCAGATCATGATCGCATCAAGACATACCAATACGCCGGTCAAAAAAGGAGACAAGCTTTTGGGCACCCGTGTAATCCCCCTGGTGATCAAAAAGGACCGCATGGAGCTTGTAAAAGAAAAAGCGGGAGATACGCCGCTATGTACCCTGCATCCCTATGTATTGAAAAGAGCGGGAATCGTTACTACAGGTAATGAGGTGTATTATGGAAGGATCCAGGATACCTTTACCCCGGTAGTTGTGGAAAAATTAGAGCAGTACGGAATGAAAATGACAGACCATATTCTTGTCAATGATGATAGGGAAAAGATTCGGGATGCAATCCTGGAATTAAAGGACAGGGGATGCGAACTCATCATTGCCACCGGCGGAATGAGTGTGGACCCTGACGATCAGACACCGGGAGCAATCAAGCAGACCGGTGCCAGGATCATTTCCTATGGGGCGCCGGTGCTTCCGGGAGCCATGTTTTGTCTGGCATATTTTGAGGACGGGACGCCGGTCATGGGACTTCCGGGCTGTGTGATGTATGCAGAATCCACGGTCTTCGACCTGATGCTGCCAAGAGCTGCGGCAAAGGTTCCGATCAGGCGTAAGGATATTACCATACTGGGGCATGGTGGTTTGTGTCTTGGCTGTGCAGACTGCCATTATCCCGCATGCAGTTTTGGCAAAGCTTGACAGTCATTTCACAAAAGGTTATAATAAATTGCATATAGTGATTGTAGGGGGAACTGATATTTATCAAATATGCAGTTCCTTTTTTATATATGCAGGTAATTTATTACTTTTCACTGGCTGGCCAGTGAAAAGTAACGGTATTTTCAAAAAGTCACCAGGAAATTATCAATGGAGAAAATCAAAAGGGGTAAATTTTATGAAGTATGATGTGATTATTGTAGGCGCAGGACCGGGAGGAATTTTTTCTGCATATGAGCTGATCAAAAAAAAACCTGATATCAGGATTGCAGTATTTGAAGCCGGACATGCACTGGAAAAGAGAAAATGTCCCATTGATGGCGATAAGGTAAAATCCTGTATTAAATGTAAGAGCTGTGCGATCATGAGCGGCTTTGGGGGAGCTGGCGCATTTTCCGATGGTAAATACAATATTACCAACGATTTTGGCGGTACACTTTACGAGTATATCGGTAAGGAAAAGTCACTGGAGCTGATGCGCTATGTGGATGATATTAATATGGCACACGGCGGGGAGGGTACAAAAATGTATTCTACGGCCGGGACCAAATTTAATAAGATCTGTATGCAGAATAAGCTGAAGCTTTTAAATGCTTCCGTCCGTCATTTGGGAACAGATATCAATTATGTGGTACTGGAAAATTTATATGATGAAATGAAGGACAAGATGGATTTCTACTTTGATACGCCGGTAGAAAAGCTGGAGATTGTGGACGGAGCATACCTTGTCCATGCAAAGGGAGAGGTTTACGAGTGCCGGAAATGTGTCATTTCCGTAGGTCGAAGCGGAAGCAAGTGGATGGAAAATGTTTGCAGGGATTTAGAGATTCCTACAAAATCCAACCGTGTGGATATCGGTGTGCGTGTGGAGCTTCCGGCAGTCATCTTTTCCCATTTGACAGATGAGCTGTACGAAAGCAAGATCGTATACCGCACCGAGAAATTTGAGGACAATGTGCGTACCTTCTGTATGAATCCCAACGGTGCAGTGGTAAATGAAAATACCAACGGTATTGTAACTGTCAACGGACACAGCTACGAGGACCCTGCAAAGCATACGGAAAATACCAACTTTGCTCTTCTTGTGGCAAAGCATTTTTCAGAGCCTTTCAAGGACAGCAACGGTTACGGTGAGAGCATTGCCCGTCTTTCCAATATGCTGGGCGGCGGTGTCATCGTTCAGAGATTCGGTGATCTGGTCCGCGGAAGAAGAAGCAATAAAAACCGTATTGAGGAAGGTATGGTACGTCCGACGCTGGCGGCCACACCCGGAGATTTAAGTCTGGTGCTTCCGAAACGTATTCTGGACGGAATCATTGAAATGATCTATGCGTTGGATAAGATTGCACCGGGAACAGCCAATGATGATACGCTTCTCTATGGCGTAGAGGTAAAATTCTATAATATGGAAGTTGATATTGATGAAAACCTTGAAACAAAATATAGGGGACTTTATGTCATCGGAGATGGAAGCGGTGTGACACATTCCCTGTCCCACGCATCTGCAAGCGGTGTTTATGTGGCCAGAAAGATTGCAGAAGCAATGCAGGCGTAGTCTGCTATTTGTATTAAAGTAAATTTTTAAGTTTACAAAAAGTTGTTAAAGTTTCTCAAGAAACATTATTAAGGGAGCTTATGATTCAGAATCAAAGAAAAACACTGGAGCTTGCAGGCAGCATGTGTCTGTCGCTTCTCCTGTTTTTAATCATTTACAAATTCATACCCATCGTGTTTTCCACCAATGATGACCGGATGATCGCAGAGATCGTATCAGGGCAGTTTACAGGGGAGCCGGAAAGCTATGGGATACAGATGACCTACGGCTTTACCTGGCTTTTAAGCAGACTGTATCTGATGAGCAGAGGCTTTCACTGGTATGGTATTCTGTTGATCTTTGCCCAGATCTTTGCTTTTGGTGCAGTTTTATACCGTTTGCAGAGCTTTTCTGAAAAATGGTTAAACAAGCTGCTGCTTCTTGTGACGGCTGTGGGACTTTACGCGGCACTCTGGTTAAAGGTCTATGTACAGATGACCTATACCACCACGGCAGCCTTTGTTGGTTTTGCAGCAATTTTCTGGTACGCCGCATCAAAGTCCGACTGGAAAAATATTTTGATGACGGGAATTTTGGCGAATCTGGCATTCAGCATTCGTCCCAATGTTTTTTATATGCTGATTCCGGCCACAGGGCTTATCTATTTATGGAAGCTGATCGGTCAAAAGGAGTTAAAGAAGCTGACCATCACAGCGCCTTTTATGATTCTGGCAGTGACTCTGTGTCTGTTTCTGATCGATGCAGCCGCTTATTCTAAAGATGGCTGGAAGGAGTTCCGTCAGTTTTTCAATGAACGGACGAAGGTTTATGATTATTATGGTCTGGCTGATTATGGAGAATATCCTGAACTTTATGAGCCCTATGGGATTTCGGAAGAAGAATACAATATGATGAAGGTCTATGATTATACAGTCTTAGATGACCTGCCGAAAGATTTTTTTCCGAACTATATAGAAGCCTACGAAGAGATGGAAAAGGCTCAGGGAAGTACCTTTGTATCAAAGACAGCAAATGCTGTCAGAGTTTTTATAAAAGACGTATGGAGCAATGCTTACGGTATCCAAAATACAGGGCTGTTTGTTCTTGCCTGCGTGCTTTTTATTTTGCTGCTGTGGAAAAGAAAATTTTCTCTGGCTCTGTATTTGGCGGTTCAGTGCGGGGCAATCAAAATGTTGTGGCTGTATTTTACCTACTGGGGAAGAGCCATCGAACGAATCCAGACGGTCATGAGCCTGATCTTTCTGGCGGTAATACTCCATGTGCTCTATGAAATGGGTAAGGAGCATCTTTTTCATATGAAAAAGGGAGTGTTTTTTAAGGCTGCAGGTACTTTGGCGGTTGTGGGAATTTTGTTTGCAGCAGGATGTAATTTGAAATTTTACCGTTATGATAATATTGATAAGGCTCACCGTTATTCCGATGTGGAAGTCATTAAGGAATACTGTGCTGAAGATCCGGAGAGGCTCTATTTTATGGATGTGGCTACCATGACCGAGTTATATGGAAAATTTACCATTCGGAATACGGAGCCGGAATATAGTAATTATATTTCTCTCGGTGACTGGTCAGCTTATTGCCCTCATTATGAAAAGAAGCTGAAAAATCACGGGGTAGAAAATGTAGCGGAATCTATTACGGGGGACAATACCTATGTGGTCATGCTTTATAATTACCAGCTCAAATGCCTGAAAGAATACTTGGATGTGACGGAAAACTGGGAAGAAACCATCTTTGGCGTAAACGGCGACGCCTATGCTGTTTACCGGTTTCATTAGATTGTCTGCTTAGCCGAAGCTATTTTACAATAGTTACTTATTTTATTTGATTCATAAATGAAAGGGGAAAAAGCGTTGGAAAAGAAAACAAACTGGAAAGTCGTTTTATGTCTTCATCTTCTGCTGTTTGTGTATTCTCTGGAGAGTGTGTGCTCCAAAATGGCAGCGAAGCAGGAAATGTTTTCCTTCAAGTTCTTTTTGTTCTATGGTCTGGTATTATTTTTACTGTTTTTCTATGCACTGGCATGGCAGAGAATTTTAAAATACATGCCGCTGACCGTAGCTTATGCTAACAAGGGAATTACCATTATATGGGGAATGATCTGGGGAGCATTATTATTTCAGGAAGCAATCACATTAAAGACAGTGATTGGCGGTGTGATTATTTTGATAGGAATTTATTTGGTGGTGACGAACAATGAACATTAAGTATGTATTTATCTGTCTGTTTTTATTCAGTGTTTTTATTTCTTCCTGTTCCCAGATTCTTTTGAAAAAGGGGGCAAACAGAACCTATAAGAATATTATTCAGGAATATATGAATCCGCTGGTTATTTCAGCCTACAGTATTTTTTTACTGTCCTCTTTTCTGACTATGTATTCTTACAAATATGTGCCGCTGTCCATTGGACCTATGATCGAAGCGGTAGGATATGTGTTTGTAGCAGTTCTTGGCAGGATTTTCTTAAAAGAGAAGATCAATCAGAAAATGGCTGTGGGCATGGGACTGATCTTAATCGGAATCGTGATCTGCAGTATTTAAGGAGAACATAGGATGCAGAAGCTTTATGATGCATTAATTGAATACGGAAGATCAGATTATGTGCCGTTTCATATGCCGGGGCATAAACGAAGCTGTATGGAATTTGAAAATCCATACAGCTTTGATATTACGGAGATTGACGGGTTTGATAACCTGCATCATGCGGAAGGGATTTTAAAAGATGCCCAGAGATTTGCAGCCAGGGTATGCCAGGCAGATGAAACCCATTTTCTCGTAAATGGCAGCAGCGGCGGAATCTTAAGTGCCGTTTTTTCTGCCACAGACCAGAACGGTGAGATCATTATGGCAAGAAATTGCCATAAATCTGTTTATCATGCAGCGGAGCTTCGCCAGCTAAAAACTCATTATCTTTATCCCGATGTTCTGAAAGAAGGGATTTTGGGAGATATTTCTGTGGCAATGGTGGAGGAAGCCATTGAGAAATATCCGGAGGCAAAGACGTTAATCCTTACCTCGCCTACCTATGACGGAGTTGTTTCTGATATCAGAAATATTGTAAAAGCGGCGCACGCAAGATGTGTCACTGTCATTGTAGATGAAGCTCACGGGGCGCATTTTTTAAAGGGCAGCGGTTTCCCGGAAAGTGCGATCAGATGCGGAGCGGATATTGTGATCCAGAGTACCCACAAAACACTGCCGGCGCTGACTCAGACAGCGCTTATTCATATCAATCAGGATTATCGGTATGGGGAAAGGGTTCGAAAGTATCTTACCATGTTTCAGACAAGCAGTCCTTCTTATGTGCTGATGGCAAGCATCGACCATGCCATGCACTGGTATTCGGAAGAAGGTATAGAAAGATATCAAAGCTATAGAGGCAGATTAAAGAAGCTTCGCAGTGCATTGTCAGAAAAATTAAAACACTTGACCTTATTGACGCCGGAAAATGTTTTTGCTTATGATATTTCCAAGGTGCTGCTTTCTACGGAGAATTGTAATATTACAGGGACAGAGCTGCACAGACGGCTTTTAAAAGACTATCATATTCAGTCTGAGATGGTTTCGGCAGGTTATGTGCTGTTTATGACCAGTGTGGCTGATACAGAGGAAGCATACAGAAGATTTCTGGAGGCTGTTTTTGAAATTGATGCGGTTTTGGAGGACAATCCTGCTCCCAAATGGAGGACCGATGAATTAGGGAAGCCAAAATCATGCATGCGCATTAGCGAGGCAGCAGAGAAAAAGAAAAAAGCGGTACCGCTTTTTGATGGTATGGGAGAGATCAGTGCATCTTATGTATGTATTTATCCGCCCGGAATTCCTCTTTTGGCACCGGGAGAAAAGATCAGTGAGAGATGTGTACGTCAGCTTCAATCATATTTAGAAGAAAATCTGGAGGTTTATGGGCTGACAAAGGAGAGGGATATTGAAATTGTATGGGAAGAATTTTTTACTTAATGGGTAAAAGCTCTACGGGCAAAGATTCCTTTTATAAGCAGCTGTTAAGTGACAAAAGGCTGGGATTGAAAAACATTGTTATGTATACGACACGACCGATCCGCGCAGGGGAAACCGATGGCGTGGAATATTATTTTGTAGATGAGCAGAAGCTTTCAGATCTGGAAAGCCGGGATAAGGTTATCGAGCGCCGATCTTACAATACGGTCCACGGCATCTGGCATTATTTTACTGTTTGCGATGAACAGATTGATTTGCAAAAGGATAACTATATCGTTATCGGTACATTAGAATCCTACCTGGCCAGTAAAAACTATTTTGGCGAGGGTGTCTTAGAACCCATCTATATCGAAGTGGATGACGGAGTGCGTCTGCAAAGGGCATTAGACAGAGAACGTGCGCAGGATCAGCCAAGATATCGGGAAATGTGTCGTAGATATATTGCGGACAGTGATGATTTTTCCGAGGAAAATATCGCAGCGGCCGGAATTTCAAAACGTTTTATTAATGATGATTTTACCAGGTGTCTGGAAGAAATTACAGCGTATATTGAAAAGTTTCTCTAGTTGCGATATCATAGATTTTTGTGCTATACTAAATTGATCAAGCGGATTGCAGTTATAACAGGAGGGAGGTAAGGACATGCCAGGCTTTCGGGACGTGATTGGACACGAACACCTCGTTGAACACTTACAAAGTGCGATTGCGATGAAAAAGGTATCCCATGCATATATTTTTGACGGAGAAAAGGGAGCGGGAAAAAATTTTCTGGCTGATATTTTTGCGTCAGCTTTGCAGTGCGAAGCCGGAGGGCAGGAGCCTTGCGGAGTATGTACCTCCTGTAAGCAGGCAGAAGGGCGAAATCATCCCGATATTATCCGGATCACTCATGAAAAGCCCAATACCATCAGTGTGGATGACATCAGACAGCAGCTTTGCGGTGATATTATGATCAAGCCATATAAGGGGCCATATAAAATCTATATTGTAGATGAAGCGGAGAAACTAAATGTTCAGGCACAGAATGCCCTGTTAAAGACCATCGAGGAGCCTCCGGCTTATGCAGTCATTTTACTGCTTACTACAAATGCGGAGAGCTTTCTGCCAACCATTCTTTCCCGCTGTGTAACGCTGCATTTAAAACCGGCAAAGGACAGTCTGGTGCGCAAATATTTAATGGAGCAGGTAAAAATTCCTGATTATCAGGCAGATATCTGCGTGGCATTTGCTCAGGGAAATATCGGCAAAGCAAGAAGACTGGCATTGTCGGAGGAGTTTGGACAGATGAAGGAGCATGCGATTCATCTGGTAAAGTATATACAGGAGATGGAAATCTCAGAATTGATTTTCAGCATGCATAAGATTACAGAATTTAAGGCAGATATTTCCGATTATCTGGACCTTTTGATGGTATGGTATCGGGATGTCTTATTATATAAAGCAACATGGAATCCGTCGTCAATCGTTTTTTCTGATGAAATTCTGACGATTCAGAAGATGGCTTCCAAAAGCTCCTATGAAGGAATTGAAAATATTTTAAAGGCATTGGACAAAGCAAAGATTCGTCTGGCAGCCAATGTAAATTTTGATCTGACCATGGAGCTTTTATTGTTGACCATGAAGGAGAATTGATCTATGGCTAAAGTAATAGGAGTGCGTTTTAGAAATGCCGGTAAGGTATATTATTTTGCACCCGGAAAATTAAGAATCTGTCAGGGAGACCATGTAGTTGTAGAAACTGCCAGAGGTGTAGAATATGGCTATGTGGTGCTCGGTGTAAAGGAAGTGGATGACGATAAGATCGTTCAGCCATTAAAACCGGTCATGCGTGTGGCTACGCCGGAGGATGATGAAAAAGCTGTAAAAAATCGTGAAAAGGAAAAGGAAGCCTTTAAAATCTGTCTGGAAAAAATCCATAAGCATGAGTTGGAAATGAAATTGATTGATGCGGAATATACCTTTGACAATAATAAGGTGCTGTTCTATTTTACTGCTGATGGAAGAATTGATTTTCGTGAGCTGGTAAAGGATCTGGCATCCGTATTTAAAACAAGGATTGAACTCAGGCAGATTGGTGTAAGGGATGAAACGAAGATTTTAGGAGGCATCGGCATTTGCGGAAGACCCTTGTGCTGTCATTCCTATCTTTCTGATTTTGCCCCGGTTTCTATTAAAATGGCAAAGGAGCAGAATCTTTCCCTGAATCCAACGAAGATTTCCGGTGTTTGCGGAAGACTGATGTGCTGTCTGAAAAATGAACAGGAAACCTATGAGGAATTAAACAGTCATCTTCCGAATGTGGGCGATTTTGTCACAACTCCCGATGGTTTGAAAGGTGAGGTACATTCCTTAAGCGTTCTTCGTCAGCTTGTAAAGGTTGTGGTAAACCTGGATAATGACGAAAAGGAAATACGTGAATACAAGGCAAGTGAGCTTCGTTTTAAGCCCCGCAGGAAGAAAGAAAAAGCAACGGTTGCTGATGAAGAATTAAAGGCACTGGAAGCATTGGAAAGAAAAGAAGGAAAATCAAAGCTTGAAGACAATTAATTTAAATCCCGGCGAGCGCATTGACGACCTTCAGCAAATGGGCTACCACATTATTCAGAATCCGGAGCGCTTTTGCTTCGGTATGGATGCGGTTCTTTTATCCTCCTTTGCAAAGGCAAAGCCGGAGGAGCTGGTACTGGATATGGGTACCGGAAATGGTGTGATTCCGCTTTTGATGGCGGCAAAGACCGAAGGGAAAAAATTCTGTGGTCTGGAAATCCAGGAGGAAAGCGCTGATTTGGCAAGGCGCAGCGTAGCGCTCAACGGTTTAGAAGAAAAAATTGAAATTGTGACAGGCGATATTAAAGAGGCAGTAAACATTTTCGGAGCTGCTTCTTTTCATGTGATCACGATCAATCCGCCCTATATGACAGGCAGTCATGGTCTTCTTTGTGCTGCGG
>ENA-OZGX01001161-OZGX01001161.1-human-gut-metagenome-genome-assembly--contig:-NODE-1161-length-10704-cov-4.030519_pt1 | contig 10704 bp, 6 predicted proteins | sample MGYA00244040_ERZ653674 | MGnify/ENA primary metagenome ERZ653674 (study PRJEB26926, sample SAMN06165232) | human gut metagenome | biome: ENVO:00009003; feature: ENVO:2100002; material: ENVO:00002003... | reverse complement strand
ATATAATGTTGTGGCAAAAATCCTATAAGTTTTAATACCTTATGCAATCTTTCCCTACGCAACAGAACACGTTCTCGCAATCGACGTATTCCACGAAAGCCTGTTCTCTCTGAAGTTTGAGATTTGGAATTCCCTTTGTCAAAATCACCGAGAATAGCAGCATCCATCGGAATTATTCTACTACCAGCCATTTCAATCCATTTACGTTCAGTTTGTCCGTCCGTATCGCTATGACAGACGACAGCCCATCCGATACTATTGGTTCCCAAATCCAATCCTAATATTTTTTTCATATTTGTGTGTTTTTACAATTTCCATCAAATATATCACTTTTTTCCTACAAAAAAAGTGATATACCAAATTATTTCATTATCTTTGCTAAACTAATTTGAAGCAAATCACAATAAGGATTATTCCGTTGTGAAAACATTAGGTTGCCCTCGTCCTTTTACGGGGGCTTTTTTATATCTTTATGACCCAAAAATTGTACTATAGGGATACCAAAAAGCAGACCACGAAATACACACAAACTACAAACGAACAACTTACGAAAATGAAACTTAGCGTATCACTCTAAAGCATCAACAAAAGTGTGTATATCCGTAGCCTGCGTGCTTAAATTGAGATGATGCCAATACAACAAGATTCCCGGAAGAATGATTAGAAAGGGGACTTAAAGAATGCAAAGGAAATGAAAGAACTGTGCCAAGTTTGGGAAAAAGCCCGAAAATAGGCAGAATCAGGGCTATGTATAGAGAAAAAGAAGCGCCTCCATAATCTTCGAAAAGACCATGGAGGCGCTATTTATTATTTATTCTGAACTATCAGAAGAAATAGGATCAGATACCCAATGACTTCTTCACTGCTTCAATCTTTTCCATTGCAGCAGACTCGGCAGAAGCATAACAGTTACGGCAACCCATTTCACCTTGTACTTCCATATAGAATTTGATCTTCGGTTCTGTACCTGAAGGACGAACAGAAACTTTGCTGCCGTCTTCTGTGAAATATTGCAGGACATTAGACGGTTCCGGCATATCAATAGCAGTTACATTACCTTTATCGTCTGTTTGTTTCAAAGTCTTATAGTCTTTACTCAGAATCACTTTCGAACCACCCAATTCTTTCGGAGGATTAGCACGGAAGTTTTCCATCATAGCTTTGATTTCTTCAGCACCACTCTTGCCCGGTTTCACTACGTTCACTGTAAATTCTTTAGAGAATCCGTATTCTACGTAGATATCCAGCAACAATTGATACAATGACTTACCGTTATCTTTTGCCCATGCAGCAACTTCTGCAATCAAGCAGCAGGCTGATACCGCGTCTTTGTCACGAACGAAGTCTTCGGCAAGGAAACCATAGCTCTCTTCACCGCCTCCAATGTATTTCTTCTTACCTTCACGCAGACGGATTTCACGTGCAATCCATTTGAATCCGGTGTAGCAGTCGAGCATTTCAATGTTATTCTTATCAGCAATCTTCTTGATAAGTTCCGTAGTTACGATTGTCTTCACACAGAACTCATTACCTTTAATCTTACCCAGTTGTTTGTATTGAGTGAGAATATAGTAAAGATACATCATACAAGTCTGGTTACCGTTAATCAGCACCCATTCACCTTTATCATCCTTACAAGCGATACCTACACGGTCTGCATCCGGGTCGGAAGCCATAACGAGGTCTGCATCAATTTCTTTAGCCAGATTCACAGCCATAGAAAGAGCTTCGGCATTTTCCGGGTTCGGAGAGATGACAGTCGGGAAGTTACCGTCCTTAATCATCTGTTCGGGAACAGTAAACACATTTTCAAATCCCCACATCTTCAAAGCACGCGGAATCAACACCATACCTGTACCGTGAATCGGAGTATAAACAATCTTCATGTCTTTGTGGCGGGCGATTGCTTCCGGATCAATAGAAACTGTCTTCACCATGTCCAGATAAACTTTGTCTATATCTTCACCGATAATCTGAATCAAATCCGGATTGCCTTGGAATTTGATATCAGCAGCAGAGGCAATAGCGTTTACTTCGTCGATGATACCTTTATCGTGCGGAGCCAGTACTTGCGCACCGTCATCCCAGTATGCTTTGTAACCATTATATTCCTTCGGGTTGTGAGAAGCAGTCAGGATGATACCGCTCTGGCAACCGAGGTGACGGATAGCGAAAGACATTTCGGGAGTAGGACGCATATCGTCGAACAGATATACTTTGATACCGTTGGCAGAGAAAATATTGGCAGAGGTCTCCGCAAACAAACGGCTGTTGTTACGGCAGTCATGACCAACCACAACAGAAATCTGCGGCAGATCTTTAAAGTTCTTCTTCAAATAATTAGAAAGACCTTGTGTAGCGGCACCTACCGTATAGATGTTCATACGGTTGCTACCTACGCCCATGATACCGCGTAAACCACCGGTACCAAATTCGAGGTCTTTGTAGAATGCTTCTATTAATTCGGTTTTATCATCGTTTTCCAAAATACGCTTCACTTCAGCCTGGGTTTCAGCATCATAAGCCGGGGTTAGCCATTTTTCGGCTTTTTCAGTGACCTGTTTAATAAGTTCCTGATTTTCCATTTCGATTATTGTTTATTGGTTAATGAATTATTACTATCTATTTCTTGAGCACACAAATGTAAAATAATAAGTTTATAAATCCTACATTTTTCCTCAAAATAATAACCGTAAGAATACATTTACCGGCTCTATTCAGTTAAAATGATACAGCACTAAAACATAAATATCATCTCTTGTCAAGCAAGAGGCCGCTTCACATGCCCGCCCCTGTAAATTTCCTTTCCGATAGTACTGCATAAACTCCCGGGAATGAATAGAAGACGCACCGGCATATTTCGGAAAACTTCCGTTCATATTATCTATCTCAACCGGCAGTTCAGGGATAAAATCACTATTGACCAACACCGGAGTAAAGATCTCCTTTTCGCGGTAATCGTAGACAAACGAGTCTCCGTCCAACTTCTTGATATTCCGTCTATACACTTTCTCTATCACATCCAAAAACAGAAAACGCCTGCTACAAGCTGAAACTGACATTAACTTCAAAGGAAAAGTAGAACGGGGAGCCGGAGTACGTACCAACAAAGGTTTCGCTCCTTCTTTCCCATAAGAGAAAACGGTGTCATTGGAAAATTCGGATAATATCACTTCATCACCATTCTTCAACAATAGCTTTACGGAAAACATACAGGAAATTACCCCTTGCCTGTCTCCATTCCTTAGTCGGATGCGAAAGCGGTTCGTAATACGATACTTTACATGAAAAGGCAAAGGACGCATTCCTCCGTCAGTTTTCGACATTAAATAATAATAAGTCCCTTTTTGGACAGGATTATCTACATCTTCCCTTCCGTCGTTAAATATCAATGAATCTTTATCATAATCAAACACCTGTTCGAAAGACATATCATAGGGAAGATTCAACGTACGCTTATAGTTGCCGGACAGGCTATAAACCTGGATTTTGAAAACTGAACCGACTACATATATTTCTTCACGTTCTTCATCTACAAACACCGAGAATATATAATAATATTGTTCTTTTTGCTGTCCCTGATGATTAAAACGATAACGAAGTTTTCCGGTTGCCCGTTCAAAAACCATAATTGTCTGCTGCCAATTATAAGCTACTACCCAATGGGGCGAAACACTCGCTGAAGTCAGACTATATCTATCTAATGAATCCGCCCCGACTGTATACAAAGGAATATATTCAGGACTCGCCACCTCTGCCAAATCCAGTTTCTTTTCAGGATAAGCAGCATTCAAATCTATCACCGGCAACGTTTGTTCCACCGATACCGCCACATCCGAACGTTTACATCCTACCAGCAGACACAAGGAGAAAAAGAACCATATAATCTTCATCTACGTTTCATTTGAATTTGTACAATATGAGTAAAGGATTATCATCTACTGTCATCTTCTCCGCCACCTTCTTCAAGTTTCCCGTCAACTTTCCTTTCTCCAACATATCCAATAAACGGTCAGTATCCCACGAATCGAAAACACATTTTTCAGGTAATGCCGATAATACGCCTCCCATTCGCATTGAACGGGCGGGCGAATAGTCTTGATTCTCAAATTCCAAATCATATACTTTCTTCTCAACCGTATCATAAACAAATTCTTTGGTATCAAACGAAGTTTTCCCCGGTTCATACTTTTTCAATGCAGTCGACATTAACAGATAGTTCCCAATCTTGGCATAACATTGCATAACGAGTCTTGGCTCGGAAGCATCTGCTTTCGGAGTACGTACAAACAACGGGGTCAACTTATGATTACAATAAGAATAAACAGTATCACCTGCCAAATCTGCAAAGATAAACTCCGAACCGCTATTTGCTAACGGATAGAGAGACATTGAAACGGTAGCCGTCTGTCCCCCTTGAGTAATATAAATGCGTTTTCCCACACGTTTGTGGATAGTTACCGGAAGGCGGGAAACAGCTCCGTTCTTTTTCGAAATCAGTAAATAGGGACGACTATTGGGCTGTTTATCTTTTCTATCCAACATATAACTATCGTAACCCAACAAATGTTGCTCATCACAATTGTACATAATTTCAATCCGTACATCTTTGGGGATAGACAAAGAACGCTTGTATTTTCCCTCTATCGAATAGACCTGTATTTTATTAGATATGTCAAGCAGAAACAACTCTTTAGCCTTTTCGTCCAAGCGTAACTGCAAAGGATAGTTGTATTCTTCCCCACTCCCTCCTTTATGATTAAATGTATGGCATATTTTCCCTTTTCTGTCGAATACGAAGATTTGCCCTTCATTGGCATTATACGTTGTTATATAGTGTTCGGTAAATGAACAATGCAGAGTAGCCACTCCGTCCAGCAACACTTTATCCGATGTTTCCAGCGGAATGTATTCAGCAGTTGCAATATCTTGCAATACTAATTTCTTTTTCGGATATTCCTTAGTGATATCAATAGTCGGCAGTTTGGAAGTCATCTGCCCCGACTGAGCCGAACCGGCAACGGCAAGGCATAAAGCTAAAAAGGTAAATAATAGTCTTTTCATGGCTGTTTTATATTTAAAGTGAAACAATCTATATACTATTTTTTATTCTCATTAAGAAATGTTTCCAGCACATCGTTAGGGCCCAGTCCCAGTTTTTTCTTTATACGTTGCTTGGATTTAGTCACAGAAGTATTATCTATATTGAATAATATCCCTAAAGCTGAATTGTCAAGCCCGGCATGAAGCAAATAACAGATTCTTCTGTCATGCTCTCTCAATAACTCACAACCATTCAGTCTGGCGGAAATATTCCCATAAAACAGGTCAATGAGTTCAAACAATCGGTTCCATTCTTCTTGTGTCTCTATGATTCCATAATAAGGTTCACTTTTCAATAGCCAAAGTTGTGTGAAAGCGGTAATCCGTTGTGAAGAAATAGATGAGTTGGTTCCCATTTGAAGTTGCTGTAACAATCCTTCCCTATCGGAATGCAATATATGCAGTTGTTTCATCAACAACAAATTCTCATGTTGCAAATTCTCATAATTTATAGATTTGTTCTTTTCTTCACGTAACAGTAACGCATTCTTCTGCTGGGTTCCTTTCAAATCACTGATAATACGCCTATTCTTTTCTATTACAGCTGTGTAATTCTCTATTTGACGCTCATTGTCACGTAAACGTTTCATAACACCAGCCAATACCTTCTCTTTCTTCCACTTCTCCCGATAATACAAAACCAACCCTACTACCAGCAAGCAACATGAAATTGACAGAATGATCAAATAATACATACGCTTTCGAAGTTGCTCATTCTGCAATTGCTGATTCTCCCATTTAAGACGTTCTTTTTCATAATTCTGTCCTAAAGCACGAATCGTCGAAGAAACCGAAATCTGTTTATCAAGCGAATCTTTACACTGGATATAATATTCGGCATACTTAACGGCAGTGTCCGGATGATTGGTTCTCTTCTCAATTTCATATAAAAGCTGATATGCACTCGAACATATATACATATCGCTCGTCTGAACAGCTTTCTTCAACCAAATTCTCGCTTCTTCGGCATTATTCATACCGATATAGTACTCCCCTGCAAGCAAATTGGAAAAATCGTCATCAGATACGCTATCCAAACACTTCAACATCAGACGAGGTGAATAATCGTAAAATCCCGCCTTTGAATAGATAGCTTCCAGTTCTTTGGATATAGTATGCAGTAACTTCTTATCTTCCAAGCGGGAAGCCACCTCAATAGCCTGCTCATAATAACAGGCTATGCTATCGGAATGATGCAACACCAAGTTCGTACGCCCTATATTACGCAATGCCAATGCCAACCGGATATTTTCTCCCGTCAATGCATAAATCGACGCACTTTGCCGAAATAAATCGAGTGCATCATAATAAAGTTCACGATATAAATAAACAATTCCGAGACGATCACTAGCAGCCGCTTCCAACGATTGTTCTCCCGTTTGCTTAGCTAATTCCAACGAACGATAATAGAAGGCTATTGAATTTTCCTCATTACCAACCTGACGGCAACTGTCACCCTTCTGTAACAGAGAGGCTATCTTTTCCCTCTCTACTTCAACAGATGATGACTCTTGGCAAGAAACAAAGAGTAATGTGATAAGCAAGTAATATATAATAAAGATGATTCGCATAGTAGTTGGTGTTTGAAATAGAATAAGGCAAAGATAGGCAGCAGCAGAAAAGAATCCAAATATTTGGAATGGATAAATACATGGCAAATACATTACTGATTATCAACATAATAAAAATCCACATCACTCGCAAAGCAGAAATGATGTGGACATTATATATGATTTAATAACAACTAAAACAACTATTATTCCGGCACTTCATATCTTTTTCCTGTCTGCTTCACATATTCTTCCAGAAATTCTTTCGGATACCCCGGACGAATAACACCGGCAGGCTGTCCGATAGAATTACGTTCAAACTTACCGTCCTTTACTCGTTTCACTACTCCGTCGTTATACTTCACAATCAGGAATGTGCCTAATTGTTTCCAAGTATCGAAAGTACTCTGAGCCGTCATATTGGTATAATTCGTCAAAAATTCAACTGCAGCAGACTTATCTTTAGCCAAAAGTCTGGCAGCCATTTCTTCTATGCCCTCCTGAGCATTATTGAAAGTCGTTTCCAGTTCTTTTTGAGTTGCACGTACATCATCAATCATCAAACTGTAACGGGGATAAACCATATTAGACACCCAATTGAAAATCCAGAAAGCCGAATTCCATGAGAAAGTGATATAATCAGCTCCGTCCACACGTGTGTAACATACCGGAGCTTTAGTTGCACAGCAATAAACAGGTGTGAACACCGCCATATTCGCATCATCTACTCCAAACCAAAGCACACCACCTATCGGATCGGGTTTATTGGCACGCATCTGCGCCACAAATACAAAGCCGCTTTGTTGAGTGGAAATCGGACGTTCGTTGAAATATTCCCGGTCGCCTACTTTGAAATTCAGAGGAGAAAGACGATAGGGAGTCTTGTAAAGACCTGCCCCGAAATCATTGGAAATATCGAGAGGCGTACCTTCATAATGGTCACGCATCATGTCTTTTACATCCTGCACGGAAAGCTTATGCTTCGGCTTCACAAAAAGAGGCATTGGGGTATTAGTCTTTCCTTCTATATAAGGAAGATAATCTTTACCGTTATCTGTAAATTTATTGAAATAGCTCCACACACGAGCTTCACAGAAACGACGGGCTCCGAAATCCAACGGTGCATACGCATTGGCAAAGCTGAAATCCTTATTCACACCACTGAAATAGCCTTTCTCACGGGCAAAAGATACGACATCCGGCGAGTATATACAATTCTCCTTGTCGTTCATATCGAACTGATGAATGCGTGATTGGTTGGCGTGAGCCGAGATACAGTCATCCGGCACACGTACAGCTACCCATACTGCTCCACGGATACCGGGACCTTTACCAATCATTTCCATAATCCAAATTTCATTCGGGTCGGCAATGGTAAAAGATTCCCCTTCACTGTAATAACCGTATTGCTGTACCAAATCAGTCATCACCTTAATCGCTTCGCGAGCTGTACGCGAACGTTGCAGACCAATATAAATCAGACTTCCATAGTCGATAATTCCTGTAGAATCAGCCAATTCAGGGCGTCCGCCAAAAGTTGTCTCACCAATAGTAACTTGATATTCATTCATATTACCTACTACATTGTAAGTCTGGCGTGCCTGTTCGATTTCTCCCAAATATTTACCGGTATCCCATTCGTACACTTTCAACATGGTTCCTTTAGGATATGTAGCAGCAGGATAGTGATAAAGTTCTCCAAACAGGCCATACGAGTCGGCAGAATAGGAAACGATAGTTGAACCATCAGTCGATGCATTCTTGCCGACAATTAAATTAGTACAGGCGAAAGTATCCGCCACTGCCGCCAGGAATAGAGCAGCACAAAAAATAAGTCTTTTCTTCATATATGATTTTCTTTTAATAATTTACCAGATAAAACTTTCACGGGATACGGTTTCATTTCCGCAATAATCAGTTACCGTAAATTCAACGATATGTTTTCCACCTTTCTTCACACGCTTCGGATCAAGTACACATTCCCAATACGATTTCACAATATTCGGTCGTCCGAAAAGTGCATATTCGCCGTCAATCGTTCCACGGTAGGATGCAATACCCGTTCCTTTGTCCTTCAAACGATAGACAATCTTTCCGGTTTTTCCCCATTGCTTCTTATTAACAGGAATAATTTCAGGCGGAATTGTGTCAATGGCAACCGTATAAGTTCCCAATTCACGAATAGATGCCTTCATGTATCCGTCTTCATACTTTCCACCGACACTATATTTTCCTCCTCTCGGGGTGACACAGACTACATAATATTTTGTAGTATCAGTTATAGGCTTTCTACGTAAGCCAATACGCAATTCACAGCTTGCATGAAGCGGAATCGGTTTGTCATTTAACTGATATGTAAACGCAATAGCACCGCTATCAGCTTTTACTTGATAATTAAGGGGGGCATCGTCATATAACATTCCTTTGGGAACAACCAGATTCAAACCCGGCTCTTGCAGATAGTTTACCTTATCCCACGCAAAGAAATACTTTTCGCGATGTTGCAATGGCTCAAGCGGTTGTTTTCGCCCCCTAACCGTGAAACTATATTTAGAAGTATTGCCAAAAACGTCCTTCAGAGTATACAAGAAGCGATAATCGCGTTCTTCATCAATAGTCACCAAACCACGATTAGTGTTCGATGCCTTTAATAAACGTAATGTATTTCCCGGCTCGATGAAGGATTTCATATATTGCCCGCAAGTCCAAGAGTTAATCATCCGGTTTTCTTCTTGTGAGAAACGATCGACAGTACTGCGGAATACTTCTTTCTCATCTACTGTAAGCACTACAGAATACACTCCGTAATGATTGCTCACTCCATCCATATAGTCATACGCCTTGATGCCTGTACCTATCACACCCCATGCTTCCACCGGACGTCCGGTGTTCGGAAGAATCATTTTATTTTCTTGCTTACCATCCACTACTCCTTTACCAAGTTGAGGAAAAAACATTATGCCGTCCGCTTTCGGAGCACGCGTATCTTTTATTTTCGTTTTGAAAAAAGGCATGGGATCTACATAATCTCCCGTCTCCGTTTCAAAAACATCCAAATGAAGATGCGGTCCGAATGAATAGCCGGTATTCCCACTCCATGCTATTTGTTGTCCCGCTTTTACTGGATACTCATCCGGTTCGGGGATAATCTCTACTTCCCAGTTTTCATTTTCATATTGCAGTTTTTCCACCCTTTCGGCAATAGGGGAAATAAAACCGCTCAAATGACGATTGATAGTAGAATAACCGTTATGATAGCAGACATCAAGTACATAGCCCGAACCATTCGTCACACGGATACGTGAAATATAGCCTTCTGCCAATGCACGAACAGGTTTACCGATTACTCCTCCCGTTTTAAAATCCAATCCGCCGTGAAAGTGATTAGAACGGATTTCTCCGAAGTTTCCGCTCAATGTAAGAGGAAAGTCAAAAGGTGGTACAAAGGTGGCTTGCTTCTTTTCTTGCCCATATCCTCCGATGCAGCAAGCCAACATCAAAGTGGTGATATATCGTCTCATCATTCCATTCACTTTTTACTCCCGCAAATGTACACTATTCCCACTAAACTACGAAATATCCGAAAGGAATGATAAGCGGAAATACTAGTTAATAATCCTTTTTATTATTATATTCATTGCAAATCTGTAGCAATTATGTTATTTATATTAGTACTTTTGTGCCCGATTTTAATAATAATTAAACATAAAAGGACTCAATGAGAATGTATGTAAAGGTAATGGCAGCGGTCATTGCATGTATATTGATGAGTGGAGAAACACACTCAACATCTGCAACTATCCCTGCTACAGAAAATCAGAGTTGGTTTAAAAAGAGAAAGAAGAAACCAGAGCAAGAGGAGAAAACCAAAAGCGACTACGAAAAGCTTGTGGAAGGTAGCAAAATTACCAAAGGAATGTTTGCTGTTCATCAAAAAAAGAACGATTATTATTTTGAAATTCCTACATCACTTTTAGGACGTGATTTATTAATTGGCAATAAATTTAATTCCTCAAAAATACTACATGTAATAGTCTGAAAATCAAATTAT
>ENA-OZGX01001157-OZGX01001157.1-human-gut-metagenome-genome-assembly--contig:-NODE-1157-length-10741-cov-5.042766_pt1 | contig 10741 bp, 7 predicted proteins | sample MGYA00244040_ERZ653674 | MGnify/ENA primary metagenome ERZ653674 (study PRJEB26926, sample SAMN06165232) | human gut metagenome | biome: ENVO:00009003; feature: ENVO:2100002; material: ENVO:00002003... | reverse complement strand
GCTACCAGATCCTTCACGACCTGCCAGTTCATCAGTGGCTCCCCGCCAAAGAAGTCCACCTCCAGGTTGACACGGTTTCCAGAATTTGCCACCAGAAAATCCAGTGCCTTCTTACCGACCTCATAGCTCATCAATGCTCTTCTTCCATGATACTCCCCTTCCTCTGCAAAGCAATATCTGCAGGCAAGGTTACAGTCATGGGCAATATGGAGACAGAGTGCCTTGACAACAGTCTGTCTGCCCTTAAAGTCAGTAATATATTTTTCGTAAATATCCTCTGTATAAAGTAATCCCGCATCCTTCAGTTCAAGAACCTCTAAAAGAGCTTCCCTGATATCAGCCTCTTCATATTGATCCTTCAGGGCAGAAAGGACTGTTTCTTCCAGTTCTTTTCCCTCTCTGGACGTACAAAGAGCCTCTTCTACAGCCGGGATCACATCATAGACTACGTCATCTACCACGTGGACAGATCCGCTGTTCACATCCAGTACGATGTTGTAGCCATTGTTTTTGTATTGATGTATCACGTTTCTGTTTCCTTTCCTGTGCGATATTGTGTAAGCTTGGAAACGTAGAATAAGCAGCGATGATCCACCGCTGCTTACATACCTTATCTACTTGTTGATAAATACCGCACCTTCACTCCGCTTTTCAGAGATTATTTTGCATGCTCACAGCTCTGGTTTCCTACGGTACAGCTTGTTTTGCAAGCTGACTGACAGGATGTCTGGCACTCGCCGCAGCCGCCCTTCTTCATGGATTCCTTTAAGTCTCTCGTTGTTAATGTCTTAATACGCTTCATAATCTTATCTCCTTAAAAGCAAATTTCTCTTTCCAAACCGGTATCAATATACCGACATTATTTGATATTATAGCATAGGTCATTCCTTGCTGACAAGAGGAATCTCTTCCGCCTTTTCCTTTTTCTCGTCAGGCAGTGTCATCAGCACATTGACGATCCTGTTCTGCCTGATGTCTCCTGTCTTCAGGATGACCCCGTCCGGCAATGTGATCGTCTCCCCGATCTCAGGCAATCTGTCAAGACTCTCGATCAGCAGGCCACCAATGGAATCATAGTCCTCTGAATGTAGCTCTGTACCAAGCTCATCATTGATATCATCCAGCTTCATGCTGCCTTCTACCAGATAGGTTCTTTCTCCCTTTTTCTGGATCTGCTCTTCTTCATCCTCATCATATTCATCCCGGATCTCCCCGACGATCTCTTCCAAAAGATCCTCCAGAGTGATCATGCCGACAGTTGCACCGTACTCATCCAGTACAAAAGCCACATTGATCCGCTTTTCCCGCATTTCCAGCATCAGATCAGCTGTCTTTTTGAATTCATATGTATAATAGGCTTCCCTGATGATATCTTTAATATGGAAATTGCTTCTCTCTTCCACCAGGATAAAGTCCTTGATATTGATCAGACCAATGATATTGTCCTTATCCCCACTGTAAACGGGAATTCTCGTATACATACATTCCCGAAACAGTGCCATCACCTCTTCATAGCCTGCGTCCTCGCTGATGCTTGCCATATCGATCCTTGGGATCATGATATCCTTGGCTACCGTATCTGAAAAATCAAATACATTATAGATCAGCTCCCTTTCCTCTGATTCGATCACGCCGTCCTCATGACTGACTTCCACATAGGTACGCAGCTCCTTCTCAGTCATGGCTGTATGTAGATCCTTATCCATATGGAACAGCTTTTTCATTCCCTCTGTAATGGCATCCACCACGAAAATCACCGGTGTCATTACCTTCATCAGTCCCGATATGACCGGTGCATAAAAAAGAGTCAGGCTCTCTGAATAAGCCGCAGCTGCATTTTTAGGCATGATCTCACCCAAAAACAGGATAACAACTGTCAGGATTCCTGTTGCGATTCCTACCGTCAGATTAATTTTGATTGCAAGGGTAGTAGCCAGTGATGAGGCTGTCAGATTCACGACATTATTACCGATCAGAATGGCGCTCAGCATCTTTCCATACTGTTCCAGAACAGAAAGGGCTGTTTTCGCACGTTTGTTGCCTTCCTCTGCCATTGCCTTAAGACGCACCCTGTTCACCGTAGTCAGTGCTGTCTCTGCAGAAGAAAAGAATGCAGAAAGCATGATAAGAATTAAAATAATAATCAGTTGTATGACACCATCGGTATCCAAAATTTAAATCACTCCTTGTTTTTAATATAATGAATAAAATATACAATACAGAGGTATTACCTGTCAAGTTCACTCATATCATTTAAGTGTAAAGATTATGTAATTTTTGAAACAGGAGGCTCTTATGTTCCCTACGAAAAATCCTGGCAGCCGCCTTACCTTTATTCTGAAGGATCTGCTTCTTTCCTATCTGCTGACCGCGCTCCTTCTCCTTTTGCTTTCCCTGCTGCTCTACCGCTTCTCTCTCAGCGAAAAGACAGTCACCCTGTGCATCACCGGCATCTACATCCTTGTTACATTTCTTGCCGGATTCCTCGCGGGTAAAAAAGAAGGCTGCCGGAAGTTTCTTTTTGGTCTTCTTCTCGGCGGCCTTTATTTTCTCATCCTGCTCCTGATCTCCCTGATTGTCAATCACTCGCTGCAGGGCTTTTCCGGGCATTTCTTTACTGTTCTCCTGCTCTGCTGCGGCAGTGGCATGCTGGGTGGCATGCTAAGCTGATGCACCTTCCCTGTCCTTCATTTTTAAAACAGGACTCCTTACCATGTTGACCACTAAGGGGATCACCATGATAAACCATACAATGGGCTCAGCCACAATGATGCCATAATATCCTATCGCCGGTGCCAGAAGCAATGCAATCAGCACCTTGCCAATCATTTCAAGAGAGCTTGAGATCACCGGTGTCCTGTTATCTCCAAAGCCCTGCATGCTGTTTCTGAACAGACATATCACAGTGGGTACATAATAAAATGGGGTATTCACCCGGAGATATAGTGACGCTGTATCAATAATATCCTTCTTCTGCGTAGCCGTGACCGTACGGATCAGCCATGGTGCCACTGTATAGGCACTGATGATCACCCCGGTGCACCAGACAAATGTAACAAGAACCGTATCTCTGATCCCCTGCCTGATCCTTGAGTATTTTCCAGCTCCAAGGTTCTGTCCGCAATAGGTTGCCAGTGTCGTACCCATTACCGAAAACGGCAGCATATATATAGAAGAGATTTTTCTTGCCGCCGTATGGGCAACAATGATATCTGTACCAAAGGTATTGATACTTGTCTGCAGTGCCATTGTACCGACGCCTACCAGCGACGTCATAAATCCCATGGAAAGTCCTGCTCCGAAAAGCTTCTTATACAATATCATATCAGGTTTAAAATCTTCCTTCTTAAGCGTAAGCTGCGGATACTTTCTTCTCATATAGAGAAAACACAGAAACGCTGAAACCGCCTGTGCGATCACAGTTGCATAGGCCGCCCCTTCCACACCAGTATGGAGGCACAGGATAAATCCATAATCCATGGCAATGTTCAGGAACGCTGCAAGGATCAGGAACAAAAGCGGCGTAAAGGAATCCCCGATTGCACGAAGCATGGCTGCGCAGATGTTATAAAGAGTTGCTGCAAGAAGCCCTGCTATGACGATCCCGATATATCCCCTTGCTGCTGCAAAAAGCTCCGGCGAAATATTCAGGAGCTTTAACAGTCCACTCATATTCAGGAGACACAGTCCGCTTAAAGCAACTGCACAGCAGGAGCCAAGCAGGATCGTTCCCCCCATAGCCTTCTTCATCCGGCTTTCGTCCTTTGCACCAAAGCAGGTGGCAATCACAATGGCAAACCCGTTGGTCAATCCATTCAGAAAAGACAGCAGCATATCGCTGAGTGTTGTTGTGGCACCAACCGCAGCCAGTGCTTCATCCCCCAGCGTCTGTCCCACTATCCTTGTATCTGCCAGACTGTAGAATAGCTGAAAAAGCTGTCCCACAAAAAGAGGCACAGCAAAAAGCAGGATCAACCGGATCGGTTTCCCTTTTGTCAGATCTTTCATAATAAGCTTCCCTTACTGATGCTTTACTACCGCTCTTGCGATCACATCAAAAACTTCCTTCAAAACATGAAACAACACCATAATAACCGAAACCAGCGAAAATCCAAGGATCACTGCCGTTACGGAGAGCATCATTTCCTCATGGCTGTAATGTCTGCTCGGTATATAATTCTTGCACTTCTCTGTCACACAGGCGATCGCACACAGAATCCCCGCTGACAAAAATGTCCTGATGACCCAGTACCACCTATAAAAGGTCACATGGATCGTCAGCGTCCCCAGAATGCCGATCGCAAAGAAGGCAACGATCCTTCCCGTCTGTCTGAACTGATAGGTCATCGCCAGAAGCTGCATTTCTGTCACCGCTTCCCCATATTTCTGAACCGCCAGATACTGGATCAGTTTCTTTCCTATTAATTTGGTCTCCTCTCCGTCCTGCACAGATAGATAAGCAACCCCAAAAACCCCTGACAGAAAAAGGATCCACAGAAAAAAAGCAATCAGTGGATGAGATTTTTTCTTTTCCATAAATAATACCCGCTATATCTCTTTAACTAAAACCAGTTAAAATACTCTTCTGAATTTATGATGTCAGATTTAAGTATAACACATCTGTCAGGTAAATGGAAACAGGGACAAATTTAAGATGTTTTTATCAATAACTGTTTTTCAAAATCCATTGACATAGTATTGATAACTACATATAATGTTTGTAACATGTTACAGATACCGATATTTATCTCTGTACTCATCAGCATTATATAGAAAGTGAAGGATAATCCTATGTTTCAGATTGTAGTTGATTCTGCCGCCAATATTCCTGCGGAGCTTGTAAAAAAATATGATATCAGAGTCATCTCCTTTGTCAACTATGTAAATGGTCAGCCTCTGACCTGCTTTGATCCTGACCTCACCATGGAGCAGGAACGTGTCAAAGGAAAAGAGTATTATGATGCTCTCCGTGCCGGTGCCGAAATCAAGACCGGCCTGATCAGCAGCGGCGACTTCGAGGAATGCTTCCGCAGCATTATGGAAAATAATGAGGATGTCCTTTATTTTTCTCTCAGCAAAAATATCAGTGGTACTTATAACTCTGCAAGGATTGCAGCACAGGAGCTGATGGAGAATCCTCCCATGGGGCGCAGGATCCGTATGATCGATTCCTTAAACGCTTCTCTTGCACAGGGTATCCTTGCTATCTACGCCAGTGAGATGAGAAGCCAGGGAATGGATTTTGACACCATTGCCGATACTCTGGAGACTTATCCTGCCAGAATGAATGGTATCTTTACTGTAGGTGATCTGAAGTATCTCGCAAAAACAGGCCGGCTCAGTGGTTCCGCTGCTCTGGTCGGCAACATCCTGAGCATCAAGCCAATTCTCCGTGGCAATAAGGACGGTTATATTGTCCAGTATAAGAAATGTCGTGGCAGAAAAGCCGCTTTAAATACACTGGTTTCCCTTGTCTGTGAAACCATCATTGATCCCAAAGAGCAGATCATCGGTATCGCTCATGCTGATTCCTATGAGGATTCCCTTTATGTCATGGAAGAGATCCAGAAACGGGTTCAGGTAAGGGAATTCATCAACACCTCCTATGACTACTGTACCGGAAGCCACGTAGGTCCGGATACTATCGCCCTGTTTTATATGGCAAAGGACAGAGAGCTGCTGTAGGATCAGATCTCTGTCTTATAGATGCTTCAATAATTTTAATACAACAGTTTACTTTATTTTCAAAATATATTAGAATTATGTCGTATGTAATCAAGAAGTTTTATCAAAAGTAAAGGAGAGACATAACATGAGCATTTCACCATTACAGAAAGCCAGATATGAGTATGCTCCCAAGCTTCCGGGCATGCTCAGACACGGCATTGCAGATATCTGCGTAAAGGAAGGCGAAGAAACACAGAGTGTTGCTGATCAGGAGAAGATCAAGGCACTGTTCCCCAACACTTACGGCAAGAAGGAAATCACCTTTGAAAAGGGTCAGAATACTTCCGAAATGAAGAAGCAGATCGTTGGCGTTATCCTTTCCGGCGGACAGGCTCCTGGCGGACATAACGTTGTATGCGGTTTATATGATGCTTTAAAGGCAACCAACAAGGAGAACGAGCTTTATGGCTTCAAGGGTGGTCCGAGCGGACTGATCGAGGATGATTATATCGTTATGACTGACGAATATATCAACCAGTTCAGAAATACCGGTGGCTTCGATATCATCGGATCCGGCAGAACCAAGCTTGAGACCAATGAGCAGTTTGCTATCGCTGCTGATGTATGTAAGAAGCACGGCATTACTGCTATCGTTATCATCGGTGGTGATGATTCTAATACCAACGCTGCTGTTCTTGCAGAGTACTTTGCAGCACACAACACCGGTGTTCAGGTGATCGGTTGCCCGAAGACCATCGACGGTGACTTAAAGAATGAAGATATCGAATGCTCCTTCGGTTTCGATACTGCAACCAAGACTTACAGTGAGATCATCGGTAACATCGAAAGAGATGCAAACTCCGCTAAGAAGTACTGGCATTTTGTTAAGGTTATGGGGCGTAGCGCTTCTCATGTTGCTCTTGAATGCGCACTTGAGACACAGCCCAACATCTGTCTGATCTCTGAAGAGGTTGCAGAGAAGAAGATGTCCCTTTCCGCAATCGCTGATTATATTGCTGATTCCGTAGCTGCAAGAGCTGCAAAGGGCATGAACTTCGGTGTTGCTATCATCCCTGAGGGTGTTGTTGAATTCGTACCTGAATTCTCTGTACTGATCCAGGAGATCAACGAGCTTCTTGCAGGAAGCAAGGCTGATGCCTTCAATGCACTTCCTACATGGGAAGAAAAATACTCTTTCATCGAGAAAGGTTTAACCAAGGAATCCATGGAGGTATTCGCTATCCTTCCACAGGCTATCCAGCAGCAGTTATTCCTCGAGAGAGATCCTCACGGAAACGTTCAGGTTTCCCTGATCGAGTCCGAGAAGTTATTCTCCGCTCTTGTAAAAGATAAATTAGCAGCAAGAAAAGCAGCCGGAACCTACAATGGTAAGTTCAGTCCTCTTCATCACTTCTTAGGTTATGAAGGAAGATGCGCTTTCCCTTCAAACTTTGACTCAGACTACTGCTACTCCTTAGGATACAACGCATTCATGCTCATCCAGTATGGTTACAATGGCTACTTATCCAAGGTTTCCAACCTTTCTGCTCCCGCAAGTGAGTGGGTTGCAGGTGGTATGCCGATCACCAAGATGATGAACATCGAAAGAAGACATGGCGAAGACAAACCAGTTATCAGAAAAGCTCTTGTTGAACTTGACGGTGCACCGTTCAAGTACTTCGAGGCTCACCGTAAAGAGTGGTCTGAAAATACCTGCTTCAAATATCCTGGTGCTATCCAGTACTACGGACCGGCTGAGGTATGTGACATCACAACAGTAACACTTGCTCTTGAGCAGGCTAAATAAAAAACTATAACAAAACCCTTCAGAGAATCCCGACACACTTCATCGGATTTCTGAAGGGTTTTATTTACCCGTTACAGCTTCTGTTTTTCTCTCACATTTCTGTTTCTTCGTATAACTCTAAAGACAATCAAAAGCACTGCCATGATAAGTATCAGCCACACAAAATAACAGATGCCAAGGAAGGTCGGGCAAATGTGGCATAAACTGCATTTACCGGCTTGCGGTGTCTGACTCAGCTGTTTGTACGCAATTGCATAAGCAGAGAATCTGTCTGTATGGATCGTTACTGTATCCGGTGCATCATCCATATCGGTTAAAAGGGTATATTCCCCCTCGTGGGAACGGATAATGAAAAACTCTCTGGCAATGCTTTGCAGCTTCTGTGGAATACCGATCACTACCTCGATCGGTTCTACCGTTCCCGTAACAGCATTCCAGTCAGCTCCTCCTATTTTAACGAACAGAGAAATATCAACATACATTCCAAGTACCAGATCAGGTATTTCCTTATGGTACTCCTTTATACCGTTCTCGATCGCACTCTTATCCCTCTCTGGAACATTGCCGGAAATATCTTTCACCTCTACCCGGATTTCTATGTTTTCTCCAGCAGCTGCACTTTGGAGCTGCGCCGGTGTCAGCACTGCACTCACTACTGCAGCAGTATCAGACACTCCTGCCGTATACTCCTGTTCCTCACAGACAACCATTACAGTGACTGTGCCTTCTCCAATTTTCAGGGCAGTACTTGTATCTACCATGCCCTTCACATTTCCTGTCGGCACAGCTTCACCCGATGTGTCCACCTTGCCGCCGGCTGTCATTTCCGGTACAAGTAATATGTCTTTTATGCCCGGCTGTTCTGATATACCCGGCTTGTCTGCCGGCTTCTCCAATGATCCGGATATATCCGGACTTCCGGCAGGCTTATTCTCCGGCTTATTCTCCGGCTTGTTTTCCGGTATGTTCTCCGTTTTTTCTGGCTGCGCTGGTGGTAATGGTGTTTCTGTTCCGCTGCCTCCCGGTTTCTCCGGTTCCGGCTTCTTTATCGTCCGGTCAAAGCCGCAGTCATTGCAGATGGTATCCCTGTCATCGTCATATACATGGCTATGCTTTTCTTCCAATGCAGAACATCGGCTGCATACTCTCCAATGTCCGTCTGCATCGTATGCGTAATTCCCACTATAGTTATGTCCTTTTGCCGGCAGTACCACATCCTGCGATTTGATTTCTGTCATACAACTGCTGTCTGCATACCATCTTCCACAATCACAGACATAATAAGCTTTGTTTCCCTCTGTAAGACACGTTGGCTCTACAGCTTTCACCAGAACTGCTCTGTGAGTATGTATCCTTACCGTAATTTTCTTTTCTGCCCGGTTTCCGGCATTATCCACAGCTTTCACGGTAATGTCCGCACCGGCTGCCGGAAGCTTCTCTTCGGGTATGCTGAATTTGACCTCTGTTCTAATGCTTGTGGTAAAATCCTCCTGTAATACATGTTCTGCACTGTTTCCAACCTGATAAGCTACCGAAGCCAGTCCCGTGGAAATAACATTCTCCTTATCATCCTTTACCGTCACAATGACTGTCGGCGCTTTCTCATATTCTTTTTCCGGACTTTCACTGCCATTTACCAAAAATGTGATCTCTGGTGCATTATCCTCCACAATAATGCCATGGATGCCACTGCCATCCGTACCTATCATCTTCGTATCCGACACATTTCCTGCATGATCCCTGGCAGTAATCATGATTTTCCCCTTAAAATCCGGGTTGATATAGATCACTGCCTTATAACCGGCATGATTCTCCACGGAAGCTTTTTTTTCCGAGGGCTGACCTGCTGTACTGCTATCTTCCGGTATCAGCTCGTAATCTACGCTCTCTATTCCACTTCCCGCCTCTGCGACAGGAATCTTAATTTCAAGACTGTCTTTTCGGATAAGCCAGTTCCAGAGATTTTTGTATCCCTCATTGAAAGCTGCTTCACCCATCACCGGCTTTATCGCATCAAGCTTTACGGTCAGTGCATCTGTCACCGTTTCATTTCCGGCTGCATCCACTGCCTTGAAGGTGTAGGTGTGTGTTCCCTCGACACAGGCATAATCCTTTGTTAAGGTTGTTCCCTCTTCAGTAATAACACCATTGATCTCTTCATACCCGCCATCATCCACCTTACCATACAGGATTTTGACTCCCTTGTTATCGGAATAAGATAAAACAATGCGGATCTTATCCGTATTATACCAGCCCTTTGTATTCGGGCTGACATTACTCTTTACTGACGCAGCAAGCTCTGGCTTTTGTACATCCTTAAAATAACCATAGCAGATTTTGTCTCCATATTCCGCTGCCCCGATCTTTGTATAAGGTGTTCCTGTATAACCGGCATTGTCATACCATCCACAGAATACATATCCTTCCTGTGATGGAACCGGCATAGTCAGCTCCTGTCCATGGACATAGCTTTTATACATGTCTTCCGGCTCATAAACGCTGCCATCCGGCAGGGACAGATTATAATACACGCGATAGGAATTCGGTATCCACTTTGCAAAAAGCGTTGTGTCTGTCATAAGCTGCGACTGGGTATCAAAATTAAATTTCCGGCTGTCTGTACATTCAGCATCCCTATACCAGCCTCCGAAGGTATACCCCTCACGGACAGGTTCCTGCGGCTCCGTGACCGCACACTGCACATCTGATCCCGTAATAAGACCATTGTAGGTCGTCCATATCAGCTGCGGCTCCACGCTGCTTCCACCCTGACTGTCAAAGGTAATCTGTCTGACATAAAAGGTCTTTTGCTCACAGGCGGTGCTGTCACTGTATGCCTTCTTATAATATTGAATCTGCTTTGTGCCGGTGCTGTTTACCGTGTAGACCGCTTGTTTCTTTTTCAGCTCTGATAAACTGTAGATTCCCTGATATGCCGGTAGCTCTGCCAGTACCTCCGTCTGTACAGTTCCTGTAAGCTTTCCTCCTGATGGTCCATAGGTAAGAGAAACATCCATGGGCAGTCCTGCGGACAAGAGCTGTGCCTTAACTGGCCCTTTAAATTCCAGATGATGGACATCATCCTTTTTTATCTGCTCTGAAAAACCATCCCGTATATTTCCTTTCCGGTCTGTCACCTTATAATATAAATAACAGGTTCCATAATAGTCTGACAAAGAAATCGTATACTCACCCGCTTCAACCGCGGCTGCGTCAAGGTCGACCATTCCTGTGACCGGTTTTTGGGAAGTATCTGTCACCCATTGA
>ENA-OZGX01001148-OZGX01001148.1-human-gut-metagenome-genome-assembly--contig:-NODE-1148-length-10773-cov-4.075481_pt1 | contig 10773 bp, 8 predicted proteins | sample MGYA00244040_ERZ653674 | MGnify/ENA primary metagenome ERZ653674 (study PRJEB26926, sample SAMN06165232) | human gut metagenome | biome: ENVO:00009003; feature: ENVO:2100002; material: ENVO:00002003... | reverse complement strand
TTCGAGCGGAAGTGAGAATTCTTACAAAACAAACCAAAATGCGAAGCATTAGGTTCTCGTAAAGAGAATTCGAGCGGAAGTGAGAATTCTTACAAAACAAACCAAAATGCGAAGCATTAGGTTCTCGTAAAGAGAATTCGAGCGGAAGTGAGAATTCTTACAAAACAAACCAAAATGCGAAGCATTAGGTTCTCGTAAAGAGAATTCGAGCGGAAGTGAGAATTCTTACAAAACAAACCAAAATGCGAAGCATTAGGTTTTCGTAAAGAGAATTCGAGCGGAAGTGAGAATTCTTACAAATAAAGGAGATGTAAAAAGTATGGAAAGAAAAAATGTCTGGATAACTTATGACGAAGCCCAGTTAAAAGAGCTTCATGAAATCAACGAAAAATATAAGGAATGTCTTGACAGAGGAAAAACCGAAAGAGAGTGTGTCAGTCTGTCCGTTGAGATGGCGAAGGCAGCAGGCTACAGAGATGTAAAGGAAGTGCTTGCAGAAGGCAAGCCGCTTCATGCAGGAGATAAGGTATATGCTGTCTGCATGGAAAAAACACTTGCACTGTTTAATATGGGAGAGCAACCGATCTCTGCCGGTATGAACATTTTAGGAGCACACATTGACTCCCCGCGTATTGATATTAAACAGAATCCATTATATGAAAATGAAGATTTTGCATATCTTGATACCCATTACTATGGCGGCATTAAAAAATATCAGTGGATAGCACAGCCGATGGCGATTCATGGCGTGGTTGCGAAAAAAGACGGAACGGTTGTAAATGTTGTAATTGGCGAAAAAGAAAGTGATCCGGTCTTTTGCATTACGGACCTTCTGATTCATCTTGCCGGAAAGCAGTTGGAGAAGAATGCGGCAACTGTAATCGAAGGGGAAGGTCTGGATATTCTGATCGGAAACAAACCAATAGAAAAGAATGAAGATTTAAATGAGGAACAGAAGGAAGCAGTCAAAGCAAATGTATTGAAAATTTTAAAGGATACTTATGATATAGAGGAAGAAGATTTCCTTTCTGCAGAGCTGGAGCTTGTTCCGGCTGGAAAAGCAAGGGACTGCGGTCTTGACAGAAGCATGATTCTTTCTTATGGACAGGATGACAGAGTCTGTGCCTTTACTTCCCTTTTTGCAATGCTTGATGTGGAAAAAGCAGTGAAAACAGGGTGCTGTCTGTTGGTAGATAAGGAAGAGATCGGAAGTGTCGGTGCTACCGGTATGCAGTCCAAATTCTTCGAGAATGTTGTGGCAGAGCTGGTTGCATTAAATGAAGGGGAATCCGAATTGAAGGTTCGCCGTGCCATGACAAACTCCCGGATGCTCTCCTCAGACGTAAGTGCAGGCTATGACCCGCTGTATGCAGAGGTGTTTGAAAAGAGAAGCGCAGCATTTTTATCCCGTGGACTTTCCTTTAACAAGTTTACCGGAAGCCGCGGAAAAGGCGGTTCCAATGATGCCAACGCAGAGTACATCGGAAAGCTTCGTAAAGTTTTTGATGATGCCGAGGTAGCATATCAGTTTTCCGAGCTTGGTAAAGTAGATGCAGGCGGCGGCGGAACCATTGCATATATTATGGCAAACTATGGCATGGAAGTCATTGACAGTGGTGTTGCAGTATTAAATATGCATGCACCTTATGAAATCAGCAGCAAGGCAGATGTCTATGAAGCTGTCAAAGGATATAAAGCATTTCTTTCAATGAAATAAGCGATAGAAAATACAGATAAAGGAGAGTTTTTATCATGAAATTTTCACAGATGGTTTATGAACGGCCTGACCTTGAAAAGATAAAGCAGCAGCTTACAGAGCTTACAGACAGTCTTGAAAAGGCGGAAAGCTATGAAGAGGCAAAGAAAGTATTTTTAGAGGAGGATGTTTTCTGCAGACATGTGGAGACACTGTCGACGCTGGCAAATATCCGTCATACGATTGACACAAGAGATTTGTTTTATGATGAAGAAATGAATTTCTGGAACGGGGCAGAGCCGGTTCTGAAAGAGTATCTTCAGAAATGGAATGAAACACTTTTAAACAGCCGTTTCCGTCCGGAATTTGAAAAAGAATACGGAACTTTGATGTTTGTAAAAACAGAAATGGAATTGAAAACCTTTTCCCCGGAGATCATACCGGAGCTTCAGAAGGAAAATGAACTAAAAACTGCTTATGAAAAGCTTCTGGCATCAGCTCAGATTCCATTTGAGGGGAATACCTATACCCTTTCTCAGCTCACCCCATTTAAAAATGATGCGGATGATGAAAGACGCCTTGCTGCATGGAAGGCTGAGGGTCAGTGGTACAAGGAAAATCAGGAAGAATTTGACAGACTGTATGACGAGCTGGTTCATGTGCGTGATACTATGGGCAGAAAGCTGGGATACGATGGCTTTACAGAGCTTGGTTATTATCGTATGCAGCGTAACTGCTATACAAAGAAAGATGTGGAAAAATTCCGTGAAGCAGTTGTAAAATATCTTGTTCCTGTAGCCGATGAAATTTATAAGGAGCAGGCAAAACGTCTCGGAAAGACTTATCCTATGAGCTTTGCGGACAATGCACTGGAATTTCGTTCAGGAAATCCGAAGCCATGTGGCACGCCGGATGAAATTCTTGCTCAGGGAAAGAGATTTTATGATGAGCTGTCACCGGAAACCAGTGAATTTTTCAATATGATGCTGGACAATGAACTGCTGGATGTGCTTTCCACCAAAGGAAAAGCAGGTGGCGGTTACTGCACCAGCATTCCGGATTATGAGGTGCCATTTATCTTTGCGAATTTTAATGGTACCCAGCATGACGTGGAGGTTGTTACCCATGAGGCAGGACATGCCTTTGCAGCATGGATGAACCGTAAGAGGGTTCCCATGAGTACCGTGTGGCCGGGACTGGAGGCATGTGAAGTGCATTCCATGTCTATGGAATTTTTTGCATGGCCATGGGCAGAAGGATTTTTTGGAGAAGCTACACGCAAATTTTATTACAGTCATCTGTCCGGTGCATTGACATTTATTCCTTATGGTACGATGGTAGACCATTTCCAGCATATTGTATATGAGAAGCCGGATATGACTCCGAAGGAGCGTCATGGTGTCTGGAAAGAGCTTTTGGGAATCTATATGCCATGGATGAAGCTGGATGGAGAGATTCCTTTCTATAGCGAAGGAGAAGGCTGGCAGCGTCAGCACCATATTTATTCCAGCCCGTTCTATTATATTGACTACTGCCTGGCACAGACCGTTGCCCTGCAGTTTTGGGAAAAGCTTCAGAAAGATCAAAAAGATGCATGGGAACATTATATGGCTTATACAAAACAGGGCGGAAGCCGTGTATTTACCGAGCTTTTATCAAATGCAGGAATGGAGAGTCCTTTTGAGGAAGCCTGCTTAAGAGGTGTATGCGAAACAGCAAGAAAATGGCTTTCAGAGTTTGACCTGAAAGGGATTTGTTAAAAATGGCAGAAAAGAAAAAAAAGGGCCGCAGAGCCTATCTGAATGATTTTCAAAAGGATGAAAAAGGTCAGTATGTGTATCAGGGGGTGCTCTATGAATGGAAAGGCGGGGAAGGAACACTCCACAGGGAACTGTTGGTTCTCTGGGGGCTTTGTATCGCCATGATAGGTTCCCTGCTGGCAGCAGCCTGCGTGGATGCACCAGGAGCGATGAATGCTGCTTATGTGGTGCTTCCACTTACCGTAAGTCTTCTTTTTGGTATCAGTGCAGGCTGGGGGCTGTGGCGTCTGACTTCCGGCGGTAATCCGCTGCGCGCTTATGTTTATGAACAGAGTGCAGGGCGCATTCCTGTCAGACTGGCGGGGACAATGCTTGGTGCAGGGGCAGCGATTGCAGGGGAAATGATTTTTCTTTTCAGAAATGGTTTCGATGGAAAACAGCCGTATGCGTTTCTTTTTATCGTGCTGGAAGGGCTTGCCTTTACGCTGGCAATGGTTTTCAGACAGCGAATATCAAAAATGGCATGGGAAAAACAAAAAACGTAAATTGACAAATCGTGATTAAGCGTCTATAATGAAGGGCGTATATGCTTTTACATGAAAATATATAAAAAGCATAAAGGGGTGTACCCCTTTATGTATGCAGCTATGCTGCATACATAAAAACATTGTCTTTTAAAAAGACAAAAAATATTAAGGAGGAAAACTTTTATGGCAAAAAGTAAAAGAATACTGGCTTTAATTTTAAGTCTGGTATTATGCTGCAGCTTATTTGCAGGCTGTGGTGCAAAAAAAGAAAACACAGATACCCCGTCTTCAGATGCAGCAGACACTGCAGATACCACTGAAGAAGAAGGTACTCTGGTACTTTCCGCCAGCGGATTTGAGAACAAATTCTCTCCGTTCTTCGGATCAAGTGCAGATGATGTGGATGTATCTGACTTTACACAGCTCTACATGATGTATGTAGACCGTGTATCTAACCCGGTACTGAATGGTATCGAGGGTGAAACCCGTTCTTACAACGGTACGGACTATACTTACACAGGTCCTGCAGATATCGTTGTAACAGAAAATGAAGACGGCACTGTATATTATGATATGACAATGCGTGACGACCTGGTATTCTCTGATGGAACACCGATTGACATTGATGACTTTATTTTCTCATTATATGTTCTGCTTGACCCGTCCTATGACGGCTCTTCCACACTTTATTCCACACCAATCCTTGGACTGGAGGAATATCGTACAGGTATGGAAACACTCTATAACCTGTTGATCAAGGCAGGCCGTGACAATACGGACTTTACTTACTGGGATGAAGCAACTCAGACAGCATTCTGGGAAGATATGGACCAGGCAGGCGAAAAATTCGCACAGGATATCGTTGATTACTGTGTAGCAGCAGGCGCATCAGAAGAAGGCGATGTTGCAGGCGCAGCAGCAGCATGGGGCGTAGAAGGTCTTGCAGCAGATGCTACAACAGCAGATTTCTTTACAGCACTCTGCGAAAAATACGAAGGCGATATCGCAACAATGGCAGAAACTGAAGTGGCAAACACATCTCTTCAGGATTTCATGAATGACTATGCTTCCTACAGCATCGGTGTTCAGACCGGTGAATCTGCTGATCATATCGAAGGTATTCAGCGTACAGGTGATTACAGCGTGCGTATCGTAGCAAGCCAGCTGGATGCTACCATGATCTATCAGATGGGTCAGGCAATTTCTCCGCTTCATTACTATGGCGATGAAGCACAGTACGATTATGAAAACAATAAATTCGGTTTCCCGAAAGGTGACCTTTCCGTCGTTCGTTCAAAAACAACACAGCCGATGGGTGCAGGTCCTTACATGTTCAAGGAAGCTGCCAACGGCGTTGTATACATGGAAGCAAACCCGAATTACTATAAGGGCGAACCAAAAACAAAATACCTGAACCTGATCGAAACAAAAGAAGCTGATATGTTAAATGGTATCAGCACAGGAACGATTGATATTGCAACACCGTCTTACTCTACAGAGCTGGCAGACCAGATTGCAGAGATTAACGGCGGAGATCCTGCTTTAGACGGAAGCGTTATTACTACAAAACTTATTGACTACCGTGGATACGGATACATTGGTATTTGTGCAGACAACGTAAAGGTTGGAAGCGATCCTGCTTCTCAGGAATCCAAGGACCTTCGTAAAGCAATTGCAACTGTACTTTCAGCATACCGTGATGAAGGTATTGATTCCTACTACGGAGATACCGCATCCCTTATTAACTATCCGATTTCTAATACTTCCTGGGCAGCTCCTCAGGTTACAGATGACGGATACACTGTTGCATACTCTTTAGATGTAGAAGGAAATCCGATTTACACTGCTGATATGGATGCACAGGCAAAATATGATGCAGCATTACAGGCAGCTTTAGGCTACTTTGAAGCAGCAGGTTATACTGTAACAGACGGTAAGCTGACAGCAGCTCCGGAAGGCGCAAAGCTTGAGTACACTGTAAATATCGGCGGTGGCGGACAGGGTAACCACCCGACCTTCCTGATTCTGAAAAATGCAGCAGATGCTTTTGCAAAGATTGGCTTTACTTTAACGATTAATGATATGGCACAGGCATCAGACCTGTTTGCTTCTTATCAGACAGGCGCAGCAGAAATGTGGTGTGCTGCATGGCAGTCATCCAGTGACCCGGATATGTATCAGCTGTACCACAGCGAAGGCTCTACCAACTATTACAGAATTAATGATGAAGAACTGGATACTCTGATCATGGATGCTCGTCAGTCCACAGAGCAGTCTTATCGTAAGGGTCTGTACAAGGCAGCTATGGAAATTATCATGGACTGGGGCGTTGAGCTTCCGGTTTACCAGCGTTCCGACGCATATACCGTTTCCACAGAACGTGTAGATGTTTCTTCTCTGCCAACTGACATGACTCCATACTGGAACTGGAAGAGTGAAATCGAGAATATCGTTGTAAAATAACGATCAAGTAATTTCACGATTGATTAGAAACGGGAACCGCTCCTGTGTGGACCGGCTCCCGTTTTCATTTTTGGTATTAGAGAGGAAGAATCACGCATGCGAAAATACATCCTGAAAAGAATTTTATTATCAGTTATGATTCTGTTTTGCGCGACCTTCATTATTTATGCGCTTTTGCGCTGCCTGCCTGCTTCCTATGTGGAAAATATGGCGATGCAGCTTGCCTCAAAGCCCGGTGCAAAACCATATGAGGAATGGCTGGTTCAATTAAATGCGGCGTATGGGTTGGATAAGACAATCCTGCCCGGTTATCTGACATGGTTCGGAGGTGCCATTCAGGGAAATTTTGGTGACAGCTGGAAATACACGGTTCCGGTACTTGAAAAATTCAATGATGTCATTTGGTTGTCCTTTATCATGGGATCAATTGCTTTTGTAATTGAGCTTATCATTGCAATTCCACTTGGTGTGATTGCCGCAACAAAACAATACTCACGTGCAGATTATGCTATTACAGCCGGTGCGCTGGTAGGTATTTCTCTGCCCACATTCTTTTTTGCAACGATTTTGAAACTGGTCTTTTCCGTAAAGTTAGGCTGGTTTGATCTCTATGGCCTTGTAGGCCGTAATTACGCCCAGCTTGATGCATGGGGGCAGTTTTTAGATAAGGCGAATCATCTTGTTCTGCCAATCACGACTTTGGTCATTGTTTCAGTTGGATCTCTGATGCGTTATACGCGTACTAATATGCTGGAGGTTTTAAATGCCGACTATATCCGTACTGCACGTGCAAAGGGATTATCTGAAAGGAAAGTAATTTACCAGCATGCTTTCCGAAACACACTGATTCCGCTGGTAACGATCGTGGGCGGTTCACTGCCGTCACTGTTTTCCGGTGCACTGATTACGGAAACACTGTTTTCGATTCCGGGTATCGGTTATACGTCATATTATGCAATGATTATCGGAGATATCCCGTTTTCTATGTTCTATATGACGTTTTTGGCGATTTTGACATTGTCAGGCAACCTGCTTTCCGATATTCTATACGCTGTGGTTGACCCACGAGTGCGTATCGCTTAGGAAAGGAGGGTCCTGTTATGATTGATAAAAAAGAAGAAATGACAAAAAATAATGAAAATGAAACCTATTCTTTGAACGACGACAGGCGTGTCAAAGTACTCTCACCGGGTGCTCTGGTTGCTAAAAGATTTTTCCGTAACCGTCTGGCAGTTCTGGGAATGATCATGCTCATTGCAATGTTTATATTTTCCTTCATTGGTGGACTTGTCAGTCCCTATGGCCAGGATCAGCAGTTCTACCGCTATGAGAGCCAGATGAAGGAATATGCAGGTGTTGTAAAAAATGCAGATTTTCGTTATATTTCTGCGGATGGTCAGAAATTTGACAGTGTCCTGCAGGCAAAATTCCAGTTGGCATACCAGAAGAAGGAAAACACCTTTGAATATAAAGATGTAACCTATGAGATTACGGAAGAAGGCACGGATTTTTATTCTGTTTCTTCAAACGGTACGATGCTTGCCATTGCATTTAAAGATATTGTAAACGGTGAAGGAGTTGAATTTTCTTTTGCCGAGAAATATGCGGCGCTGAAAGCTTATACTGCTTCGGAAACTTCTTTTGAGGCGGATGGAAAAGCGTATACGCTGGATGCAGAACATAATATCCTCACAGGCGGTCAGGTAGTAGGCTATATCAGCCGCTTCGTGGTATCTCCTGTGGAGAACGGCGTGGTATTTACCCGTGTTTTCAAGGAAACCCTGGAGGAAGCCATCAACAGCAATCAGGAAGAATTCCAGTTTACAGATGAAGAAGGTGTAGAGGATACCTACAAGCTTTCCTATGATCCTACCACGGCTAACTGGTCTGTGCGCAGAGGAACCGAAACCTATGTATATGATTCCTATACAAAACCTTCCAAGGAGCATTGGCTGGGAACAGATAAAAACGGTATGGATATGCTGACCCGTCTGATGTACGGCGGACGTGTGTCTTTGCTGATTGGTTTTATTGTAGTGTTTATTGAAGTGGCAATTGGTGTTGTTCTTGGTGGTATTGCCGGATATTTTGGCAAATGGGTGGATAACCTGATTATGAGAATCGTAGATGTTTTCTACTGTATTCCGTCCATGCCATTGATCATTATCCTCGGTGCAGCTATGGATGCCATGAGGGTAGAGCCTATGGCTCGTATGTTCTACCTGATGTTGATCCTTGGTTTCTTAGGGTGGCCGTCCATTACCCGTCTTGTCCGCGGACAGATTTTGTCTTTGCGCGAACAGGAATTTATGACTGCGGCGGAAGCCTGCGGCGTCCGTGTCAGCCGTAGAATTTTCAGACATCTGATTCCGAACGTAATTCCACAGCTCATTGTTACCAGTACCATGAGCCTTGGCTCTACGATTATCATGGAAGCTACGCTATCCTTCCTTGGAATCGGTGTAAAATTCCCATTTGCATCCTGGGGAAATATCATTACGGATGTAAATGAATCCTATGTAATGACTCATTACTGGTTTGTATGGATTCCTGCCGGTATCTGTCTTTTGATCGCCGTGCTCGGATTTAACTTTGTAGGTGACGGTCTGCGTGATGCGTTTGACCCGAAAATGAAACGATAGGGAGGAAAGAAAATGGCTAAGAACAAAGCAGAAGGTTATCTTTCAGCGAAAGAATCCCGCCTCATTTCAAAGAAGAACCGCAAAATTACCAATGAGTTTGAAAAGAAACGAAAGAGAAAAAATGTACCGGAGTCAGAATATCTGACGACGATGCATGATCCGAAAAATGCAGTAGAATTTGATAATCTCCATACCTATTTCTTCACAGATACAGGTACGGTAAAGAGCGTTGATGGTGTCAGCTTTGAAGTACCGATTGGAAAGACTGTGGGTATTGTTGGAGAATCCGGTTGCGGAAAGTCTGTAACGAGCCTGTCTTTGATGCAGCTGATCCAGAGACCTCAGGGACAGATTGTAGAAGGAGAGATCCGGCTGAATCTGGGAAATAAGGCATATGAAGTCACAAAGATGCCTCAGGAAAAAATGCAGGGTATCCGCGGAAATATGGTATCCATGATTTTCCAGGAACCTATGACCAGCTTAAATCCGGTATTTCGTATCGGAAAACAGGTGGATGAGGTTATCGAGCTTCATGACGGCGAGGGGAAAAGTAAAGAAGCGGTAAAGGCACGTACCATTGAACTCTTAAAAATGGTAGGAATTGCTAACAGCGAGGGTGTTTATCAGATGTATCCTCATGAGCTTTCCGGCGGTATGCGTCAACGTGTTATGATCGCGATCGCATTGGCATGTAATCCGAAGATTATTATTGCCGATGAGCCGACCACTGCCCTGGATGTTACCATTCAGGCACAGATTCTTGATCTGCTGCGTCAGTTGAAGGATAAAATTAATTCCTCCATCATGCTGATTACCCATGATTTGGGTGTCATTGCAGAAATGGCGGATTATATAGTAGTTATGTATGCCGGAAGAGTTGTGGAAAAGGGTACGGCGGAGGATATTTTTGAGCATCCGTCCCATCCGTATACTATCGGCCTGATGGCTTCCAAGCCTATGGTCGGAAAGAAAGTGGACAAGCTTTATTCCATCCCTGGTAAAGTGCCGAATCCTATTGATATGCCGAATTACTGCTATTTTAAAGACCGCTGCGAAATGTGCGTAGAATCCTGTGACGGCGATTATCCGCCCGAAATCAGTCTTTCCGATACACATAAAGTAAGCTGTTACCGTTACTGTGCGAGAAAGGGGGAAAAGTAAATGGCTGAAAAAATGAATATGGCCGATACTGCTTTTGAACCTGTAACCTATGACCCGCAGTATATTTTGATGGTAAACCAGTTGAAAAAATACTTTCCAATCAAAAGCGGAATGCTTGCAAAAACTGTCGGTCAGGTAAAAGCAGTGGATGGCGTTACCTTTAATCTGAAACGCGGTACCACTATGGGACTGGTAGGAGAGTCCGGCTGTGGTAAGACGACCACAGGACGTACGATTTTACGTCTTGCAGGAGAAAAGACCGCGGGACAGGTGCTCTTTAACGGAAAAGAGGTATATGATCTGAGCAGTAAGGAAATGCGTTCCATCAGAACCAAGATGCAGATTATTTTCCAGGACCCTTTTTCCAGCCTTTCACCCCGTCTGCCGATCGGTGAGATTATCGGTGAAGCGGTGCGGGAGCACAATCTTGTGCCAAAGGAAGAATATAATGATTATATCGATCAGGTCATGGACAACCTGTCTCTTATACACATCTCCGAGCCCACGAGACCCTAAGACATCTC
>ENA-OZGX01001147-OZGX01001147.1-human-gut-metagenome-genome-assembly--contig:-NODE-1147-length-10783-cov-4.019389_pt1 | contig 10783 bp, 10 predicted proteins | sample MGYA00244040_ERZ653674 | MGnify/ENA primary metagenome ERZ653674 (study PRJEB26926, sample SAMN06165232) | human gut metagenome | biome: ENVO:00009003; feature: ENVO:2100002; material: ENVO:00002003... | reverse complement strand
AGATGTCTTAGGGTCTCGTGGGCTCGGAGATGTGTATAAGAGACAGGTAAAAAGACTTTATGGGAAAGGGATGTCTTTAGAGGAGGTTTCCCAAAAGACTGGGTTTCCCATAGAACAGGTCAAAGGAATTTGCGGGATGAATATTTAGTTCTCCCGCTTTTTTGAAAAACCGAAAGATAACCAATGTTCTGAAATAATCAGTCATATGGACTGTTCAGAAAGTGGGAAAAATTTCTTGCATTTCCATAAATATGTGCTATAATATATGCGTAACATAGTTGACGAGGCAAAGAGTGGACGAAAGTCCACTCTTTGTTGCTGTATGTCAACCCCAATTTTGTGGTCAAAGTGTTACAAACTACAACTGAATAAAGAAAGGAGATTTTTCGATGTCAAAGAGAGAAATCTATGAAGCTAAGACAGAAGAACTGGTTCTGCCCTTAGTGGAAGCAAATCACTTTGAACTGGTAGATGTAGAATACGTCAAGGAAGCCGGTACCTGGTATTTGCGCATTTACATTGACAAAGAAGGCGGCATTAATATCAATGACTGCGAGCTTGTCAGCCGTGCATTTTCAGATATTCTGGATAAAGAAGATTATATTGAAGATGCTTATATTCTGGAGGTAAGTTCTCCGGGATTAGGGAGACCTTTGAAAAAGGAAAAGGATTTCCGGAGAAATTTAGGAGAAGAAGTAGAGGTTCGTACCTACAAACCGATTAACAAACAAAAAGAATTTATCGGACTGCTTGACGCATGGGATAAGGAAACGGTAACGCTGCAGTTGGAGAGCGGAGAGCTTTTTACGATTGCGCGTGGGGATATCGCACTGATCCGGCAGGCAATTGATTTTTAGATGATATAGAAACTATGTAACTGTGAAGGTATTGAACAGTTACAAAACTATTTGGAGGAAAACGGAAAATGAATAACGAATTATTAGAAGCACTCAATATCCTGGAGAAGGAGAAAGATATCAGTAAGGAAACTATGCTGGAAGCAATTGAAAATTCATTACTGACAGCATGTAAGAACCATTTTGGTAAGGCGGATAATATTAAGGTCCTTATGAATCACGAAACCTGTGATTACAAGGTAATTGCAGAAAAGACTGTTGTGGAAAATGTAGAAGATGATGTAATGGAAATCAGTCTTGCAAAGGCCAAAATGATGGACAGTAAATATGAATTGGGTGATATTGTACAGATTGAAGTAAAATCCAAAGAATTCGGACGTATCGCTACCATGAATGCGAAAAATGTCATTTTACAAAAGATCCGTGAAGAAGAGAGAAAGGTTCTCTTTAATCAGTATTACGGAAAAGAAAAAGATATTGTTACCGGTGTTGTACAGAGATATATCGGCAAGAATGTAAGCGTAAACTTAGGTAAGGTGGATGCGATCCTGAATGAAAACGAAATGGTAAAGGGTGAGGTATTTATGCCCACAGAACGTATTCGTGTTTATATCCTGGAAGTCCGGGATACTACGAAGGGGCCGCGTATCCTTGTATCCAGAACTCATCCGGAGCTTGTAAAGAGATTATTTGAATCCGAAGTGACAGAGGTTAAAGAAGGAATCGTTGAGATCAAGAGTATTGCCCGTGAAGCAGGCTCCAGAACCAAGATTGCTGTATGGTCTAACAATCCTGATGTAGACCCTGTAGGAGCATGTGTAGGTTTAAATGGTGCGAGAGTCAATGCTATTGTAGAAGAGCTTCGAGGTGAAAAGATCGATATCATTAACTGGGATGAAAACCCGGCAGTTCTCATTGAACATGCATTAAGCCCCGCAAAGGTTGTTGCTGTATTGGCTGACCCGGATGAAAAGACTGCAAAGGTCGTTGTTCCTGATTACCAGTTATCTCTTGCAATCGGTAAGGAGGGACAGAATGCACGTCTTGCAGCAAGACTGACAGGCTTTAAGATTGACATCAAATCCGAAACTCAGGCAAAAGAAATCGAAGGTTTTCTTGATTATGACGTATATGAGGAAGAGGACTACGATGAAGATTATGATGACTATGATTATGAAGAGGACTACGATGAAGCGCCTGTAGAAGTGTAAGATTTAGGGAGTGATAGATTGAGTACAACGAAAAAGATACCCATGCGTAAATGTACCGGATGCGGAGAGATGAAGGAAAAAAGAACTATGATGCGCATTTTAAAGTGTGATGAGGGCATCGTATTAGATACTACCGGAAAGAAGAACGGACGGGGTGCTTACCTTTGTAAACGGACAGAATGCTTTTTGATGGCTGTAAAAAACAAAGGTTTGGAACGTTCCCTGAAGGTGCAGATTCCGGAAGAAGTATATGAAACTTTGGAGAAGGAGCTGAGCGAAATTGACAAATAAGATTCTTTCTATGATCGGGCTGGCGATGAAAGCCGGTAAGGTGGTCAGCGGAGAATTTATGACTGAAAAAATGATAAAGAGCGGCAAAGCATTTCTGGTGATTGTGTCAGAGGCAGCGTCGGATAATACAAAAAAGATGTTTCGCAATATGTGCACTTTTTATGAAGTACCGTTTTATACGTACGGAACAAAAGAAGATCTGGGACATTCCATGGGAAAAGAGTTTCGTGCCTCCCTGGCAGTAACAGATGAAGGGTTTGCGGAATCTATCGGAAAGAAACTGAAAGAGGCAGAGATTATAGCGGAGGTAGCAGAATAAATGGCAAAACAGAAAATACATGAATTAGCAAAAGAGTTAAATAGATCAAGTAAGGAAGTTATGGAGGTACTTAGTAAGAACGGCATTGAAGTAAAAAGCCACTTAAATGCCATCGAAGAAGACCAGGTGGAAATCGTAAAGAAAGCGTTTGCACCGAAGCCGGAAGCTCCGAAAACGGAGGCGCCGAAGAAGAAAAAAATCATTGCATTATATAATTCCCAGAACAGCAGAGGCGGTGTGAAACCGAATCCGCAGAAAAGAGAAAATGAAAGACGTCCCCGTCCGGAAAATGGTGAGAGAAGACCACGTCCTCAGGATGGTGAAAAGCGCCAGCGTCCGGAAAACGAGGAAAGACGTCAGGAGGCTGAAAGAAGACCCTATAGCAGAGATAACCAGAAGGTCGAAAGAAGGCCCTATAATAATAGAGATAACCAGAACGGGGAAAGAAGACCTTTTAACAGAGATAATCAGAATGGGGAAAGAAGATCTTTTAACAAAGATAATCAGAGTGGAGAAAGAAGACCCTATAACAGAGATAACCAGAATGGGGAAAGAAGACCTTTTAACAAGGATAACCAGAATGGAGAAAGAAGACCTTTTAACAAGGATAATGACCGAAACGATACAAGACGTGACAATCGCAGACAGAGCGGAAACAGGGGTGGTTTAGAGATTCCGGCACCGGAAAAGCCATTGGAAAAGAATCGTAGTGAAAACAGACACAATCAGAATCAGCAGGCAAGGTCAAACAAAAAGGTTGTTGATAAATTTGAAGAAAAAGAAGCAAAAATGAATAAGGCAGGTAAGTTCCAGAAGCCTGTCAAAGCTGTTCAGGAAGTGAAGAAGGAAGATAACGAGCCGAAAACGATTCAGCTTCCGGAAAAGATTTCCATTCAGGATCTTGCTGAAAAAATGAAAATGCAGCCGTCTGTCATTATTAAGAAAATGTTTCTGGCGGGAAAGATCGTGACGATCAACACAGAGCTTGACTTTGAGCAGGCGGGAGAAATTGCCATGGAATACAATTTCGAGCCGGAAGCAGAGGTTGTAGAAGACGTCATCGCAAAATTCCTGGAAGACATCGAGGATCCGGAAGAAACATTGATCCCAAGACCTCCGGTAGTTTGTGTTATGGGTCACGTTGACCACGGTAAAACCTCCCTTCTGGATGCAATCCGTCATACCAATGTAACCGACAGGGAAGCAGGAGGTATTACACAGCACATTGGCGCTTATACTGTAAATATCAATGGACAAAGGCTGACATTTTTAGATACACCAGGGCATGAAGCATTTACTTCTATGCGTATGAGAGGTGCAAACTCTACAGATATTGCAATCCTTGTGGTGGCAGCAGATGATGGTGTAATGCCTCAGACTGTAGAAGCGATCAGCCATGCAAAGGCAGCCGGTGTTGAGATTATCGTTGCAATTAACAAGATGGATAAAGAAGGGGCAAATCCTGACCGCGTGATGAAAGAGCTTTCCGAGCATGAGTTGATTCCGGAGGACTGGGGTGGTTCTACTATCTGTGTTCCGGTTTCCGCAAAAAAGCGGGAAGGTATTGAAAACCTTCTGGAAATGGTTCTTTTAACAGCAGAAATGTTGGAGTTAAAGGCTAATCCGAAGAGAAGAGCAAGAGGTCTTGTCATTGAAGCAGAGCTTGATAAAGGCAAAGGACCAGTGGCAACAGTTCTTGTACAGAAAGGTACACTTCACGTAGGTGATGCCATTACTGCAGGAGCAGCCCATGGTAAGGTTCGTGCTATGATGGACGATAAGGGACGCAGAGTTAAGGAAGCAGGACCATCCACCCCGGTTGAGATTCTTGGATTTTCCGATGTTCCTCAGGCGGGAGATATTGTGATTTCTCCGGAAACGGAAAAAGAAGCGAGAACCATGGCAGAAGCTTTTATCGCAAGAGGCAGGGAAAAGATGCTGGAGGATACAAAGCTTACCATGTCCCTGGATGATCTGTATTCCCAGATTCAGTCAGGAAATTTAAAAGAGCTGAAGCTGATCATCAAAGCAGATGTTCAGGGTTCTGTAGAGGCTGTAAAGCAGAGTTTAATGAAGCTGTCTAATGAGGAGGTTGCAGTCAGAGTCATCCATGGAGGCGTAGGCGCCATCAATGAATCCGATGTGATGCTTGCAAATGCTTCCGGCGCGATTATTATCGGCTTTAATGTAAAACCGGATGTGACAGCGAAGGCAACAGCAGAGCGCGATAAAGTGGAAATTAAGCTTTACCGTGTCATCTATGATGCAATTGCAGATGTAGAAAGAGCGATGAAGGGTATGCTTGATCCGGTTTATGAAGAAAAGGTAATTGGTCATGCAGAAATCCGTCAGATTTTCAAGGCCTCAGGTGTAGGAAATATTGCAGGTTCTTACGTGCTTGACGGTGTATTCCAGAGAGGCTGTACGGTAAGAATTACCCGTGAGGGAAAGCAGATTTTCGAGGGACCGCTGGCATCTTTAAAGCGTTTCAAGGACGATGTCAAGGAAGTAAAGGCAGGCTACGAGTGCGGCCTTGTATTTGAGAAATTTAATGAAATTCAGGAGTTGGATATCGTGGAGGCTTATATCATGGTAGAAGTACCCAGATAGGAGGCAAAATATTGAGAAAGAACAGTATTAAAAATACAAGGATCAATATGGAGGTTCAAAGAGAGCTTTCCAATATTATCCGGGGGGAGATCAAAGATCCGAGAATCAGTCCGCTTACTACCGTTGTGGCAGTAGAGGTGGCGCCTGATCTGAAAACAGCAAAGGCTTATATCAGCGTGCTGGGGGATGAAGAAGCGCAGAAAAATACGCTGGCAGGCTTAAAGAGTGCCGAAGGCTATATCAGAAGAGAACTGGCAAGAAGCGTTAATTTGCGCAATACGCCGGAAATCAAATTTGTTGTAGATCAGTCTATTGAATACGGCGTGAACATGTCTAAATTAATTGATGACGTCAGAGCAAATGACGGTGATCATTATGAAGGTGAGGCAGATGTTTAATTTAAAAGAAGAGCTTCAGGGTGTTCATACAGTTGCCATCTTAGGTCATATCAGACCGGATGGCGATTGTATCGGCTCCTGTCTGGCACTTTATAATTATATCGACACTTATTTTCCGGAAATTCAGGCAAAAGTTTATTTACAGGACTTTATGCCGGAATTTCTAATGCTGAAAAATGCAGATAAAATTGTTCATGACTGCAGTGAAGAGAAGGTGTATGATCTTTGCTTTTCGCTGGACAGTGCGGATATGGCAAGACATGGGGAATTTATCAAATATTTCGATACGGCAAAGAAGACCGTCGGTGTGGATCATCATATCAGCAATAAGGGCTTCGCAGAGGAGCATCTGATCATCAGTGATGCAAGCGCCACTGCAGAAATTATGTATGAGCTGATCGGAAAGGAAAATCTGACAAAAGAAATTGCAGAATGCCTGTATCTTGGGATCGCTCATGATACAGGAGTTTTCCAGTATTCCAATGCATCCCCGAAAACCTTTCGGGTAGTGGCAGATTTGCTGGAAACAGGTATTGAGGCAAGCAGGATCATTGATGAAACATTTTATCAGAAATCTTATGTGCAGAATCAGATTCTTGGAAGAACTTTGATGGAAAGCATTTTGCTGATGGATGAAAAGGTCATTGTGGGTTCCGTAAAATTGAAAAATATGGAATTCTACGGTGTGACGCCCAAGGAGCTTGACGGAATCGTCAGTCAGCTTCGCTATACGAGAGGCGTGGAGGTGGCTATCTTTATGTATGAACTGGAGCCTCAGCGCTATAAGGTCAGTATGCGCTCCAACGGTAAAGTGGATGTGAGTAAGGTTGCGGGATACTTTGGCGGAGGCGGACATGTGAAAGCTGCCGGCTGTGAGCTATCCGGTAATTTCCATGATGTAGTAAATAATCTGACGCTGCATATCGAAACACAGCTGCAGGAGAATGAGTAGTGAAAAGCGGAATTATCAATGTATATAAGGAAAAAGGATTTACTTCTTTTGATGTGGTGGCAAAGCTTAGGGGAATCTTAAAAACTAAAAAGATCGGTCATACCGGAACACTGGATCCGGATGCGGAGGGGGTGCTTCCTGTCTGTATCGGAAGGGCTACCAAGGTATGTGACCTTTTGACTGATAAAGATAAGGTTTACGAAGCAGTGCTGCTTTTGGGTGTAGAAACAGATACCCAGGATATTTCCGGGCAGGTGTTAGAGCAGCTGCCGGTGGAAAGCTCTGAAGAAGCGGTAAAAGAAGCGATTGATTCCTTTGTAGGTGAATATGCCCAGGTACCGCCCATGTATTCTGCCCTGAAAGTCAACGGAAAAAAGCTGTATGAGCTTGCAAGAGAAGGAAAAACAGTGGAGCGAAAAGCCAGAAGGGTACAAATTTATTCGATTGATATTCTGGAAATAAATCTTCCGAAGATACGTATCAGTGTCCATTGCTCTAAAGGAACCTATATCAGGACGCTGTGCCATGATATCGGTCAGAAGCTTGGCTGCGGGGGCTGCATGGAGAGTCTGTTGCGCACAAAAGCAGGAGCTTTTTCGCTGGAGGGTGCATTAAAGCTTTCAGAAATCGCAGAGCTGACAGACATCAGGATGGTGGAGGAAAAGATCATTTCTGTGGATGAACTGTTTGAAGATTATACAAAGGTGTGGACAAAACAGATATTTGATGTGGTGGTACATAACGGAAACCCCATTGAGGAAAGGATGCTTGAGGAAAAGCTTCCTGTAAATACGGAAAGGCTTCGGGTTTATGATTCGGAGGATGCATTTATCGGGATTTATGAGTATTTTGCAGAACGTCAGAATTTTAAACCTGTAAAGATGTTTTATGAAAATAATCAATGATACACTGGATTTTTGGATTCCAGAAAACAGTGCTGTGACCATGGGAAAATTTGACGGCATTCATAAAGGACACCAGAAGCTGATGAAAAAGATTCTGGGGGGAAAAAAACAGGGTCTGAAAAGTGTGGTGTTTACTTTTGGACAAATGCCGGGAACGGTATTTTTGGGAAATAAAGTACGCACAATTCTTACCAAAAGAGAGCGCCGGCAGCATCTGAAAAACATGGGCATTGATTATATGATCGAATGTCCTTTTGTTACCCAGATCATTCAGATGGAACCGGAAAGATTTATTGAGGAAATTCTGGTAAATCAGCTCCATGCAAAATACATTGCCGTAGGACCGGATTTCCATTACGGACATAACCGCCGGGGAGATGCAGAGCTTTTGAAAAGCTTATCCCATGTATACGGTTATGAAACAGAGATTGTGGAAAAGGAATGTCTGGAAAACAGGGAAATCAGCAGCACCTATGTGAGGCAGATGCTGGAAATTGGCAATATGGAGAAGGTGGAAAAACTTTTGGGATATCCTTATTATGTGTCCGGAACGGTTGTCCATGGACATGAGATTGGAAGAACCTTAGGGCTTCCTACAACGAATATTTTACCGGATGATGAAAAAATGCTCCCTCCTAACGGTGTTTATCTTACGAAAACAATCTTTGGGCCGCAGGAATTGTTTGGAATTACTAATATCGGCGTAAAACCAACCATCAGCGGCGAAGAAGCAAAGGGAATTGAAACCCATTTATTTGGCTTTGAAGGGGATTTGTATGATCAGGATCTGATCGTGGAGTTTTATGCTTTCGAACGTCCGGAGCAGCGGTTTGATTCTCTGGATGCCCTGCAAAAGCAGCTTCAAAGGGACGTACGGTGGGGAGAAGAAATCATAAAAAACAGGAATGTCTAATGTAAAGCGCATGTAAAATATGTGCAAATACTTGTAAGTAGTATAAAATTGGTGTAAAATACATGTTAAGCGTATGTTAGTTTGTAAAATTAACATACGCTTTTTTGAGTATGCGTAGGAAAAAAAGGGAGAAAATACGATGAACGCTATAGTAATTGCAGTCAAGCTCTTGGGCGGACTTGCTATGTTCCTTTACGGAATGGAGATTATGGGCGATGGCCTGAAACAAGGTTCCGGAACAGCCTTAAAAAATGTTCTTGGGAAACTGACACAAAACATTGTTTTGGGAGTTATCACAGGTGCCCTTGTAACCGCAGTCATTCAAAGCTCTACTGCTACGATTGTATTAACTGTCGGCTTGATTGGTGCTGGTATTTTGAATCTGCGTCAGGCAGTCAGCATTGTTATGGGTGCCAATATCGGTACGACAGTAACAGCGCAGCTGCTGCGTCTGATGGATATTGATTCTTCAGGCGGTTCTATTCTGATGTTCTTTAAGCCGGAATTTTTAGCGCCGCTTGCATTGATCATTGGTATTATTTTAGTGATGTTTATAAAGAAAGAGTCCAGTAAGAATATCGGTATGATTGCGCTTGGATTCGGTATTCTTTTCATGGGCCTGATTTCCATGACAGATGCAGTGGAACCCTTATCAGAATCTCCGGCATTTGCAGGTATTATATCTTACTTTAGTAATATGCCGATGGTCGGTATTTTAACAGGTCTTGTGCTGACAGTCATCGTGCAGAGCTCTTCAGCCATGGTTGGTATTTTACAGGCTTTGTCTTCTACAGGAATAATGACCTTTGAACTCGTGTATCCGATCATCATGGGTATTAACCTTGGTACCTGTGTAACAACGGCTATGGTATGTTCCATAGGTTCTACAAAAGATGCAAAGCGTACTGGTGTTGTACATATTGTATTTAATACGATCGGTACGGTTCTGTTTATGATCGGTATGACAATTGTCCGCAAGGCAGGAGCTTTTCCGGATTTATGGGGAAGTGTGGTAAACAGCGGTGTCATTGCCAATTTCCAGACACTGTTTAATCTTCTGACCGCTGTAATATTGATTCCGTTCACTGGGGCTCTCGTGAATATTGCATGTAAGGTTGTCAAGGATGATGAGGCAGAGGAGGTTGTTTATCCGGAGCTTGCAGCGCTTGACAGAAAATTGATGGGAGTGCCGGCAGTTGCTTTTGGTGAGGTAACAAAGGTTGCAGCCAGCATGGCAGAAACCGCCAGAAAAAATATGGCGCTAAGTTTGAAGCAATTTGAAAAGTATGATGAAAAACGAGCGGAAGAAATTGCAGAAAATGAAAAACGTCTGGACGTTTTTACAGACAGGGCGGACAACTATCTGATCGAATTATCTGCCAATATTGAAACTGAAAGTGATAACCGTCAGCGAAGCGTGCTGATGCAGTGTATCCGTGATGTGGAACGAATCGGTGATTATGCCACAAACTTTGATGAAATGGCAAAGAAGTTCCAGGATGAGGAATTAAGCTTTTCTGACAGTGCTCGCAATGAATTGTCTATTATTACAGATGCGATAATGGAAATCCTTCGTTTGACTGTGGGAGTCATTGACTCAGATGATGAGTCTTTATTACGTCGTATTGAGCCGCTGGAAGAGGTCATTGATGACATGGTACTTCTTTTGAAAGATCGTCATACGGAACGGCTCTGTCAGGGGATCTGCTCTATTGGCTCCGGTCTGATCTACATGGATATGCTCACTTATTTTGAACGTGCTGCTGACCAGTGTTCCAATATCGCCATGTTAATGCTCGGTAAAAATAATGAGGAAATTATGAAAAATCATCATTTGTATTTACAGGAGCTTCATTCTTCCGCAGACCAGTCTTATCTGGCAGAGCAGGCCAGCCGCAAAGAACAGTATTTAGAACCATTAAAGAAAGTAAAAATATAGAGTTAGAAAAATGAGCGATACTTGGTTTTATGACCGGGTATCGTTTATTTTTGCTTGCGGGAGAATAGAACTCACATAATTTTGGATGTCTGCATATCATATATAGAAATCTATAAAATAATAAGGTATGCAGGAAAATGAAAGAATATGCAACAACATCATTGGAAACCCATTTGTTTTTTTCAAGAATCATGAGGGAACACGCGTTGTTTCTCTTGGCTGGTTTTCCGGCAGGGGAAACGGGATACAGAAAAAGAGCAGACTGGTTTCGTGAACAGTTTGAAAAAGCGTTAGACCATACAGTCGGGCTTGCCAACGGAATTGCAGGAGAAGATGTACTGCATTCCGGCGAAGTGTTCACTCTGTCTCTTATACACATCTCCGAGCC
>ENA-OZGX01001128-OZGX01001128.1-human-gut-metagenome-genome-assembly--contig:-NODE-1128-length-10916-cov-4.121720_pt1 | contig 10916 bp, 11 predicted proteins | sample MGYA00244040_ERZ653674 | MGnify/ENA primary metagenome ERZ653674 (study PRJEB26926, sample SAMN06165232) | human gut metagenome | biome: ENVO:00009003; feature: ENVO:2100002; material: ENVO:00002003... | reverse complement strand
AGAGACAGGGCGACAGGAGATTACATCGGGTTTTGTTTTGATGAATTTGCATCCCCGGATGTAATTTCCAAAATGGTAGCTGTTATGGAGAAAGAAGGTACCGACGGTGTTCATGGCGACCTGTATTATATGGACGGAGATAAAATCGTCCGAAAGTGGAAGCAGGGACAGGGCAGCATCAAAAAAGGCTGGATGCCGGGACATCCTACATTATATTTAAAAAAAGAGGTTTACGAGCAGTTTGGATTTTATAAAACGGACTACCGGATTTCTGGGGATTATGAATTTATGATTCGTATTCTGAAGGACGGCAAGGTAAGACTGTCCTACATTCCTGAGGTGCTGATCAAAATGTCCCATGGCGGCACCAGTACCAACAGTCTGGGCTCCTATCTGGAAGGACTAAAGGAAGGACACAGGGCGCTGAAGGAAAACGGTGTGAGGTTTGCATTTATTACGGATATTTTACGAACATTAAGAGTTTTGTCACAATTCGTAGCAAAATAAGGAAAGATATGGTACAATGGAACTTATGAAATGTTTAGTAATTATCCCTGCCTACAATGAGCAGGACAATATAATACGAGTAATTGAAAACTTAAAAAATAATTATCCCCAGTATGATTACATCATTATTAATGATGGTTCTGCCGATTCTACCCCGGAAATCTGCCGGATGAAGGGGTACGAGCTGATTGATCTTCCGGTAAACTTAGGGCTTGCCGGGGCATTTCAGACAGGACTGAAATATGCTTATGAGAAGGGCTATGATTTTGCCATTCAGTTTGACGCGGATGGACAGCACCGTCCGGAATACATCGGACCAATGCTGGGAAAAATGCAGGAGGGCTATGATATTGTCATAGGCTCCCGTTTTGTTTCAGAAAAAAAGCCCAAGTCACTTCGTATGCTGGGAAGTAATCTGATTTCTATGGCAATGAAGCTGACTACAGGTCATAAGGTCAAAGACCCGACCTCCGGTATGCGCATGTTTAATAAGAAAATGATTGCGGAGTTTGCGCTGAATATGAACTATGGGCCGGAGCCGGATACGGTATCTTATCTCTTAAAACAGGGGGCGACCATTGCGGAGGTTCAGGTGCAGATGGATGAGCGGATCGCGGGGACAAGCTATCTGAACCTGGGGCGCTCTGTAATGTATATGATGCGTATGCTCATTTCTATTTTATTGATTCAGAATTTCAGAAAACGTCAAAAAGTGAAAAAAATCGTAGTGGAGGAGGTCTAGTATGTCACCGGTATTTCAGGGGCTCTTGATTTTCGGAGCGGTTTTAATGACTTATTATATTATGAAAAGAATCAGACAGTCCAAGCTGCAGATTGAGTACGCGATCTTTTGGATCGTATTTTCCGGAATTTTGCTGGTATTCAGTATTTTCCCGTTCCTTGTAGCAATGCTTACAAGAATGATCGGCATGGAGCTGCCTGTGAATTTTATATTCCTGTTTTTTATTTTGATCCTGATCTTAAAGGCATTTTTCCAGACCATCGAAACCTCGGCACTGGAAAATAAGGTGAGAAACCTGACACAACGGCTTGCGATTGAGGAGAAGGACAGACAGGAAGAGCTTCAGGAGATGAAAAATAAGATTGAAGAATTAGAAAAAAAGCTTCAGGAGGACAAATAGATGAAAAAAATCATTGTGACAGGCTGTAACGGTCAGTTAGGAAGAGCGATCAATCAGCAGTATACAGGAAGCACAGAGTATGAATTAGTCAATACGGATGTGGAAGATTTAGATATTACGGACGTGGATGCGGTGCTTGCCCATGTGAGAGAGGTAAAGCCCTACGCAATCATCAACTGTGCAGCATTTACAGCAGTTGACAGATGTGAAAGCGAAGAGGATCTTGCCTGCCGTATCAATGCCATCGGTGCGAGAAATCTGGCGATTGCCGCCGCAGACGTAGATGCAAAGCTGGTTCATGTTTCTACGGACTATGTATTTGCGGGAGATGCAGACACTCCCTATACAGAGTTTGATATTCCGGCGCCTCAGAGCGCTTATGGCCGTACAAAGCTGGCAGGAGAAGAATTTGTAAAAATGTTTGCAAAGAAATATTTTATCGTCCGCACTGCATGGCTGTACGGTGATGGACATAATTTTGTAAAAACAATGCTCCGTCTGGCAGAAACAAAAGATGAAGTAGGCGTTGTAGCAGATCAGTTTGGAAGCCCTACCAGTGCCCTGGAGCTTGCAAAAGCGATTGTTCACCTGGTACCTACAAACAATTACGGTATTTTCCACGGAACCTGCGAGGGACAGTGCAGCTGGGCGGACTTTGCGGAAAAGATTTTTGAAAAAGCAGGAAAACAGGTGACGGTAAAACGTCTGACTACAGAAGAATATCCCACGCCTACAAAGCGTCCGGCATATTCGGTACTGGAAAATAAAATGTTCAAGCTGACCACAGGCTATCTGTTTGCTGACTGGGAGGATGCCCTTGACGTTTATATGAAAGAATTATTAGGGTAGCTGCTTATGGAAAAGAAAAATATTTTGTACATTGTCATTCCATGCTATAACGAAGAAGCTGTGATCCGTGAAACGGCAAAACAGGTGGCGGTGAAAATGCAGCAGCTTTATGAAAAAGAGCTGATTTCCGAAAAGAGCAAGGTGCTTTTTGTGGATGACGGTTCCAAGGATATGACATGGCCTATGATCGAAGCACTCCATGCGGAAAATCCCATGTATGCGGGAGTCAAGCTTTCCAGAAATAAGGGGCATCAGAATGCACTGGTGGCTGGTCTTTCGGTGGCAGTCAAGTATGCGGATATGATCGTTTCCATGGATGCGGATTTACAGGATGACATCGGAGCCATTGACGGCTTTGTGGAGAAATATTACGAAGGCTGTGAGGTTGTTTACGGTGTGCGCAGCGCCAGAAAAACCGATACCTTCTTTAAGAAATTTACTGCTCAGAGCTTTTATAAATTAATGAGAGCAATGGGTGTTGATATTGTTTATGACCATGCGGATTATCGCCTGATGAGTAAACGGGCGGTGGAGGAACTGCTGAATTTCAAGGAGGTCAATCTGTTCCTCAGAGGCATTGTTCCTCTGATCGGTTTTAAATCTGACAGTGTGTATTATGAGAGAAACGAACGTTTTGCGGGAGAATCCAAGTATCCTTTAAAGAAAATGGTGGCTTTTGCAATGGATGGTATCACTTCCTTCAGTATCAGACCGATTCGTCTGATCACAGCGCTGGGATTTTTTATTTTCATTGTTAGTCTGGGGATGTTGGTCTATTCTCTTGTTCGTCATTATACCGGACATACCAATGTGGGCTGGTCCTCCATGTTTGTATCCATCTGGGCGATTGGCGGACTGCAGATTCTGTCAATCGGTGTCATCGGGGAATATATCGGTAAGATTTATATGGAAACAAAGATGCGTCCGAAATTCATTGTTGAAAAAGAGTTAGATTAAGGAGCAATTTGATGAAAACAAGAAAGTGGGATCTTTCAGATATTCTGCTGATTGCAGGCGTGACAATTTTAAGTATTCTTATCAGACTTCAGGTTAAGCACGTGATTTCCGGAGACTGGACAACCTGGTGGGAGCTTTGGTTTGCAGAACTTTACCAAGGCGGCTTTCAATCGCTGGCGGGAGACTGGTATGATTATGCTCCGCCCTTTGTGTATCTGCTTTGGCTCATTACCGTTCTTCCGATCAATTGTATGACAGGCTTTAAGCTGATGATGAGCGGCTTTGACTTTATGGCTGCGATCACCGCTTATCTGATCATTTATGAGATTACGAAAAATCGTACAAAAGCGGTCATTACTTATGGAATTTTTATGCTGAATCCGCTTTTTATCGTGAACAGTACCTTATGGGCACAATGTGACATGCTGCCCATGTTCTGGATCCTGTTAAGCATCTATTTCTTTATCAGGGAACGGCCTTCCCTGGCGATGTTCTTTTTTGGAGTGGCATTTGCATTTAAGCTGCAGCCTCTTTGGCTGGCTCCCATGCTGGTCATTTTATGGGTAAACAAAAAAGTGGATCTGAAGCATTTTCTGTGGCTTCCGGTCTGTTATTTTATCGGAATCATTCCCGCGTGGATCGCCGGAAGACCTCTTGGAGAGCTGTTGACAATTTACATCAGCCAGACGGAAGCGGAGGGCTGGGCGCTCGCCTTAAAATACAGCAATCTGTATTATCTGATCGGCAATGAAGGCTTTATTGATGAATATCATACGGCGGGTGTGTGGTTATCACTTGCTGTCTTTATGATCGCCCTTTATTACATCGGAAGAAAGAAGCTGAAGATTACTTCGGAATTTATTTTGCTGCTTGGGGCATTTGTGGGCCTGCTGGCGCCGTTCTTTTTGCCCCAGATGCATGAACGGTACGCCTTTTTCGGAGAGGTACTCCTGATTTTATATGTGATTCTGAAACCGAAGAAATTTTATCTTCCGGTATTTCAGAGCCTGACTTCCTTTATGGGATATTCGATTTTCCTGGCCCGGGACTGGACGCTGCCCATTGCCTATATGCCTTTGATTACTCTTGGGGTGCTTTTTGGCGTAGGCTATGAGGTCTATCAGTATATCAATGATCCGGCAAATCAGGACGGAGAAGGTGCGCTGGAGGTGAAAACATGTTAGATCAGTTTTTAAGAGACCTCGTTCATGGAGAAATTTCCGTTGGAAAAAGAAAATTTGCATTTTTAGACCTGCTGCTGGTCATCTGTATTACGGGTGCGGCGGTGATGATTCGAAGGTCTATTTTCGGAATCGCAGGAAATCCCGGAATCGGTGATGGTACGACGATGGTTCTGTACTGTGTGCTGGATTTTATACTGGCTCTTTTTATGACATACTTTGTATGGGAGACCACAGGCAGTCCTTTAAAAACAGTGGGAACCTATTCGCTGGCAGTGATCTGGCCTGTGATTGCTGCAAACAGCGCCTTAAACGGCGGAGCCGAAGTGGTGAATGCGGTAGTGATGACAGGCGTGCTCTGTGCCGTTGGTGCAAAACGCTTTCAAAATAAAACGAATTTCTGGATTTTCACCCTGGTGGTCTGTTTTCAGCAGCTTCTCTGTTCCGATGGATCCGGTGAAAAGCTGACAAATTGCTGGCCCAATATTTATACATTGTTCAGTGAAACAGGCTTTGTGGCTGAATACGGTGTGACCGGGAAGCTTCTGGTACTTGGTATTTTGTTTCTGATCTTTTATTATATTTCCAAGCTGGAATTTAAAGTGACACCAAAGCTTTTAGTGTCTTCCGGATTGTTTTTCAGTTTGCTTGTCAGTGTATTTTATCCGTTTATGAACTATCGAAGCGGACTGCTGGCAAATGTATTTGCGATTTTATTATTTATTCAGAATAAAAAGAAATGTTACGTACCGATGGCAATGTGTATTATTTCCTATGTATCCTATGGGTATTATTACAATGGGAAAATCGATGTATTTTTCTGGATTTATGCACTTGGTCTGGTGGTACTGATGCTGGACGCGGGTGTTTACCTTTATAGACAGCTTCATACAGGGAAAACAGCATGAAACAGATACAATTAGATTATATCAATGGATTAAAAGGAATTGGTGCAGGTATTGTATATCTGTGCCATTTCGTGTTTGCGTTTTATTATGGAATGTACAGTCTGGAGGGCGCTGACTGCCATCTGCCCGGAAATCTGGACATCATGATCGGACAGTCCCCTCTCAATATACTGTTCAGCGGAAACTTTGCAGTCCGTCTGTTCCTCGTCATGAGCGGCTATGTGCTCTGTTTCGGATATTTTCAGACGAGGGACAAAAAACGCCTGGCAATCAGCGCCGGCAAGCGCTATATCCGTCTGCTGCCGCCGATTCTGGTGAGCAATGTGCTGATTTGCCTGTTGATGTACCTGGGAGCATTTGGAAATGTGGCAGTTTCAGAGCTCACGGGCTCTCTGTGGCTTGCCGGGTTTAACCGCTGTGAGCCGAATATTTTGGACGCGCTTTTAGAAGCGGTGTTTGGCTGCTTCTTTTTGGGAACCAACCAGTACAACGGTGTACTGTGGACAATCCCATTTCTTTTCCTGGGGGCACTGCTTGTCTACGGCTGCGAATGGTTATTCGGAGAAAAAAAGTGGAGATATCTCATCTATGCAGTTCTGGGGATTGGATTGCTTTTGACCGATTATGCAGGAATTTTTTATGGCTTTGTGCTTTGTGATATCATTTATACACAGCCAAAGCTTGTTGAGTGGATGAAGAAGCAGAAGTTTTTTTTGTGGCTCGTCTTCCTTTTGGGAGTTTATTTAAGCAGCTATCCTTCCGCAGGCATTCATCTGGAAGGAACAATCTATGGGATCCTGGGAGTGCCGAGGGTGGTGCTCTTTCATCTGGCAGGAGCCCTGCTTTTGGTTTTCGGGGTTTTGATGCTGGAACCGCTGCAGAAGTTTTTCGGACTGTCGGTATTTGTGAAGCTGGGGAAACTATCCTATAGTCTTTATCTCGTACATTTTCCTGTCATTGCAACGGCAGGCTGCGGACTGTTTAGGCTGTTTTACGGGAAACTTCCCTATCACGGGGCAGTCATTTGTACCTTTGCAGTCACAACGGTGCTTGTACTGCTGATTTCTGCAGGATTTTCAAAATATGTGGAACCATTGGGAAAAAAGGGAGAACACTATGTGGAACAATGGATTGGAAAAAGCAGGTAACAGAGAAACCTGGCTGGATATTGCGAAATTTTTCGGCATTGCGCTGGTAGTGTTGAACCATCTGGGAAAAAATATCCCGATCGTAACCTTTTTCGGCGGAATGTTCTATATGCCTTTGTTTTTTGTGACAGCGGGTTATACCTACCGGAGAAAAAATGAAAGCTTCAAAACTTACGCTGTTCACAAGGCAAAACGGCTTTTAGTTCCCTATGCAGTCTGCAATGTGTTTTTGTTTGCCTTTTTTACGATTCGAAACGGCTGGTTTTCCAAACCGTCTTTTCTGGGAATCTTTTATTCCAGAAGTATGCTGATGAGAGCGGACAGCGAGTGGAATATGGCGCTGATGTCCATTCTAAATGCGCCCACTTGGTTTCTGACCTGTCTGTTTTTGTGTCTGTGCATTTACTTTGTGATTGACCGGAAGTTCGAGGATGAAAAGAAACGCAGAATTGCTGTGGCGGCTGCCATGGCTTTGGGAATATTTCTTCGCATGGTATCCCCGGTGCTGCTTCCATGGAGCATTGAAAATGCGCTGTATTTTCAGGGATTGATGGAGCTTGGACGCTTCTTAAAAGAAAAAGGACTTGCATGGCTTCAAAATAATCAATGGATCTATGCCAATTTTCTGATTGTATTTATTGCATTATCTTATATCAATGGATCTGTGAACGTGTCTATCAGTGAATATGGCCGTTCCATGGTTCTTTACTTTTTTACGGGTGCCCTCGGAAGTGTGCTCTGTATGAAACTGGCAGAGCTTACGGAAAAGTATTTAGGGGTATTTTCCAAACCCCTTGCATGGATTGGGCGGCATACCCTTCCGATCTTATGCTGGCATCTGTTTGTGATTGAAATTGTCAGAACCGTACTGCGGATGATGGGAATTTAATGAAAATCCAGAAAACATTTGAAAGGATTACCGGATGAATAAAAAAACGCTGAACAAAGTTGAAAATATAGCGGCGATTCTGCTGACGGTGTGGGTGCTTGGTGTATGCGTCTACCAGCTTCGCTTTGGAATTGATGTACAGGACACCGCCTCTTACCTTACAAAATATCGCTATTTCTTTGAAAAGGGAACCGGCGGAAATGCGCTCTATTATCTTTTGGGAGAATTTTTCGGAAGCCTGATTTTTCATATGGTTCCGACGCTCTATGCCATGAATGTAACAGGGCTCATTGTGTGGTCAATGGCAGCCTTTTTGACCTATCGGATTTTAAAGCCCTATTTGAGTACCTTGCCTTTAACCGCAGCGGTGCTTGGCGGATTGGGGTTTGGCGTTTCCTGGGTGCGCTGCGTCAACTGGAATGCATGGAGCATGCTGTTTTTGGCGATAGGAATCCTGTTTCTGATGTATGGATTTGATACAGATCAGAAACGATGGTTTTATGCGGCGGGCTTTATTCTCGGAATCAACACCTTTGTGCGGTTTCCCAATATCACTTTGCTTGTATTTCTTTCCCTCGCAATCCCGTTTTATGAGGCGGAAAAAAAGAGCATGAAAGAGATTGTAAAAGACTGGGGAACCATGGTGGCAGGAGGTGCGTCAGCCGGGGCTGTCGGATGTGTCCTTGCGATCCTGTTTCTCGGATTTGATAAATTTCTGGCAGATCTTTTATGGCTTTTGGGTTCCTCCGGCAATAAAGGATCCAGGCATAATCTTTTTGATATGTTTACACAGGTTTTGATCGGCGGTATGGACGGATTACGTCAGTGGATGAAATACGGCGTACTGATCGGTGCAGTGATCTTGCTCTGTCTGCTGGTGAAGAAGCTTTGGAAAAAGGATGTGACCCTTTTGGGGTCAGTGCTTGCAGGCGCCATTGCTCTGTATCTAGGCTTTACAAGGGAAGTCACCTACAGCAGTTGTCCAACCTTGATCAGCGTACAGAATTTTATCGCCTACGGAGGAATTATCTTCGGAATCTTTGGCGCTTATTGGTTTGGCAGAAAAGGGAGAAATCAGGACAGGCGGTTTGCCGCTTTATGTTTGATAGAAGCGCTCAGTGTCGCGGCACTGACTGTGGGAACCGATACAGGAAGTATTTTCTTCCGGGTGTATATGGCAATGCCGGCAGCGGTGATTGGAGCCATTCTATGGAAGCTGGGATTAAAAGAGCTGCGAATCATGGCAGTGTTTGTGGTAGTTTTGACACTGGCCACAGGACAGAACTGCAATCAGAATTTTGTTTATCATGACGGAGAAAACGGGGAAGCGCTGGATTGCACCATCAATGCGGAGGTTTTTGAGGGAATGTATACCACTGCCTCCCGTGCGGAATATGTCAATCGCCTGATGGAGCTTTTGGCTCCCTATGAGAATAGAGAGCTTTTAACGATCGGAGCGTTCAACGTGGGGCCTAACGTAACCGATATGAAACCCTTCTTTGACAGTGCATGGTCAGATCTTGACTATCTGTCAATGCAAGAATTTGAAACAGTGCTGGATACAAAAATTTCCGAGGGAAACGTTCCGGTCATTGTCATTGCAACAACGAAGATCAACGGAGCCTACTGGGTTCCTGAAAAGATAGATATTTTAGAAGAATTGGTCAAAACGGACCTGTATGAAACCGTTTACAGCGATGAATGGTACAGTGTCTATGCACCCCGCTGATATAATTTTTGTCTGTGCCAGTCAAAGCAGTAACAGATAAACAAATTAACATACAGGAGGATTCTATGTATCGAATTGCAAATCGTTCGGACATTCCAAAGCTTTTAGCATATCTGGAGCAGGATTTAAAAAACTGTTTCTACAGCTATATCGATCTGAAAAAGTTCGGCATTGACAATCCGAATCTGAAGGTCTGGTTTGATACAGATCATCGGGGAGATTGTTTCCGGGCAGATGAAATCTGCTGCAGTGCATTGAAATATTATGAAGGTCTTCAGTTATTTGACGCAGCGGGAAAAATGGATGCGGTGGAAACGGCCGGAATGATCCGCAGCTTAAATTCCCACATTGTAAGCTCCACAGTGGATGTCATAGAGAAGCTCTATCCCCTGCTGAAAGATACTTATGAAATGGAGCAGGGCTATGTAACGGAAATGTTATCTATGCCGGAGTGTGAAATTTCTACTGAGGTCCGCCCGGCAGAGAAAGAAGAATATGACGAAATTGCGAAGCTGATCTGCAGTGATCAGGGCGTTGGCGGACATTATACACCGGAGGAATTAAAGGAACAGCTGCTTTCAAGGCTGGAAGAGGGCTTCGGACGCAATTATATTTTAAAGCGGGAGGGTGAGATTATCCATCACGCGGCGACTTATGCGGAGCTTGACAATCTGGCAGTCATCAGCGGTGTGATTACCAGAGAAGACTGGAGAGGAAAGGGTGTGGGAACCCTGGCAGTTCGCAGGCTTTGTCATGATCTGTTAAAAGAAGGAAAAAAGCCCTGTCTGTTTTATTATACAAAGCAGGCGGAGCAGTTTTATAAAAAAATTGGTTTTGAGGAGGGCACCGGCTGGGCGAAGCTGGTCCTTCGAAAGGAGTAGCTGATGTATTATGTAAATGAAGACATTAAAAACTGCGTGCGTGTATTCCCGGAACAGGGCAGATACGATTATGCAAGATATGATATGAATGAAAACCCCGAAGGGCTTCCCAAGGAGTTTGTGGATGAGGTTTTAAAGGAAATTACACCGGAATTTCTCTCAACTTATCCGGAGCATGATAAATTCCGAAAGATGTATGCGGATTACATTGGCGTAAAACCGGAAAATATCGCAGTGACCAATGGGTCTGACATGGGCATCCGTTTTATCATGGAGGTATTTGCAGAGAAGGGCAGCAGCGTGGTGACCGTGGCCCCTTCCTTTGAAATGTACTGGGTCAACTGCTCCATGCTTGGCTTAAAGCATGTGCCTGTATCCTATGAGCCGGATCTGACCATGGATGTAAATAAAATCGTGGCAGCTATCGACGAAACGACAGACATTGTGGTGCTTTTAAATCCGAACAATCCTATCGGTACGGTTTATACGGAGGAGGAAGCGAGAAGGGTCATTGAGCGGGCAAGAGAAGTAGGTGCGGTAGTCATTGTGGATGAGGCTTACCATTATTTTTACCGACATACCTTTTTGCCGTTGATTCAGGAATATGAGAATGTAGTGGTTCTGCGTACGTTTTCCAAGCTGTTTTCTTTGGCGGCGGCACGCCGTCCGTGCTGAATCCTGCGCAAATCAGCGCGCTGCTGAACAAGATTCACAGTGTAGCAAGT
>ENA-OZGX01001125-OZGX01001125.1-human-gut-metagenome-genome-assembly--contig:-NODE-1125-length-10932-cov-4.417395_pt1 | contig 10932 bp, 6 predicted proteins | sample MGYA00244040_ERZ653674 | MGnify/ENA primary metagenome ERZ653674 (study PRJEB26926, sample SAMN06165232) | human gut metagenome | biome: ENVO:00009003; feature: ENVO:2100002; material: ENVO:00002003... | reverse complement strand
GTATAAGAGACAGACTTTGAGCACATATTCCTCTCCGCCAATATTGCACTTCATTTCAGAGGTCTTTGCATTTCCGAATCCAAGCTTACAGATCTCTGCCTGTTTGCGCACATGCTTTCGCACCTTTTCCTCTAATGTAAAAGGACTTAACTGGGGGAATTTTGCATAAAACATCTTCTCCAGCACTGCCGTAAAATCTTCCCCTCCAAGGAAATTATCTCCCGCTACCGCATGTACTTCCAGAATCGTATCATATAATTCCAGAATCGACACATCAAAGGTTCCTCCGCCAAGATCAAAGACGAGAAATCTTGCCTGTCCCTGATGCTGCCAAAGTCCGTAAGCAATCGCAGCTGCAGTGGGCTCGCTGATAATTCGTTCTACCTTCAGTCCGGCCAGCTCTCCGGCATGCTTCGTTGCACGTCTTCTGGCATCATTAAAATATGCCGGCACACTGATAACAGCCTCCGTTACCGGCTCTCCCAGATAGCTTTCCGCATCTTCCTTCAGCGCACGCAGCACAAAGGAGGAGAGCTCCTCTGCTGTAAAATCTTTATCACCCAGATTGAATTTTTTATTACTTCCCATGCTTCGTTTAAAGAGAGAAGCTCCTCTGTCGGGATGCAGCAGCATATATTCTGCCGCCGATTCTCCCACATAAATCTGACCATCCTCATCTACGCTGACTACCGACGGCGTCATTCTTTTTCCCAGACGGTTGGGAATAATCTTCGGTCCTTCTTCCGTATAGTAAGCGATCAGACTGTTGGTCGTCCCAAGATCAATTCCTACAATCATTTATTTTTTTATCTCCTTACGCAATTTTTCTATTACCAGCATCAGTTCCAAATCACCCGGACAGATTTCCAGCGCCTTTTCGTAGCAATCCAGCGCTTCACCATACTGCCTCATGCCATGATAATAGATTCCCATATCACGGAATGCTTCATAGCAGCGGGGCTCGCAGCAATGGGTACAACGCATACCGCACGCCATCTGTTCAAACATGGCAAGTGCCTTTTGCCCCTCTCCCATATACATATAGCATTCGCCGATTCGTGCCAGACGCAAAGGACGCTCTTTGCCATAAGCCAGATAAGCTTCTTCGGAAACTGAACCCTTCAAATATAATTCCTTCGCTTTCACGGCACATGCTTTCGCCTGTATTTTCTTATGAAGCAGATAAAAAGCCTTTGCCTGAATCAGAAAACATTTGCCTTCCTCCCTCGCAGAAACTTTTACACCGCTTTTTTCCAACGCTTTCTGAGCCTGATGCAGATATTTCAGCGCCAGCTTGTATTCAAAAATATCCAGCAGATGGTCTGCGCCATCCACAATGCACTCAAAAGCTTCCGCTGCATTTTTTCCGTTTCCTGAAGTCGTCATCATACGGGCACTTTCAGAAATCACATTTTCATAGTAATTTTTGCCTTTTCTGAAATCTCTCAAAGCCGCATAGCATTCACCAATTTCAATCAGATGCCTCTTGCCTCCGTTTTTCTCTCCCCATATTGTATAGTAGTGAATTGCATTTCCATAGTCTTTTAGTGAAAAATACAGGTTACCAATCTCTTTATAAAACTGAATTCTGCCGGAATCAATTGTCAGACCTTTTTTATAGCATTCGATTGCCTTATGAAACTGTCTTGTCATTTCATAGACATCCGCCAGATTACTGTATGGGAGAACCCTTGGATTACCATTTTTTTCTGCATTTTCCGCTGCCTTCGTAAAGCTTTCAATCGCCCTGCCATATTGTCCCATGTATTTATAGCAGCAGCCCAGATTATTATAGGATGCCCAGTCGTCAGGCTGATAGGTCAGCGCTTTTTCAAAATCTGCGATTGCTTCCTCAAGCATCATACCATCCATGTAGATCAGACCGCGGCAGACCAGACTGTAACAGCGCTCATCAATCTCCACTTCTTTATTGATGTATTCCACAGCCTTGATAAAATGTGCCCTGTCACTATCCTCACGATATTTATCCATATAAAACTCTGCGATTCTCTCATTTAAACCGCGGTATTTCGGATCAATAGAAAGTGCCTTTTTAAAGGCGGCAACCATTTTTTCCTGATAGCCCATCCCGGAATAGCAGCAGCCCACACCATAGTAATAGCCTGCCGTTTCGTCATAATCCTCTGTGGCGGTCTGATATGCCTTCAGCGCTTCATCGAATTTTCTTAATTCTCGAAGCAGGTCTCCTTTCACCATATAATACTGCAAACGCAGGGGATTCTTTTTGATCGCTTTTTCCAAATACATACGTGCTTTCATGGGATCATTGTCATCCCATAAAATCAATGCCCGCTCATAATCAACTTCTGAAATATCCTCAAGATCGGTTTGCTTTGGATCAACATGCTTCTGAAGATCATCCAGAATCTCATAAACAGGCTCCCGATCCTCTCTGCTTTCCGCCAGATTTCGCAGAATCTTTGCCTCCAGCAGTTTCAGCTCATCGGAAAACTGCACCTGGGCTTCTTTGGCTCTGTCAATAACCCCTTTAGCGTCCTGATACTGACGGTAGATAAAAAATACCTTTGCTGCCAACAGATACGGCTTATAAAATGCCGGATAAATTTCAATAGCACGGTAATAATCATCCACTACCTGCTGCGCCCTTCTCATTTTAAAGCCTGCTTCCTGGCGGAACAAATATGCCGGGTAGTATCTTGGTTCAATCTTAATGATCTCATCACATTTATCCGTGGCAAGCTCATAGCGCTCCATCGCAACATAAGTTTCTGCCATAACGTTCATGGCGCTTAACCGTTCACTCAGATCGGTATTTTCCTGCTCTGCATGCTGCAGCATTTCAATCGCTTCATCATATCTCTTTTCTTTCATCAGACAATGGCCCAGCATCAAATAGGCGGTTCCTTTTCTGCGCAGCCGTTTTTTCGACTCCTCACTGCCGTCATCCACTGTCTCCAAAATTAAGAACAGCCACTCCTTAAGCTCCGGGATTGCTTCCGGTATTTTCCCGGCAGCAGCCAGTGCCCTTCCCTTTAAATTATGATAGCTGTAATAGCAATTCTCTCCGGGATTGATTCCGTCAAGAATCTCCAACGCTTTTTCCGAATTCTGGTTCTGGAAATAGCACCATGCCATTTCTACACCGATTTTATCTTTTTCTTCCTGGGTCTGCGCTTCCGCAATCTGTCTTTCATATTTTGCAAGAATCAGCTCATTTGCTCTGGTCACATACTGCTCAATCCGCTGGTTGGAACCATCCTGCTCCCAGATATCCATGGCTATCTCTTTTGCTTCTTCCGCAGTATCTTCACTTTCCAGATAGTATTTCATCCTGCCGAATTTGGAATCCATATTCTCCGGCACCTTGCTCCAAAGTTCAAAGGCTCCCTGCTTGTCGCCTGCATTCCATTTAATATTTCCGCATACCGGTAAAATATAGTTTCTATCCGCCGCAAAAACACTGTTTTCGTCCTCACATTCTGCCGACAAACGCTCGGCCAGCTTTAATGCTTCCTCTGTGTTTCCTTTCGCTTCCAGCAGACGCATTTTTTCCACATCCTCCAGGGGATACCAGACACCATAAGCAGACAGTTCCTCAAACTTTGCTGCAGCATTTTCAAAATCCTGATTGTCACACATATTTTTCATGTCAAGGTAAGTGCGGATGTAAGCATCCACATTCATCCCGGATGCGTTTTCTCTTTTCTCAAACCTTTCAAATTTTACCCAATACGGATTTTCCGTATAATATTTTACATAGTCCAGAAAATCGGCCGGAAAACGTTCCTTTAACTGTTCATAATCGGCAACAAGATCAAATTCCCTGTCCAGACACTGCCAGATTTCCATAGGTAGGTAAAAATGTGACAGCAGATAATGAATCGCAGCATTTCTTGCATCAAGAGAGGTGTCCAGATTTTCACATAGTTCATCAGACAATAGTTCTTTCCATGCTTCCACATCGCCGCGGGTCTTAAAATTCTGATATACCTCATCCATTTGATCAATCCACAGATCAAACTCCGTCTTTTCCTTTTCTTCCTCTTCTTCTCCCTCACTTTGCAGAAGTTCTATAGCCTTTTCATAAGCTTCACGAAGCCTGCGAAACCCCTCCGGGTCATCCTCCGGATTCGTTACCTTCAATTTCTGCATATATGCAATCTTCACGGCTCTCTCATCATGTAATTCATTGATTCCCAGTATTTGAAAAACAAGCTCCTTCTCCATATTCTGCCATCCTTTCGCTTACAGCTTCATTGTCAGCTGAATCCGCTTTTTACCCGGATCCACACTCATAACCTTTACTTCGACCACATCCCCAACGCTGACAACCTCAAGGGGATGCTTCACAAATTTTTTATCTGTCAGCTGTGATATATGTACAAGCCCATCCTGATGAACCCCGATATCAACAAACACACCAAAATCGATCACATTACGGACAGTGCCCTTTAAGATCATGCCAGGCTTCAAATCCTTCATCTCCAGTACGTCACTTCGCAGAATTGGTTTTGGCATTTCATCACGAGGATCTCTTGCCGGTTTTTCCAGCTCCTGCAAAATATCCTCCAAAGTCATTTCACCGATGCCAAGCTCTTCTGCAAGCTTTTTTGAATCCGCTACTTTTCTTCCGATACCCTTTAAACCGCCTTTGATAATATCTTCCTCTGTATATCCCAACGAAGAAATTAATTTTTCTGCTGCGGCATAGCTTTCCGGATGTACGCTGGTTGCGTCCAGCGGGTTTTTGCCCCCTGTAATTCTCATGAATCCTGCACACTGCTCAAAAGCCTTCGGGCCTAATTTGGAAACCTTTAACAGTTCTCTTCTGTCATGGAAGCGTCCGTTCTCTTCACGGTATGCCACAATATTTTTTGCCAGTGTCTTGCTGATGCCGGAAATGTATCCCAAAAGAGAGGCCGAGGCAGTATTTAAATCCACACCGATTTTGTTGACACAGTCTTCTACTACAGCAGTCAGGGATTCATTCAGCTTTTTCTGGTTCATATCATGCTGGTACTGACCGACACCAATAGATTTCGGATCGATCTTTACTAGCTCCGCCAACGGGTCCTGCAGACGTCTTGCAATGGAAGCCGCACTCCTCTGACCCACATCAAAATTCGGAAATTCCTCCGTGGCAAGCTTACTGGCAGAGTAAACAGAAGCCCCTGCTTCATTGACGATCACATACTGCACAGGAGTTTTCAGCTCCTTTAAAAGATCGACGATTACCAGCTCAGACTCTCTGGACGCCGTACCGTTTCCCACAGAAATCAAAGTAATCTTATATTTCTCAATTAATTTTTTCAGTATTTTTTTCGCTTCTTCTACTTTATTCTGAGGTGCTGTGGGATAAATGACCACAGTATCCAGAACCTTTCCCGTGGCATCCACAACTGCCAGCTTACAGCCGGTTCGAAATGCCGGGTCCCATCCCAGGACTACCTGACCGGAGATCGGCGGCTGCAGCAGAAGCTGTTCTAAGTTTTTGCCGAATACATTGATTGCACCGTCTTCCGCCTTTTCCGTCAGCTCATTTCTGATCTCACGTTCAATGGCTGGTCCAATCAGACGGCTGTAGCTGTCTGCAATCACATCCTTCAGCACCGGCGTGGTATAGGGATTCTCTCTGACAATGGTCTGCTTTTCCAGATATCTTAAAATGTCCTCCACGGGTGCTTCTACTTTCACCGTCAGTACCTTTTCATCTTCTCCACGGTTTAAGGCAAGCACACGATGACCCGCAATTTTCTTTACCGGCTCCTCGAAGCTATAATACATTTCATAGACGGTCTTTGCCTCCGGATCCTTTGCAGCAGAGATCATCCGTCCGTTATCAAAGGTCATTTTACGGATTCGGATTCTGTATTCTGCTTCATCGGAAATCGCTTCCGCAATAATATCCTTTGCCCCATCAATGGCATCCTGGACAGTTTCTACACCTTTTTCTTTTGAAAGATATTTTTCCGCTTCTTTTTCCAAAGGTACGTTCGTCATTTGAAGGGTAATGATATTTGCAAGTCCCTCCAATCCTTTTTCTTTGGCAGCCATTGCCCGTGTTCTTCTCTTCGGACGATAAGGGCGGTACAAATCTTCTACTACTACAAGAGTTTCTGCTGCCAAAATCTGTGCCTTTAGTTCCTCTGTCAGATTTCCCTGTTCCTCTATGGTAGAGAGCACCTGCTGTTTTTTCTCTTCCAGATTTCTAAGATACTTTAAACGTTCCTCCAATGTACGAAGCTGTTCATCATTTAAAGCCCCGGTGACTTCCTTACGGTAGCGGGAAATAAACGGAATCGTATTTCCTTCATCGATCAGGGTAACCGCTGCCTCCACCTGCCACAGCTTTACTCCAAGCTCTTCCGCAATTTTTTGATTAATATCCATAAATCCTCCCAATTTTTTCTGCAATTCATAAAAGCGCCCGGTTTTCGGACGCTTTTTTTCTATTCCTAATTGTAAAGCGGACATTCAGATTATTCGCCCAGCGCAAATGCATCATGTACAGCATTCATGGCTTTTTCTGCTTTTCCCTCATCTACAATGACTGTAACACGGATTTCAGATGTAGAGATCATATTAATGTTTACACCAACATTATAAAGTGCTTCAAACATTTTTGCTGCAACACCCGGATTTGACATCATGCCGGCACCGACAATGGAAATTTTATTGACTGATTTATTCACAGTAATATCCTGAACCGTAATTCTTGCTTTATTTGCATGAATTGCCTTCACAGCATTATCCGCCTCATCCCTTGCTACCGTAAATGTGATATCCTTTGTACCGTCACGTCCGATAGACTGTAAAATTACATCCACATTGATGTTTGCTTTTGCAAGCGCATCAAACAATTTGAACGCAATTCCCGGTTCGTCCTTTAAGCCCATAACTGAAATCCTTGCTACATTTCTATCTAATGCAACTCCGCTGATTAACATTCTTTCCACGGTTGTTTCCTCCCTTAATACAGTACCTTCTGATTCATTTAAGCTGGAACGTACCACAAGCGGTACGCCATATTTTTTCGCCATCTCCACAGAACGATTATGAAGAACTCCGGCGCCTAAAGTTGCCAGGTCAAGCATTTCGTCATATGTAATTTCATCAAGCTTGCGCGCACTTTTTACGATACGAGGATCTGCTGTATAAACACCGTCAACATCTGTGTAGATTTCACAGGCATCTGCATGCAGTGCAGCGGCCAATGCTACTGCTGTTGTATCAGAGCCGCCCCGTCCCAGGGTTGTATAATCATCATATCTGTTGATTCCCTGAAAGCCGGTTACGATAACTACCTTTTTGGATTCCAGTTCATGAAAAATTCTTTCTGTTTCAATTTGTTTTAATCTTGCATTGCCATAAACCTTGGTTGTATGCATGGGAACCTGAAATGCGTTTAATGAAATCGCTGGAATTCCGATTGCATCCAGCGCCATTGCCATTAACGCTACAGACTGCTGTTCTCCAATGGTAAAGAGCATATCCATTTCACGCTTTGGCGGATTCTGGTTCAGTTCTTTTGCCTGTTCGATGAGCTGGTCTGTCATTTTTCCCATAGCAGAAAGAACGACGACTACGTCGCTGCCTTTTTTGTACTCTTCCGCAATTCTTCTGGCAACATTCTGAATTCTTTCGCTGTTGCCCACGGAGGTACCACCGAATTTTTTCACAATTAACATAATGTTCTCCTCATTTCTCCTGTCTTCTGAGCTAGTCTCTGAATAAGTAATCTATCAATTCATGTCCGTGCATTCTCTCAATACCGCTGTCCTCTGCGCATTTTTCACTGTACTGCCAGTCATGCTCCTGCTCTTTTGTACTGTCATACAGCAAATACGGAACCGGTTCGTTTGTATGAGTCCGAACCTCAATCGGTGTGGGATGATCCGGCATGATCAGCATACGGTAATCCTCTTTCGAAGCGTCCAGTGCCTCTTTCACTCTGCGGATAATTCGTCCGTCCAGATATTCAATGGCCTGAACTTTTCTTTCCACACTTCCCTGATGGCCCATTTCATCCGGAGCCTCTACATGTATATAGGCAAAATCATAGCCCTCTTTTAAAAGAGCATCAATCGCAGCCTGAGCCTTTCCTTCATAATTCGTATGAAGCTGGCCATTGGCACCTTCTACGATCTTATTGTCCATTCCGGCTCCCACTGCAATTCCCTTCAGCAGGTCCACTGCGGAAATCATCACTGCCTTCTTTCCGGTCTTTTCTTCAAAAGAAGTCAGAATCGGCTTTGTGCCGGCTCCCCAGAACCAGATGGAATTGGCGGGATTTAACCCTGCCGATTTTCTTGCAAGATTGATCGGATGGTTATTTAATATCTCATAACTTCTTTTCTGCATTTCCAGAAGAAGCGGCTCCTTTGGCAGATATTCCCCGATGGTCTTTCCCAGGATATCATGGGGCGGGGTTAACTCTGCCACCCTGCCATGATTCCATATTAACAGGTGCCTGTAGCTGATTCCTGTATAAAAACGGAACATTTCATTTCCAAGCTCTTTCTGCACAGCTTCAATCAGAATTGCAGCATCCTTCGTATCGATTTCGCCGGAGCTATGGTCAATGATCGTCTTCTGCTCATAAGGCAGATCGTCATCGCTGAGCGTTACCACATTGGTTCTGATGGCCACATCCGTGTCCTTCATTGCCACACCGATGGAAAGTGCTTCCAACGGCGAACGCCCTGTATAATATATTTTCGGGTCATAGCCGCATACTGCCATATTGGCAGTGTCACTGCCAGGAGCCATCCCTTCCGGAATAGTGTGAATCAGCCCGATTTCAGACTTTTTTGCAAGCTCATCCATGGTCGGAGTGTTTGCGTATTCCAAAGGCGTTTTTCCCCGAAGCGCCGGAATTGGCCGGTCTGCCATGCCGTCACCCAGAATTAACACATATTTCATTTCTTTCCCTATCCTTCAACGCGAATCATGCTGATGATACCGCTTAAATTTGCAGCCTTTTCCTGATATGCAGCCTCGCTCATTTTCTCTGTCACAAAGCCAACCTCTCCGGCAGCTACATCATCAATTACCTGAATATTGCCAAATACAGCCTTTGCTTCCTCTGCAGATGCAGAAGTACGCACAAAGAATTTATTTTCCACCGTACTGATATTTGCAGGCTGTAGTTTTTCTCCTGTCCAGAAATATCCTAAATTAGCGCCTGCCATCGCTGCTTCTACCATATCTGCCACAACTGCACTGGCTGTGGGAAGCTTTCCTGCGCCGCTGCCGTAGAACATGGAATCCCCAAGCATATTTCCTTTTACAAAAATCGCATTAAATACATCATTGACACTATACAAAGGATGTGCGGCACCGAGCATTTTCGGCATTACCATAATGCTGTATTCATCGTCGATTTTCTTACTGGTTGCCAAAAGCTTGATCGCCATGCCAAGCTTCCTTGCATAATCAATTTCTGTGGAAGTAATCTTTGTAATTCCCTCACAGTAAATATCCTCAAAATCAACCTTTTTGCCGCTGATGATAGAAGTCAGAATGGCAATCTTTCTCCCTGCATCATGTCCTTCCACGTCCGCCTCCGGATTACGCTCTGCATATCCCTTGTTCTGTGCGTCCTTTAACACCTCTGCATAATCAGCGCCTTCCAGGGTCATCTTTGTCAGCATATAGTTCGTGGTACCGTTTAAGATACCGGAAATTTCTTCAATCACATCTGCGGTCAGGCTGGTATGAAGCGGGCGGATAATCGGAATACCGCCTCCAACGCTTGCCTCAAAAAGATAATTTACATTCTTTTCCTTTGCAATCGCAAGAAGCTCCGCACCGTGCTTTTCAACCAGCGCCTTATTGGAGGTACATACACTCTTTCCGGCAAGAAGACACTTCTTTGTAAAAGTGTATGCCGGTTCAATACCTCCCATAACCTCTGCAACTACACACACTTCTTCATCATTTAAGATATCTTCAAAATTATGTGTAATCACTTCCTGAACAGGATCTCCCGGAAAATCCCGCAAGTCCAGAACGTATTTTAAGCTCAGTTCTTCGCCTGTATTTTTTGCGATTGCGTCTTTGTTCGTTTTTAAAACTTCTACGACACCGGAACCTACCGTGCCGTAACCCATAACTGCAACTTTTTTCATAAACCAAGTACTCCCCTGTAAAATGGTATCTGTTCTGTATCTTCACAACAGTTACAATGTTTTTATAACTTTACACCCAAATACCGGAATATCGCAAGTATTTTCTACATTTCTTCCGGTGTCGTGTTGATCCATTTTAAATATGCGTTGATAAACGGGTCAATATTTCCATCCAGTACGCTGCCTACATTGCTCACTTCCTCATTGGTACGATGGTCCTTTACCAGCGTGTATGGCTGCATTACATAAGAACGAATCTGATTGCCCCAGCCGATTTCTGTCACTTCCCCGCGGATACCTGAAAGCTTCTCCGCATTTTTCTGCTGTTCCAGCAAATAGAGCTTTGCCTTCAGCATCTGCATTGCTTTATCTTTGTTCTGGAACTGGGAACGCTCATTCTGGCACTGCACCACAATTCCTGTAGGCAAATGAGTGATCCGGACTGCTGACGATGTTTTATTAATGTGCTGTCCGCCGGCACCGCTGGAGCGGTAGGTATCAATTCTTAAATCCTCCGGATTGATTTCAATGTCTATCTCATCCTCAATGTCTGGCATGACATCCAAAGATACGAAGGAGGTCTGCCGTTTTCCCTGGGCATTAAACGGAGAAATACGCACCAGACGATGCACGCCTTTTTCAGACTTTAAATAACCATAAGCGTTTTCTCCGTTAATCTGAAAGGTTACGGATTTGATACCCGCTTCATCCCCGTCCAGATAATCAAGCACCTCTACGGAAAAGCCATGCCTTTCCGCCCATCTTGTATACATACTGTCTCTTATACACATCTCCGAGCCCACGAGACCCTAAGACATCT
>ENA-OZGX01001124-OZGX01001124.1-human-gut-metagenome-genome-assembly--contig:-NODE-1124-length-10932-cov-4.502896_pt1 | contig 10932 bp, 10 predicted proteins | sample MGYA00244040_ERZ653674 | MGnify/ENA primary metagenome ERZ653674 (study PRJEB26926, sample SAMN06165232) | human gut metagenome | biome: ENVO:00009003; feature: ENVO:2100002; material: ENVO:00002003... | reverse complement strand
GAGCCTTATCGTCGGCAGCGTCAGATGTGTATAAGAGACAGCTCTTAAAATAAATCCCCTGTATTGTTTTTTATTTTGCTACCTAATATCTCCTGATATGCTTGATTTCTTTACATTCCATATTCTTAAATCTTATTCTTCTTCCTGTTCTGACTCATCTGCATCATCAGAACCTACCACTTCATCGATCAGCCTCGACATCTTTACGCCATACTCGATCGACTGATCCATGATAAACCGGATCTCCGGTGTATTGCGCAAATTGACGCTGCGCGCAAGCTGACGGCGGATATATCCCTCCGCACTTTTTAATCCTGCCAGCGTATCCGCGGCTGCTTTCTCATCTCCTAAAACGGAAATGTACGCCTTACATGTCTTAAGATCAGGCGCAACCTCGACCGCTACCACCGATGTCATAGGCGCGATACGCGGATCCTTGATCTCATTTTGAATGATCGTTGACAGTTCCTTTTGAACCTCGCCGTTGATCCTCGTGTTTTTAATACTGTTTTTTCTCATAACGATTGCTGCCTTTTCCTTTCGCTGCTTTATAAAATATGGTTCCTGCACTTTACGCAATGAGCCGTGCGGCCCTCGCTTTCGCTTCGCTCCTGCTCGGTCGCGGGCATTCGCCCTATAAAATCGTCTCCTGACAAATTTGACTGCAAGCAGTCATTTTGTCAGTTTCCGATTTTGCACGGCTCATTGCTACCGCGGAACCTCCACCATGATGTAGGCTTCGACTTTATCTTCTTCTTTGATATCGTTGAATTTTTCAAATACGAGTCCGCATTCGTAACCCGCTTTTACTTCTTTTACATCATCTTTGAATCGCTTCAGTGATGCTACTGCACCATCGAAGATCACCTTATCGTCTCGCTTGATTCTTGCGGAGCATCCTCTCTGGAATATACCGTCGAGTACATAAGATCCTGCAATCGTGCCGACTCCTGACGCTTTGAATGTCTGGCGTACTTCTGCGTGTCCGATCACTTTCTCTTCAAATACCGGATCGAGCATACCCTTCATTGCCGCCTCTACGTCTGCGATCGCATCATAGATGACACGGTACAGTCTTACGTCTACGCCTTCGCGTTCTGCTGTCGCCTTTGCTGTTGCATCCGGCCGTACATTAAATCCGATAATGATCGCATTCGATGCTGAGGCAAGCGTTACGTCGGATTCATTGATCGCGCCTACGCCGCCGTGGATGATCTTGACTACCACTTCTTCGTTGGAGAGCTTTAAGAGACTCTGTTTTACTGCCTCTACTGATCCCTGTACATCTGCTTTTACGATAATTCCAAGCTCTTTGAGGTTGCCTGCCTGAATCTGTGTAAACAGATCGTCAAGCGACATTCTCGCCTTTGTCTCTTCGAGCATCCGCTCTCTGCCTTCGCTGATAAATGTCTCGGCAAAGCTTCTTGCTTCTTTTTCGTTGTCCATAGACATGAAAATCTCACCGGCATTAGGCACATCACTAAGTCCGAGTATCTCTACCGGAGTAGACGGTCCGGCCTCTTTTACACGACGTCCCTTGTCGTCCATCATCGCCCTGACCTTACCGTAGCAGGAACCTGCCGCGATCGGATCGCCGACATGCAGCGTACCCTTCTGTACAAGAACAGTCGCTACCGGTCCCTTACCCTTGTCAAGCTCTGCCTCGATCACAAGACCTCTTGCCTTTCTCTTCGGATTAGCCTTAAGCTCTGACACCTCTGCTGTCAGGAGAACCATCTCAAGCAATGTGTCTATACCCTCCTGTGTATGTGCGGATACCGGAACAAAGATTGTGCTTCCGCCCCAGTCCTCCGGGATCAATTCGTACTCAGAAAGCTCCTGTTTTACGCGGTCTATATTCGCGCTTGGCTTATCGATCTTATTGATCGCTACGATGATCTCGATACCGGCAGCTTTTGCATGGCTGATCGCCTCAACTGTCTGCGGCATCACGCCGTCGTCTGCAGCAACGACTAAAATCGCGATATCTGTCGCGTTCGCACCGCGCATACGCATCGCTGTAAATGCTTCATGTCCCGGTGTATCAAGGAACGTAATCTTCTGCCCGTTCACAGATACAACGTATGCACCGATATGCTGTGTGATGCCTCCCGCTTCTTTATCGATCACATGTGTGTTGCGGATCGCATCCAGAAGAGATGTCTTACCGTGGTCAACGTGTCCCATAACGCAGACAACCGGAGAACGCGGTACAAGTGTTTCTTCTGCATCATCCTCTTCTTTAAGAAGCTCCTCGATCACATTTACCTTTACTTCTTTTTCACAGATACAGTTGAACTCAAGCGCTATTTCCTCTGCCTTGTCAAAATCCACTTCCTGATTCACAGTAACCATCGTTCCCTGCAGGAACAGCTTCTTGATGATCGCAGAAGGCTGCAGCTTCATCTTATCCGCCAGATCCTTGATCGTAAGGGATTCCGGCAGAGTGATCACCTTGATCTGCTCCTCCGGCTCTTCCTGCTTTTTCTCAGGCTTGATAAATCTGCCGGCTTTGTTCTTATTCTTCAGTGCAGTTTCGTCCTCTTCGTACATGAAGTCCTTCTTGGACTTCTTGTCACGCTCCTGGCTGTTTCTGCGCTTTTCTTCATCTCTATGCTTCTCGGCATCCTTAATCGGGGTATCTGCCATGAAACCTTTACCCTGTCTTTCAGGCTTTTTAAATCGATTGTCCTGCCCGCCATTGCTTCTTTCAGGACGTCCGTTACTTCCCGAAGGTCTGCTGCCATTTGAAGGAGCGCCATCCCTGCGGAAATCGTTCCTGCCGCCCGCATTATTCGGGCGATTGCCTGAAAAGCTTCCTCTGCCGTCATTTCTCTGCGGTCTCTGCTCCTGTGATCTTTCATTTCTCTGATATCTTTCCTCTCTGCCCTGTTGTCTGGCAGGTGCCTGTTCCCTTGACTGCTGATTCTGATTCGGTGTCTGTCTCTGACCCTGATTCTGATTCGGTGTCTGTCTCTGACTCTGATTCTGATTTTGGGAAGGGGCAGGTCTTCTCTGCGCGCTCTCTGCTGCAGCAGCCTCAGCTTCTCTTCTTGCCTGATTTCTGGCTGCATTTCTCTCTTCTTCCATTCTCCTTGCATTCTGCTTGAAGTCCGGTTTCATGGTATCGGGCATGGAAGGTGCAGTCAGAGGCTTGATGATCCTGTGATGGGTTTCCTGTGCAGGTCTGTTCTGGCGGTTTCCGCCATTGTTTCCCTGTCTGCCATTGCCGCCCTGCCCCGGTCTGTTATTACCCGGTCTTTGAGAGGAAAAATTATTACTGCCATTATTGTTGCTGACAATAATGATCTTCTTTTTTTTCTTCGGAGCTTCCTCTGTGCCCTGATCCCTTGCCGGTGCTGTCTGTGCCTTTGCATTTTCTTCCTTCACGGGAGCTGCTTTCTTTTCTTCTGTTTTTCCTGTATCTGCCCCAAAGCTCTTTCTCACGAGTGCCACGGTATCCTCCTCCAGTGTACTCTGAGGTGCTTTGGCTTCTATTCCCTGTTCCTGCAGAAATGCAAGGATCTCCTTGCTCTGCTTCTGCAGTTCTTTTGCTAATTCATGCACTTTCATTTTGGCCATTCTACTACCTCCGTCTCATTACCTTTCTTCCAAATGTCCGATTATGTTTGCTGCCATTCCGGCATCTGTTACTGCAAGAGATGCCCTCATTTCCCTGCCTATTGCCTTTCCGAGCTCTTCCTTTGTGGCATAGAAGAAAACCGGTATCTTCCGGTAATTACACATATCACGGAAATGCTTCTTCGTATTCTCCGAGGCATCCTCTGATACGATCACGACCTTCGCCGTTCCTTCCTTTATCGCTTTTTCTGCCATAAATTCTCCACTGACCAGATTTCTTCCCTTTGCGGAAAGTGACAGCAGGGATAAGATCCTATCCATTCTCTTCATCAAACTCCTTTTCCAGGCTGTCATAAACTTCATTTGGAATACTCATTTTAAAGGAGCGTTCCAGTCCTTTATTTTTTCTGGCTTTCTGAAGGCATTCCTTCGATATGCAAAGATATGCACCTCTGCCATTTTTCTTGCCTGTTTTGTCAAGCACGGTTTCTCCCTCCGGTGTACGAAGAACCCGCATCATTTCCTTCTTGTTCTTCATCTCACCACAGCCAACACACTGTCTTACCGGAATTTTTTTCGCCATGCAAATACTCCTTCCTATTCCTGTGTGCTGTCAGACTCCTCTGCATATCCCTCTTCATATTCTTCATCGTCATATTCATCATATTCGTCCATATAATCTTCATAACGGAAGCCGGGAGCATCCTTTGCCTGTGTCTCACTCTTAATATCGATCTTGTAGCCTGTCAGTCTTGCTGCCAGCCTTGCATTCTGTCCTTCCTTACCGATTGCGAGGGAAAGCTGATAATCCGGAACAACTACCTTGGCTGTCTTCTCATCAGGATCTGCAAATACTGCCACGATCTTAGCCGGTGAAAGTGCATTCTGGATCAGATTACCAGGATTCTCATCCCAGTTGATGATATCGATCTTTTCTCCACGCAGCTCATCTACAATGGAATTTACTCTTGCACCGTTGATACCTACGCAGGCACCTACCGCATCTACATTGGGATTATTGGAACGTACTGCCATCTTAGTCCTGCTTCCTGCTTCCCTGGCAATGCTCATGATCTCTACCGTTCCGTCCTTGATCTCAGTTACCTCTGCCTCAAACAGTCTCTTTACCAGTTCAGGATGGGTACGGCTCACCAGGATCCTCGGTCCCTTAGGTGTATTCTTTACCTCAAGGATGTAAACCTTGATTCTCTCGGTAGGCTTGAATACCTCACCCTTTACCTGCTCACTCTCATTCAGGATACCGTCTGCCTTACCAAGATTGATACTGATATTTCTTCCTACATAACGCTGTACAATACCGGTAACAACATCCTTTTCCTTCTCATAATACTGATTATAGATCACGCTTCTTTCTTCCTCGCGGATCTTCTGCAGGATCACATTCTTTGCATTCTGGGTAGCAATACGTCCAAACTCCTTGGACTTGATCTCTACGTGGATCACATCACCGATCTTGGCATCTGCCTTGATCTTCTGTGCATCCTCAAGAGAGATCTGCAGACAGTCATCTTCTACCTCTTCCACTACTTCCTTTTCTGCATAACAGAGGAAATCACAGGTATCTCTGTCAATCTCTACCTTGATATTATCTGCCTTTCCGAAATGGTTCTTGCAGGCTGTCAGAAGTGAATTCTCGATCGCCTCAAACAGTGTCTCCTTGCTGATCTCCTTTTCTTTTTCCAGAATATCCAGTGCTTCCATTAATTCCTTGTTCATTTTCTTATCCTTTCCTCGCTAAAAATCAAATGCCAGTTTTATTACGGCAATATCTTTTCTGTCAAACTGCAGTTCCTCTTCCTCATTCTGTATTGTCACTGTACTGCCATCGAAGCCCTTCAGGATCCCTTCAAACTCACGGCTTCCGTTTACCGGCTTATAGGTCTTAAGCTCTACCTTATCTCCCAGGCTTCTCTGAAGATGTTTATCCTTCTTCAGTACCCTTCCAAGTCCGGGACTGCTCACCTCCAGGATATAGGCATCCTCTACGAAATCCTCTCTGTCAAGGGCATCGGACAGCTCCCGGCTCACAGCCTCACAGTCATTGATACTGACGCCGCCCTCCCTGTCAATATATGCCCGAAGATACCATTCACTTCCTTCCTTCACATACTCCACATCATAGATTTCCACATGATTCTTTTCTGCGATGGGAAGAAGAAGCGCTTCTGTCTTTGATTCATAATTTTCCTTCTTGGACATCTCTCTTCCTCTCCTGTATTTTCATAACACATGGCAGTAAAAAAGTGGACTCTTGCAAGTCCACTTAAAACTGTAATCATTTAACAACATCTGCATTGTAGCACTCCTGTCTACAAATTGCAAGGGGTTTACAAATCTTTTACCTGTTCCTTTGCTGATTTTGCGGCTTTTTCCTCCTGATCCAGCTGATACAGAAGTACCCCGGCCATGATCAGGATAAACAGACCTCCAATGAAGCCAAGCGGCATAGGTCCAAGGAATACATTGTAAGGATGTTCCAAAGAAGTAAAGTATACTCCTATCATGGAAAAACCATTGATCATTCCATGTCCAAGAATGGAAGGAATACAGCTTCCCGTCTTGATCTCCGTGTAGGAAAAGATCGTACCCACTGCCATGCAGAATACGCACATTGCGAGGATTCCGGTCACCGGATATCCTGCATAACCGATTCCATAATTATAGCCGGTCAAAGCAATCAGTGGTGCATGCCAAAGTCCCCAGATCGCACCATCCAGAAGTACCGCTGGTACCACCGGCATACATTTCAAAAGCTTCGGAAGCAGATAGCCCCGCCAGCCCCACTCTTCCCCAAAGCAGTTCACAAGATTGACAAGCGGTGACAATACCACTCCGATCAGAAGCTGAAAGAACATATACTGCCAGAGCTGTCCTGTCGTATAGGTATTTCCATCCTGCGCAGTAAGCAATGCCCCGATATAACCAAGGTTACTGTCAAACTGTTCCCGGAAGATCAGGAAATACAGGATAGCACCAAGAAGGATCATTCCGGCAAGTCCCGGCCAGACCAGCATATAATATTTCTGGTTGCCCTTCCACTTAAATGCCAGATGCAGCTCCTTAATGGCAAAGCCTTCCTTCGTCAGCAGCCTTGTCAGCGCCACACTGACCGCCGGCACAAACATCACCGCTGCGATCAGGCTCTGTGCCATCATGGCTCTGCTTGCATCCCCGCTTCCCGCCATAGGTGCTATAAAAACAATCTCTATTACATAAGTGATCAGGAATGTAATTGCAAGAAACAGAAAAATCCGTTTTTCATCCAGCTTATCTCTTTCCATATGCCTGCCCTCTATCGTCCGATACTGTAATACTCAACACCTGCTGCCTTCATATCCTCCGGTGCATAAAGATTACGTCCGTCATATACCAGTGGTGTATGCATCATTTTCTTATAATCTGCCGGTGTCAGCTCCTTCATTTCCTTCCACTCGGTAAACACAAAGCAGATATTGGCTCCTTCCAGTGCTTCCTCCGGGGAGGACACATAATTCATGGTTCCCTTATCCAGCTTTCCTTCCGGGAAAAGAGTCTTTGCCCTTGCCTCCCCCTTGGGATCATACGCATAGATGTCAGCACCGTTCTGTAACAGCAGTCTGATATTGTCAATGGAAGGTGCTTCTCTTAAATCGTCTGTTCCGGCCTTAAAGGTAAGTCCAAGGACTGCTGCCTTAAGTCCGCTGAAGGAGATCATTCTGTCCTTTGCCTTTTCAAACAGTCTGGTCTTCTGGTCACTGTTCACTGCCACACAGGCTTCCACCGTCCGAAGCTGGTAGCCATGCTCTCTTGCCAGGAATTTCAGTGCCTTGGTATCCTTGGGGAAACAGCTTCCACCATAGCCGATACCGGCATTCAGGAAACGGGAACCGATCCTTTCATCATAACGCATGCCTTCTGCCACATCCTTGATATCTGCGCCAACCAGTTCACAGAGATTAGCGATATCATTCATGTAGGAGATCTTAAGTGCCAGAAAATCATTGCAGGCATACTTGATCATCTCTGCTGATCTTCTCTTGACCGATACAATGGGAAGTCCGAACGGCTCATAGATCTTCTTCAGCAGTTCCTCTGCCTTTTTGCTCTCTGTACCGATGATGATCCTTGCTGCATGAAGAGTATCATGGACTGCAGTTCCCTGTGCCAGGAACTCCGGATTGGAAGCTACCTCCACCTCCACATCATGGACAAGGAAATCCTTGATAAACTGCTCTACCTTGTCATTGGTTCCTACAGGTACTGTGGACTTCACAACAACAAGACAGTCCTTCTCCACAGATTCTGCAATCTGCCTGGATACAGTGGCAATGTAGCTTAAATTGGCACTGCCATCCGGCATTTCCGGCGTGCCGACACCGATAAAAATAACATCTGCATCCTTATAAGCTGCTACATGATCAGTGGTAAAGTGCAGCGTTCCTCTTGCATTGTTTTTCTGCATCAGTTCTTCCAGTCCGTCCTCATAAATAGGCGAAATCCCCTGACGCATCATTTCTATTTTCTTCTCATCTACATCTACGCAGGTAACATCATAACCTTTCTCTGCAAAGCATACACCTGCTACCAGTCCTACATATCCGGTTCCTGCTACTGCTATCTTCATTTTATTCTTACCTTTCTTATCCCTGCCTTCGCAGTGGTATTCTATCTTTTCTTTTTATATTACCTCAAACTGTACTGTCTTGCAAATTCTTCTCAGGGCATCGGATACTTGATCTTGTCCTGTACGGTAATATCCCTGCCGAGCTGTGATTCAATGACCTTAAGCTCTGTATCTGCAATAATGGTATGCCTGCAGCCTGCCGGCATATAAAGCACATCACCCGGTTTTACCGTCTGCTCCCTGCCATTAAGGATCGCCTTTCCGTTTCCTGCGATTACATTCCAGATCTCATTTCTGTGCTCATGGCTGTGATAGTTCATCTTATGCCCAGGATTCAGTATGACCTTGATCGTCATACTTTCTTCTTCTACATCCAGTACCCGGAAGCTTCCCCAGGACTTTTCTGCAAACATGATCTGCTGACTGATCTTATCCACAAATGGTTTGATATAACTGGACTGTTCCTTATCTGAAACAAGGATTCCCTCCGCACTGGCAGACACGACCATATTTTTCAGTCCCATACAGAGTACCGGCACATCCAGTTCATTCACGACATGGACATTCTCACAGCTTTCATTCAGCATGACCTCTCCGATACTTGGCTCTTCCATAGCCTCTGTCAGGGTGTTCCAGGTTCCCATATCCTTCCACTGACCGCCAAAACGCAGCACCTGGATATCCGGTTCCTTTTCCACCACAGCATAATCAAAGCTGATCTTATTCAGATCCTTATAACCGTCAAACAGCTTCTGATAATCAGAAAAACCGATCAGTTCTTCCGTTTTCTTAAGCACATAGGAAAGTCTGTAAGCGAATACGCCTCCATTCCAAAGTGCCCCCTGGCTTAGGTATTCTTTTGCCTTCTGCAGATCCGGCTTTTCCTTAAAGGCAACTACAGGACTGACCTCTTCCTTATCCCCCGGGATGATATATCCATATTTTTCACTTGGGTAAGTGGGTTCTATTCCCATCAGTATCAGATTCGAGCTTCCTTCCTTTGCCATATCGGAAAGACGCTTTACTGCTGCAAAATAATCTTCATTCACATAAGGGTCTACCGGACATACTACTACAGAATCATCCCTGGATACACCAAGCACATCATGCAGATATGCCGTTGCCAGGGCAATGGCCGGAAAGGTATCTCTTCTCGTAGGCTCCACACAGACGTTGACATTTTCCGAAAGCTGATTATGAATCGCTGATACCTGTGTCTTTGAGGTAGCGATCGTTACTGTAGCTGTCTCATCCATAGCCCTGATCTGCCGGTATACCCGCTGAACCATGGATTCATAGTCTCCATTTTCTGTCTTAAAGATCTTAATAAACTGTTTGGATCTGATATCATTGGACAGGGGCCACAGACGCTTTCCACTGCCTCCTGATAATAAAATAATATTCAATCTAAATTTCCCCCTTCATCTTCTTCTCGTGGTCAAAATATCCCACATAGCTGACCTGATACCTGCCCTTCGGGAACAGATAATGATAGAGGTCAATAAAATAATCATCCGTCATGCTCGCCATATAATCCACTACGATATCATTGGCATCCTCTGCCTCATAGGCTGCAAAATCCGCATAATAATGGGTCATATCGTACAGATAATCCATGTGATGAGTAAAGATCACAGAGCTTCTGTCCTTCTTTTTATAATCGGAAAGAAGCTTCTCATAAATATCACGGAACATGGGACTGATCTGCTCCCGGTAAACAGCTTCCAGCTTCTCATTTCCATAGATCCGTCTGTAATTCTCTTTTTTGCTTCCCTTCAGTGCCTCGAAATACTGATCATCCATCTTCAGATAATTCTGTCCGTAGCTGTTCTCCATGATATTGACAGAAATATTATTGATGATCTCCGCATTGGTCGTTCCGATACTGCTGATTTCATAGTCAGGGTCTTCTTCAAACAGGCCAAGCTTCATGGCATCCTGTCTGTCCTTGCCAAGGTACGCGATAATATCAGATACCCTCACAACACATCCTTCCAGAGTGGACGGCACCAGCCTCTTCACCGCTTCCGTATCGGTATAGCACTGCTCCATCTTCTGATCAAACAGTGCAAAATCCTCATAAGGCACCGGCCTGTATTCCTTCAGCTCCAGTTCTCCATTGTGGCAGATCACACCATCCAGTGTCTGCAGGCTGATATTTAAAGGAAAGATCCTGTCAATCACCCTTGCACTCTGGATATTATGGTTAAAGTACCGTCCGGTATGCGAATGGTAAAGATCATTCAGCATCCGTTCACCGGCATGTCCAAAGGGAGTATGCCCAATATCATGTGCCAGTGCAATCGCCTCAATCAGATCCTGGTTCAGATTCAGGACTCTTCCAATATTTCTAGCAATCCTGGCTACCAACTGTACATGCTGGGAACGCCTTGAAATATCGTCATTTTTATATAAAGAAAAAACCTGTGTCTTATCTGCATACCGGTTGTAATAGGGAATATGCATGATCTTTTCACAGTCCCTGACAAAAGCAGGCCGCCAGAGATTGGCTCTGTCATGATCCGGTCTTCTTCTGATCACCCTTTCATCCGGAAATGCGTAAGGATTCTCCACATGATTTTTCCGATCCTCCAAAATCCTCTCCTGCAGCTCCATGGAAAGACTGTCGTACTTTTTTTTCTGCATGCACACGCTCCTTTTTCTGTAGACTGTGAACTACCCATTGTCTTAAGCCAATGGGCTTCCTGCTTCAATCGACCTCGTAA
>ENA-OZGX01001122-OZGX01001122.1-human-gut-metagenome-genome-assembly--contig:-NODE-1122-length-10942-cov-4.404887_pt1 | contig 10942 bp, 10 predicted proteins | sample MGYA00244040_ERZ653674 | MGnify/ENA primary metagenome ERZ653674 (study PRJEB26926, sample SAMN06165232) | human gut metagenome | biome: ENVO:00009003; feature: ENVO:2100002; material: ENVO:00002003... | reverse complement strand
AGATGTCTTAGGGTCTCGTGGGCTCGGAGATGTGTATAAGAGACAGCAACAGCCCGCTCTTTTTGAGCGAGGTCACGACCGCCTCCAAATAGTAGGGGCTGGACGGGAGACGGTTCAGCTGGCTGGTTGGGAACTCTCCAGAGATGGCGGTCAGCGATAAAAGCCGGAACGGGAGCGTATCCGGCTGTGGAAAAGTGCGGCTGTTTTTCCCAAGGGATCACCTCCTTTGTCGGTGCTGGATTTTTACCGTAATGACTGAGAACTTCGGTAAAATAAAGCCTCTTCCAAATGACCGCAAGCCCCGAAAATCCGGGGCTTTCAGCGGCTTCGCGGGATGTCGGGCCGGAAGGGGCCTAAAATGCTCAAAAATCCGAGATGGATTTCAGGCTTGATTTATGCTCCGCAAGCCACCCGGGAAAGCGGTGCTTCTCCATGACGAAAATCATCGTGCAGTCCTGCTCGCCCAGCTCGGCGGTGTTATAGGCATCACACAGCAGGCCGGTATCATCCGCCATTACAAAAGAGGACAGCAGATCTAAAATCTGCTTTTCCTCCAAGTTGTCATAGTCGCGCACCCGCCTGGTGGGGAGCGCCTGGTCATATACCTGGGCGAAGCAGACAACACATTCCCGGTAGTGAGGCAAAGTGTTCTCTTTGGCGTACTGCTCCAGGGCAAAATAGAGGGGGTCCAGCAGAAACTCGGCGCTCTGCCGCTGCCTGCGCTTTGGCAGAAGGCTGGGCAGTGTCACAGCAAGTACCTCGTTTTCATAGGTGATGGTGATGCCGTGCATCACACTGGCTGACTTTAGGTAATCGCCCTTGCGGATGGTCGTGCTGGAATAAATCAAATGCCGCAGCCGGCAGGCAATACGCTCTGCCCGCAGCGCGGCATCGGTGGAAAGGGTCTCATAGTTATCGGGATAACGCTGGATGTCGGTGGTGTCCATCGCATACAGCGCGTTGCTCAGCCGGGATATGTCGTCAAGGATACTCCCGATCCGGCGGGATATAAGTTTTCGGTCCAATCATGTGCCTCCTGCTTTCTTGAAATAGTGTGTCTGGCCGTTTTCCTCTACGGTGCAGAACCCGGAAATGCCGGGGCAGTCGATTTTGGCAATCTGCGCCGGTGAATCGACCAGAATAATGCGGCGGCTGTCACCCTTGTTGCCCCGCAGGGCATGGCAGACAAGCGCCTCCTGCCCGTCCTCAACGCAGGCCACCTCGTAGAGTTCGCCATCGGCAAAGAAAACGAGCTTGACAGGAAAATCAGCGGGAGCATGGTAATCGGCCCGCTGAATGAAGTCCAGCAGGACCCACACTGCCCGGACAAGTGCCCGATCAATTTTGGCTGACTGGCCGGCCGGGAAATAGCCGCCGCTCTCTGTTTGAAAAATGCGGCCCTGCCTCTCCAGATGGGAGAGCAGGGCCTTTGCCGTATCTTCTTTGCCAGGGTGAAAACAAAGAAGCTGCTGTTCACTGAGGCCAGGGTACATTGTGACTGTCCGCAGCAAGTCCGCAGCCTCATTTCCATAGATTTCAGCCCTGGTCTTCATGGGGGCTCACCTCCTTTATCAAATGGCGTCATCAAGGCGTCATCGGAACGCCTTATCGAATATTGGAACGCCGGAAAGACGCCATCTGGGCGTCAAACCGGCGCTTTTCTTCATGGAAGGCGTCATATAGACGCACACCCAGCGCGGTACATCAAAACATGGGATTCACCTCGCATATATATCATTTGAACCTACGCAGATTCCTGCTCGCGGCGTTTGCGCTCCAAAATTTCACGCAGCTCGCGGCGGTCGGTGGTAATCAGGTCCTTTTCCAGCGGGCTGGCCTTAAACTCCACCATGATGTTGTTGTTATTGGTGGAAATCAAGCCGTTGCCGCGTTCAAAGTGGGTGACCTCCATCGTTTCCGCGTCGGACAGGTGCAGGGTCTCCTGGACCCGTTCTGCCTCGTCATCCTCCAGATTGAGGATGATCTTGGTCTTGCTGTTGTTGATGATGCCTTTCCCAAAACGGCCCTCGTCCAGATTGAAAAAGTCGTTCAGGTCCTGGCTGGCGCAGACCGCTGAACCGCCATAGCCGCGGATGGTTTTGAAAATTTCCAGTACGAAATCGCCGGCCAGCCGGGTGCCCGTGGCGCCGGCGCCGGAAAGAAGCTGCCAGCACTCGTCGATAAAAATGGCTTTTTCCTCGGTGCGGTCAGCTTTGGCGCGGTCCCACACAAAGTCGAGCACGACAAACATCCCCACAGTCAGCAAGTCGCCGGTGAGGGAGGAAATATCCAGCACAGTGTATTTGTTGTCCAGTCGCACATTGGTGGCCTTGTTAAAGGTGCTGGCGGAACCGTTCACCAGGCGGTTGAGGATATGGGCCATGCGGATAGTTTCCTGGGCGGCCTTCAAAATCTCATACAGGTCGCCCAGCACCGGCATCTCCCGGTAGTGGCCCGGATTGGCCGGGTCTTCCAGAGAGGCGTTGTCATGGGTAATGCCTTTGGCATTGTAGGTACGGATCAGCGCCTCATCCAGAAGCTGGCGCTCCTCATGGCTCATATCGGGAATGAGCAAGCTGAAGAAAATGTGCAGTTGCTGAATCTTAGCCGCCAGTTCCGAGAGTTGGATACCGGGGCCGTCCAGCATTTCGTTGACCGACCGATCCACCTTGCGGATCTCCATAACATTGATGCAGTGCGGGCTGGCCGGGGAGATCTGGATAAATTCTCCGCCCACATTGGCGCAGGCCCGGTGGAACTCATGCCCCTTCAAAGGAGCGATGATGAAAACGGGGATGTTTTTGCGCCGCATCCTGAGTGCCATCAACTGCATGGTAAAGGTTTTGCCTGCGCCGCTGGTGCCCAGGATTGCCATGTTGGCGTTCTTATAGATCGCGGAATTGAAAATATCCACGATAATCAGGGAGCTGTTATATTTGTTGACTCCCAAAAGGATGCCATTGTCATCGCACATCTCAAACGAGGTGAAGGGATAGCAGCTGGCCGCGCCGCCCGTCAGCAGGTTGCGCTTGCCGCGCTCATAAAGCCCTTTCTCCATAGAGACCAGCGGGAGGGCAGAAAGAAACGCCTGCTCTTCACGGAAGTGGCAGGCGCTGACATTCATATCCTGCGAAAGCAGGAGCTTTTTCATTTCGCTGACTTTCCACTCCAAATCCTCCACAGAGGGTGCCGTCACCGTAATCAGCAGGTTCAGGTAATAAAAATCTTCGTTGTTGGCAAGGCCCTCCTTTAAGAAATATCCGCTCCGGATGGCGCCGTCGATGTCGTCAAAATCGGTGTTTGTGTCGCTGGCGTCTTTGATTTTAGAGCGGTTGATACGGAGCTGCTGGCCCACCCGCTGGATGATGCGTTCTTTAGGTTGGCGGGCAAGGAACATATCCATGTCGATGCCGTCGCCGGCGTTGACGATCAGGCTCAGCCAGCCTGCGGGCACCTGCGTTTTGTACCCGTCCGAGGGGATCAGCAGATAGGCATAGTACAAGCCGTCAATACAGATATAGCGCCCGTGGGAAAAATCAATGCTTCGGGGGGCGGCAAACTCCGCTGCCGGGATATGGTCTATTTCATTCTCCCGGCCTTGCTCCATATACTGCGCCACTACCTCCTGCGCCCGTACCGACAGCGGCTTGACGGCGCTCTCATTCCGGCACAGCAGGTTATAGAGGACATCAACGGTAAATTCGTCCTCGTTTTCGGGGACGATGACCTCGTTCCCACACTGGCGCAGGTAGTTGGAGGCCGTATGGACGGCGCTCTGGAGGGACTGGATCGCTTCATCTTCCTGCTCCGACCGCCGGGTATTGGCCCAGGGCTCATACTCGAAAATCAAAAAGAACCGCCGTGTAACAGCCTCACGGGAACCGACCTGCTGCACAAAGTTCAGGTAATCCTCCTGCATCAAGCGGCACTGTTCGTTTTCCTCATGGGCCATCTCCTGACGCACCGTGTCCAGGTGGCGGTTAATATCCGCGCGGCGGGTCAGGATCTTGATTTGCAGCTTGATGGGCGAGATTTTCAAGTACGAAACGAAGGAGTAGATGATATTCCTCTGCTCTCTTGCGCTCCGCAGCATGAAATTGATGGGGACGACCTCGACCACCTTGACAAACCGATGGTCTTTGGTGTAGATAATGCCGTTCTCCACCTTCTCAATGGGCAGATAATCCGCCACCGGATTGAGGCAGGCGGGCTTCTGCTCCTTGATATGGGCGGGGCGTCTGGGCAGGCGTTCCTTTTCAGGGCGCTTCTTTGCTTTCTTTTTCGCCTTATTGGCCTTGGCGGGGCGCTCCTTTTTGGCTTTTTTCTTGGGCCGGAGCTTTTCACGGATCTCATAGCCGCGTACTTCGTCAAACTCGGCCGGGAAATCCGCTTCACCCGACCGCCGGCGTTTCGGGGCCTTGGGCTTTTTCTCCTTGGGAGGCCGCTGTTTGAGATGCTTGCCTGCCGATTTGGAGGGCGCCGCTTTTTCCGCCGGCTGCGCACCGTCACCGCCGACAACGCGGCGGTTCCGCAGGTATTTCAAAAAAATGACCAGGAACTGCGAAAGGCTCTCACCGGATATGCCGATCAAAGCGACCAGCCCTACCGGAAGAGCGGTCAGGCACAAAATGATGATGCGGGTGGTCAGCCCAAACGGAAGGAACAGAAAAACCGGCGCCCCGATGGCAAACACCAGGATGCCGGCCTCAATCACATTCCGCGCACGGAACATACCGCCGAAAAAAGTGCCTGTTTCTATAAAATTCGGCGGTATGATATAAGTATCATGGTCGTTTTTGTTGCTCATGTATTACCTCGTTTCCGCAGCCGAGGGGCAGATCAGCCGATGATCCAAAAAGGACCGCCCGCTCCTGCACGGCGGCTTGCTTCATTTAGGATGATGGACAGATCCCAGAGCTGTTCGCTGCGCTTGTAGCTGGCCGGGTCCGCCACCATGATCTGACCGTCTTTCACGCCACGGAGAACGATAAAATGCCCGGATGAAGTAAAATGGCCCTCTGCCATAATCGCCACCACCAGCTTTCCTTCAGCCAGGGCGTCCAGTATCCGCTGGGGCTCGGAAGTCGTGCAGCCGGATACCGGCAGGCCCCATGCTTCAGCGGCGGCGGGGATCAATGCGTGATAGGAGCCGCTGCTCTTGCACCAGTAGCCGTTTTCGTAGGACCACTGGGCCATCGCCACCGGGTCCACAGTTTCGTCCGTGAGGGAGGACACCACAATGGACATAGCGGTAGGCCCACACCCGTAGCCGCCGATATTGTCGGTGCCGTAGGGCTGGCTGGCATAACGCTCGTCCAGCTGGTTGAAATAGACCACCGGCGTCACGCCGTCTGTAAAGGTAACATCGCCCAGAGAGGGGATGCTGTTTCCAGTCCATTCCGTCAGGTTCTGCAGCAGGCCGTCCCCAAGGAACATGCTCAGGTTTGAGGCATAATCGGAGGCAAGCTCTTTCTGCTCATCCGTAAGCGCGAAAACATGGTCGGCAAGATAGGACTCGCCGTTGTAGCGGATGGTGTAGACCATCCAGATCTCGGTAGTTGTGGTTTCCTCCCCGGTCTCCGGGTCTTCCGATGTGACCTCACGGCTCTCCCGCACGCTGGTATAAGAGTAGAGATGCTCTTTGTTCTCCCGCAGAACAGCGGCCAGATCATCCAGCGAAATGCTCTCAAAATCCTCATCCCGGGCAGCGCAATACTGCGAGACGATGAGATTGGCGTTATAGACGGGACCGGCCGAATAGGGATTTTTGATCTCCATCTGGTCAGCGCCGGAAGCAGCAAAGTCCGCTTCAATGCGGGCCATCACATCGTCCAGCGCCTCGCCCAAGATGGAATTGATGGTAAAAGTGATGTCGTTGGCGTTCTCTACGATAGCAGTTTCGCTGTTGAGGACAGGCTGTTCCGTGTCCGCCGGCGAAAAGGCATTGATCAAACCGCCGAAAATCAGCCCGGGCAGCATCAAAACAAACAGGACCGGCAACAGAAGCAGAATGATGATGACGGCAACGATCTTGCCGATATGCTTGCGCCCGGCCCAGACTGCTCCGGCCACAGCTCCATAGGGACCGCCGGCGGCAGCGCCCTTGGCCGCTCCGGAAATCGCCTTGCCTGCCTTGATGGCGCCCTTGACCGTATGTGCTGCGGAGGCCGCAGTGTCTACCGTTTCAGCAAAGCTGTCCTTGTGTTCTTCAGCCATCAGATCTTATCCTTTCGTTTGGGGGTGGGAGGCAGTTTCTTCACGATGGACTCATTGTAGGCAATCGAACCGTCCGGCGCCATGTAGGGCGTCTTGTCCACAGCGTCCACTGCATACTGCTTATACCAGGCGGTGCCGTCTACTGCATGAACGGTCGTGTACTGGCCCTCCGGCGCAACATACTGGTCCGCATGGTACATACCGAAGGCAATGCCCTCCGGGTGTTCCGGAGTGACCTCTGTGCCGGTGATGCGACCGCCGCCGATCTCGACATTCTGATAGGTGGGGATATTCTCTGCCCCAGCCCCCAGTGCCGTGTGGCCCATATAGGAGTGTAGGGCTTCAACGGCCTTTTCGCCGGTGATCGAGCCCATTTGAGTGATGTTCCCGGTAGCCACGGAACCGATGACATTATTGGCGAAACTGCCGCCCTTGCTTACCGAGGAAGAATAAATGTGGCCGCCGACACCGCCAGCAGCACCACCCACAAGACCGCCGAGACCTGACGGCTTGGTGTCCGAGGGCGTTGTGGCCGTCTTGATGGCGTTGTTCGTGACATTCCGCTTGATTACGCCTGCCAGACCGCCGCTGGCAAAGCCTGCGCCAAACCCGGCGCCGCCCCGGCCGCCTCCACCGCTGGCATTGACATGGGTGGAACTGCTGCTGCGGCCGCCGCCAAAGTGGTGGCTGGAAAAGTTCTTAAAGCCGCCGATGCCCTTGGCCGCAATCATGGCCTCAGCCAGCATACTGCCGCCGGTGTGGCCTACATTGACGCCCAGGCTTGCCATGAACGAGTCGATTTTCTGCGATACCTTCAAAAAGCCTATCGCGCACATGAACCATATCAGGACATTGCCGGAAACCGTCTCCTTACCTACAGCGTCCACTTGAGCCTGCACTTCTTCCTCGGAGATGGCAAAAGTAGGCTGACAAAACAGGCAGGAGAGAGCAGCAACCATCAGCGCGAGGAATAGAATTTTCTTAAATTTTTTCAAAGCGCCCCTCCTTACAAAGAGAGCGGATTGGCAATAAAAGAGCCAACCATGCTCGTGAACAGGCGCAGGCACCAGGCGTTCATAATCAGCAGAAAAATCTGCCCGCCCAGCATCCGGCACCACGATTTCCAAATATTCGATGTAGTCTGGCTTGCGCCCATCGAAAAAGCGACCGGCGCCGTATAGACCAGCACGCCCAGCAGAACATACCGTTCGGCCGCCTCCAGCAGCAATTTCAGATAGTTCCAGGCCAGGATAATGACGAGGATCAGGGTGATCAGCGCCACAGCGCCATTGGCACAGACGCCGATGATCACCAGCATGACCGAGTTAAAATCAGCAAAGCTGAGGGGCGGCAGCTCCGAATCCATGATCCAGCCATACGGCGTGCCGCCGATGGTCAGGACGATGTTGACGATTTCATCGGAAAAGAGCGCCAGCAGGATGAAAATGACCGACCGGATGCTCAATTTGACCGGATCTTCCGCCTCAATTCCTGCGCCCAGGCCGAAGTTTTTGAACAGCTGCCAGACCCAATTCAGCAGGATAATGCCGACAGCCAGCGCCACAAAGACGCTATACATCGTTTCGGCAGCGGGAAAGTACCGCAGAAAAACAGCCATGTCACAGCCCAGAGCGCCCAAAACCGAAGTGGTCACCAGGTCAAGGCCGGCCATTACCTGTTCCGCGATCCATTCAACGATGCCATCCAGGATACCCATAGCTTACGCCTCCTTCCAGTGGGTATATTGCGGCGGCCATCAGCCTGTCCACTGACCACCAGAGAACAGAGGCGTCACATAAGCCATGATGAATCCAAGACCATTGAGGACGGCCCAGGTGATGCAGATGCGCTTCAGCCACGCCCGACTTTCATCGACTGTCCGGCCGGAGCGGGAAAAGTTCATGAGCAGCAGCGCCACCGAGGCAGTCACGATGGCCGCAATGGTGGAGATGGCGAGGATCTGCGTGTAGACATCCTGCATGATCTCCTTGGCCTTCGTCCAAACATCGGTTGCGGCAAAGGCCGGCTGGCAGAACATCATTGCCATCGTCACACAGAGGAACGCCGTATAGGCGATCCGGCCGATGGAAACTCGACGAGGCGGGCTGCTGTCATCTTCCCGCCGCTGCTGTTGAGGAATTTTCATTTTTTTCAATTTTGCGGACCTCCAATCCAAATGTGATGTTCATTGCTCAAAAAGCAAAGAAGGAGCCCGCATCCGTTGTGCAGATGTGGACTCCTTCTCAGGCCAAAGACCGTTTGGGCAGCAAAAAAGCACCTCGGAAAAGGTGCTGTTCGCTGCCTGTTCAGTTTTGGATACAAGTTTGAGCATATTCAGTCTAACACATAGGGATTTACGGCTCAAGGGCAGGAACGCGCCAATTTCAGTCCCGAATTGTGCCAATTACTTGCCCGCCTGTTTCTCGGAGGATTTCGGCTCCGGGAAGAACTGCTCCAGCACATCCAGACTGTCCTTGGAGGTATAGCCCCACAGCACAGAACTGAGGGCTTCAATGGCCTCCCGCCGCTTGCGGTAGTAGGTGCGGAAGGAGATGTCTCGGATATGTGGGCGCAGGTTCTCGATGATTTCCTCCACATTCTTCAGCTGCTGAGGGGAGAGGAAGGAGTAGTACAGCAGCCAGTAATACGCCTCGCCGTTCTTATGGCGGGTGCGGAGCAATTCGACTGCCGAATCCAGGAGCTTCAGCATCTTGTGGCTGCGCTCAATGCACTTGGCATGGTGCTCAATGTCGCTCCCGTTCAGGTCTGCGCCGGCCAGGTAGACGGAATCCAGAAATTCCTCGATGGAAGTGCCGTATTCGATCTCGAACTTGGCCCGCACATGCTGGACGGAAATCTCCAAGCTCCAAACCACATCGCGGTATTTTTTCAGCAGTTTCCAGGTATCATGGTACAGAGGGTTCTCTGCGACATCTTTTTCAACAAATTTCTTCATGGTAAGACCTCCTTGTTCAATTCTCCACCGAGGGAGAGAGTGTAAGTTCAAAAGTGGCGACCTGCTTGTTCCCACACAGAACAGCAAGGCCAAAACGCATCGGGGACTGCTCTCGCGCGCGGGGGAGTAAATCTTCCCGGCAGTCGCCCGATAAGGGATATAACTTGTAGCGAGAGAGCGGGCAGCCAAAGCACGAAATCCCTTGTGCCATCAGGATTTGCGCCATTTTCTGAAGGATAATTTCAATGTGCGATTTTGAAACGCTGGCGAGTTCATCTGAAACGATGACCTCATGCTCCAAAGCAGGGGCGTCAAGATCTGCACTATCCTCCTTCGGGAGCTCCAGGCGAATGTTAAGCGTCATAGCGACCTCCTCTTTGTCCACCATCACATCCGAAATCTCGAACATGGTGGACAGATATTTTTGCAGATAGATTACGCTGCCATGCCGGCCTGGGAAGGACATGAGGGAGATGTAGTCCAGCGCGGCCAGCTTTTTCAGGACACGGCCGACTGTCGCCCGGGACAGCCCCCAGCGGGTAGCCAGCTCGGTGTAGGTGACAAGGGGATTTCCGGTGCCGTTGCGGAAATAGACCACCGGCCCCAGGTCTGACCCCTGCACCTGATTGTCGTTGTAGATGGCGGATACCCACAGGTCCAGCACAATGTCCATCTCGGAGCAGCGGTCTGAACTGATGAGGTCGGTGGCAACGGAAACCGGCAGGAAGAAAAAGCCGGTGTCCTTCTGGCAGGGGGCATTGTACTCCAGGACCGTATTATGCCGCGCCCAGTCGCAGATCTTATAGCGGACTACATTCCCGCGGCCCAGTGTCTGAAAGGAAATAAGGTTCTGCTTCTGCAGCCGTTCCAGTACGGCCAGCGCCTGGCACTGGAACCGGGTACGGAACCATTGGGACAGCTCCTTGAGGGTGCAGACCCATTCGCCAGGGTAGACGGTATAGCTGATGCCGTCGATGCGGCGATATGAGGTGCGGAAGTTTGCGTAGCTGCAAAGTACCGTAAAATAAAAAAGGCCGGAGCCTCCGCTTACGCGAATGCTCCGGTCCTCCATCAGAAAGCGGACGAACTGCCGGTAGATCCGGCAGCGTGGATAGTCCACCACCTGTTTAATTTGTAATTGATAGGTTGGCATGGCTTTCTCCTTTTTATATATAAGGTATGAAATTGGAAGGGCCAACGAAAAAATCGTTGACTTGAACATCTTGGGGGCTTATGTTATTATTGTATTGTAAAAAGAATCGGCTGGAGGCTTTGTCGATTGGGTTCAGCTGATTGCTCTGAATGGCTTTCGTTGTTCTAAGGCACACAGCATTTGGGATGTTCTCCATTGCTCTACAATGTATCAGTCGATTTTTTGGAAACATTTTACAAAAAATTTTGTTTGGGACTTTTTGTAAAAATGCTCAAAAAAAGGACGGAAAATCGGCCTACAACTTTCTACAACTTTTTTACAACTTTTGCCCCGAACCAGACGGCACAGGAGGACACACTATGGAATCCAAAAAGTTAGAAAAACCTCGTGAAAACGGCACTTTTTCGACCGTACAAGGCGTGATGAAACCGGATGAAGAGGACAGAGGGGTATTCCCCACAAAGAAACCGTCAGTCATCCGAAAAAGGAACCGGCCAGCACAACAAAACGCCTGATCCATGCCAGCTTGCACCGCAGCACAAAAAACGCCGCGAAAAACCTAAACAGGCAGGTTTTCCGCGGCGTTTGCAGACCTGTCTCTTATACACATCTGACGC
>ENA-OZGX01001117-OZGX01001117.1-human-gut-metagenome-genome-assembly--contig:-NODE-1117-length-10994-cov-14.549136_pt1 | contig 10994 bp, 5 predicted proteins | sample MGYA00244040_ERZ653674 | MGnify/ENA primary metagenome ERZ653674 (study PRJEB26926, sample SAMN06165232) | human gut metagenome | biome: ENVO:00009003; feature: ENVO:2100002; material: ENVO:00002003... | reverse complement strand
TCGTGCTCTGCATCGTCTTCGGCGCCGCGATCCCCCTCCACGCCATGGGCTGATCATTTTGCCGGAGCGGAACAATACGAACCTGCCTCGGAACAATTCTTTTGGCGCTTTTGCACAGCCGAAACTTGCGTGTAAGTATACTGTTTGCGACATTCCGCCCTCACACATAATGCCAACAAAGTTGAATTGCAACGATAGTGAAAACCCCGTCATCCGACGGGGTTTGTTTTTCCGTTTCGGCACTGTCCGACTGCGCTCGGAAACGCGCGATATTCACTCCTCAGCGTCGACAGATGAGGCATCCTCCGCATCGTCGTGCGCTCGCCTTTCCGCAGGCACCCTGACATAGACGTCGCGGTGGTGGAGGGTGAGGGAGTTGCGCTCCGCGAAGGCGACGACAAAGTGGCAGATCACACCCGTCACCACGCCGGCGAGACCGCCCGCGAGCAACATGTACGGCATATAGGCGACGACGGCTTCTCCGACCACCGCCATGGAGACGAGGATCTGCGTCATGTTGTGCAGCATCCCGCCCGCGACGGAGAGTCCCGTCACGGAAAAGAGGCGGGTGCGGGAGAGGATCACCATCGCCGCATACGCGACGGCGGCGGCAGGCAGCGACCATATGAGCGCGGAAAGGTTGCCCGAAAACAGTGCCGCAAAGAAACATTTGAGCACGAGCACCACGCACCCCTCCCCCACTCCGACGAGGAGGAAACAGGCGAGCAATATGACATTCCCCAAGCCGAGCTTTGCGTAAGGCAGCGCGGGGATGACGGGCGGGATGAGGTTCTCAATGAGGGAGACGATGAGAGCAAGGGCAAGGAAGAGCCCGGAGAGCGCGATGCGTTTGGTGACGGAATTTCTCATGTGACCGCGTCCACCTCCCTTTCGCCCACTTCGATGACGACGTGATTGGGCAGGCAGACGATGAGCCCGCCGGAGACGGACTGCGCCGCGGAATGCACGCAGAGCTGCTCCGCGCAATCGGACTTGACGACGGACACCCCGCCGTCCCTGACCCGCAATGTCATCCTGCCGTCGAGGATGTTATAGTCACCGTCCTCTGCGAGGGAGAGCGTGTAGCGGAGTTCCCCGTCCACATACACCCGCGCCTCACCTCCGCCGGGGCGCAGCGCGAACCAAACGGAAAGCGCCGCCGCGACGAGCACAAGCACGAGGAGGATGACGTCCCCTTTTTTGAAGACGGTGCGGAGCGCCTCTTTCACGCTGCTCCCGCCGTCAGATTTTCCGTTGCGCAATGCCATCGCTGCTGCCTTCCCCGCGGCTTATAACGCCGCCGACCGGTGTTTATATTTCAAAAACGCCGGATAAACGCTCTTATCTGTCAAAACACATTACTCATCATGCCTGACAGGAATGATACGACCCGGCTCATGCGTTCTTGCCTTTCCGTTCGAACCGCATGCTCCACGGAGCAGTTTTTCGGTCAGGCATGCCGGACCGGAATAATACGAACCGGGTTCGGCGACGCTGATCATCGCCTGAACCGCGTCATTCGCCTTGCTAATACGGAGGGATATTAGCTGCGGCGACTTTTACCCCAACTGAAAATCATAGATTTTCACTCGGGGACCCCGGAATTGCTCAGCCAAAAATCGGTTGGCGCGGAACTGCTCGCACCTCAGAGCAAGAGATTTTCGGATGATTTTGCACGGGCGGAACGCCGCCAATAGTATACATATTGGCAAGTTTCGGCTGTGTAAAAGCACCGAAAAGAATTGCTCTAAGGCCGGTTCGTATTATTACGGTCAGGCATAAGTCAGTTCGGGGCCGTAAGAGGTCACTTCGTTGTTCTCGGTGACGGTCACGAGGTCGAACTCCCAAGTGTTGCCCTCGTCGGATATCCATCTCTCCGCCGCGTCCTTGCCGCCTACGATGACCGCGGTCGCGAATGCGTCGGCGAAGGCTCCGTCCGTAGAGATGACCGTCGCGCTCGCAAGCCCGCTCGACGCGGGATAGCCCGTGCGCGGGTCGATGATGTGGTGGTATCTCACGCCGTCGACGAAATAATATCTCTCGTAGTCCCCGCTGGTGGAAATGCACTGCCCGTATGCGGCTTTGAAGGAGAACAGCCAGGACGAACTCACCGTCTCCGTCTCTCTCGGCGCAGGCACGCCTATGGTCGCCGCGGGCATCCCGACGGCGAGATTGCCGCCCACATTGCAGATGTCGAATGACACGGAGAAGGCGAGCGAGGAGGCGTACCCTTTCGCGATGCCGCCGAGGTCGAGTTTGGCGCCCTCGATGAGTTTGGTGACGGTGCACTCGGAGGCGTTGAGGGAGAAGGCACGGTCGAACCCGACAAGCGCGAGCGCGGCGCTTATCTCCTCATCCGTCGGGATGCCGCCCTCGGGCGGGGTGCCCGCGACAAAGTCCCCTGCCGCAAAGCCCCAAAGTTCCACGAGAGGATAGACGGTCGGGTCATAGCACCCGTCCGTGAGTTCATAGACGGACATCGCCCGCGTGAGCAGGAGCATGGTGACCTCGTCCACGGTGACCGTCTCGCCCGCGTGAGCGGCGTTTATGCGCCAAATGTCGCTGCCCTCGATGTTCACCGAGCACAGCTCCTCTACGCGGCGCATCCCGCTCTCGGTCTTTGCCGCGTCGTCGGCGTCGTACGTCTCGATGTAAGCGGTGGTGCCGAAGATGTCGAAATACTCCGCCTTTGCCGTCTTGTTGCAGTCGGCAAAAAGCGGCAACAACGCGAAGACGGCGAGCAATGCCGCCGTCGTTTTGAATGCAGTGGATCTTTTCATCAAGCCTTCGCCGCGGATCATCTGGACTCCGCCGTAAAGATGATGCCGTAGGTCCCGGGTCCGCAATGCGCTCCGATGACTGGCCCCACGGGTTGGACGATGATCTCGGTGCCCTGTGCGAGCGGCTCTATGCGGGAGCGGAGCTCCGCGACGTAATCGTCGCATGCGGCGCCCACGATGACCACGGGCGCACCCTCGACGGGACGGAACTTCTGCTCGAAGGAAGACACTATGTAACTCATCGCCTTTTTGAAACCCTTCTGTTTGGTGAGGACGTCGATCTCCCCTTCCCTGTTGACATAGAGGACGGGCTTTAATTGCAGCACGTTGCCGATCGCCGCTTTTGCGGGAGAGAGCCTGCCGCCGCGCGCGAGATATTTGAGGTCGTCCACGGCAAAGAGCACCGCGACATTCTGCACAAGCGTCCCGAGATAGTCATAAGTGGCGTCGATGTCGCCGCCGTTGGCGTTGAAGAACTTCGCCGCCATGTACACCATGAGACCCGCGCCCATGGAGATGTTGAGGGTGTCGAAACGGCGGTATCTCACGCCGGGATACTTTGCGGAAAGCTCGTCGATCGCGATCTTAAGATAGCTGAAAGTGTTGGACATCTTGGAGGAAAACGCCACATACAGGATGTCCTCGCCCGCCGCGAAATAGGGCTCGAAGAGTTCGATGTAAGTCTCGGGGTTGAGCCCCGCGGTGCTGACCGAGGCGCCCTCACGCATCCGCTTGAAGAATGCATTGAGATCGGTATTCTCGCCAAGGTCATAGAACCTCTCCTCGCCGTCAATGGTGTACGGCATGGGGATGACCTTCACGCCGAGCTCGCGCGCGGTGGTGTACCACAGTTCGCAATCGGTATCACAAAACAAAACAGACATTATATTCTCCTCACAATAAACGGTATTCTGCGCGGCAAAACGCATTGCCGACGCAATTATAGTAATATAAAGCGCGGATTATGTCAAGGGAGACACCGCGCAGGAAACAATGGGTTCGTGTATTATGACGCCCGCTCGAAGGGTACGGCGGATCCGGAGCGCTCTTTCAAGCTGTTCATCGTGCTCAAGCACGCTTTGAATAGGTTGTCAGTCTCGGGGTGACTCGCTCAAAGGGTACGGCGTGCTCGGAGAAATAAACAAGCTGCCGTCCTCTGACATGGGAGTAAGAGACCCCCACCTCCCCTCCGGGACTCCTCCCCCACGCGGAATAGAGTTCACTTCTCCCAAAATGCGGGACTTACTTTTGAGCTTTACCAAAAATTTTGGTGATCGCACCCACATAACCAAGCGGATGCCGGTACTAATTGAGCACCCCTCGTGGGGCGAGGAGGGCGACTCGACGCGCACCGAGCCCGTGTCTGCTTAGTGTCTCGTCCGGCTTGCGAGGTCGCGGAGCGCGCCGCGGCGTTCAAGAGGCGATTGCACCGCCTGTGAACGCTTGGCTGAGCGGCGCGGGAGACCGTCTCCGAAAGAGAAACGTTTCAAGGGCATGACCATGTCACTAAATCTCTCGTTCCACATCCAAAGTTTTGCCGGTTTTGAATGAATAGAGCAAAATTCGGTCAACTTTGCCCGAAAACGAGCTTTCAACCGCCTTTTTGTACAGTTGAAGTTGCTTTTTGTATTTTCTCAACGCCTCATCGCTGCGCAAAGCGGAGTTTTTGAAGTCCACGATGACGCGCTCTTTGCCGTCGATGAAGAGGTCGATGACCCCCTGCACCAGCACTTTGTCGCGCGAAGTGCCCTGTCCCACCTCGTCTGCGGGGACATACATCAGGAAGGAGCGCTCGCGATAGCAGGTGCTCTCCCTCGCCAGCCGCATGACCGGGCTCGCGAGACAGCGTGCCACCGCCTCCGCGTCCACCTGTTCCCTCTCGGCGGGGGTGATCAGACCCGCGGCGAGCATGGCGTCGAGCTCTCTTTCCGCCCCTTCTCTGCCCTCTGCGGCAAAGTCGATGTGCTCCATCACCTTGTGGTAGGCGATGCCTTCGTCCGCGCGGTCGGCAAAGACGCTGAGGGCGAGGTCGTCCGCGCCGCCGTCCAGCGCCGAGACGCTGTACTTCATCGCAAGTTCGGACGCCTCTTTGTACGGATAGACGAACGCCGCCGCCTTTTTCACCATCTTTACGTTGCGCGCGTCCGCTTTCCGGGGAGGGGTGAGCTTTTCGGGAGCCGACGGCTTCCATGCGAGCTCACGCTCGTCGTGCATGACCACCCCGATCTTCCCTTTGCGTTTGAGCTCGGAGAGCAGGTCGGAGAGCAGCGCGGGTTCGGAGAGGGCGGGATAGTGCCCGAAACGCGCGGCGGGAGTGCGCGAGAGCACCGCCGTTATATATAAATATTGTTTCGCGCGCGTGAGAGCGACGTAATAAAGTCTCATCTCCTCCAACCTTTCGCGCTCGGCGCGGATGCGCTCGGTCACCGCGAGAGAGAGGGTGTCGTCCTTCTTTCTGCCCTCGAAATCGAAATGGCGCAGCCCCATGCTCCCCTTGTTCTCCACGATGACGTCGCCTTCCGCCCGTCCGTCACGCCCGCCGCCGGGACAGCACACGAAAACGACGGGGGACTCCAACCCCTTGAAGGAGTGGAAGGTGGCGATGCGCACTTTGTCGCCGCCCTGCGGACGCGCGCGTTTCGCCTCCTTGGTCTTCTCCTCATACGAGGCGAGGAACCTGCTTATCCCCGCATTCACATCGCCGCCCGCGGACGCGGAAACGAAGGACAGCACGTCGTCGGCGCTGCCCTCGCCCATCCCTGCGACGAACGCCGCGTAATCGAAGTCCGAGACTATGCCCTGCAACAGCTCGGGCACGCTTTTGAAACTCGCTTTCAGGCGGTAAGCCGCCAGCATATCCAGCAAAGCCGCCGTCTTTTTGCCGAGGGCGTCCTTCTTCTTCGCCGCGGCGAGCACCGCGTCATAGAGATCCCCCTCTCCTCTCAGCGCCGCGATGCGCGCGAGCTCGTCCTCGTCGAACCCGCCGAAGTAGGAGAGCATGAACCCCGCGAGCGGGATGTCCTGCCGCGGATTGTCCAGCACGGTGAGGAAGCCGATGAGTTCCTCTTCCGCCCGCGAGGACTGCTCCGCGAATATGCTCGTGTCGAGCGGGAGAAACTCCCCGATGTAGGCGGCGAGCTTTTTGACAGAGTCATTCCTGCCGCGGACGAGGATGGTGCAGTCGCCGTAACCGATGGGGGTGCCGTCCTCCTTCTTCGCGCTCCCGCACAGCTCGTGGATCTTGTCCCTGATGAACTCCGCCTCCGCGTCTATCCCGGGCGCGGAAGATGTGCCCGCATACGGGAAGACGTGCACCTCCGCACAGCCCTCGAGCTTTTCGCCGGAGGCGTCCTGCTTGTCTTTGCCTATCACGAAGTGCCCCTCTTTTGCATAGTCCACGCCGGAGGAAGCCTCGGTCATCACCTCGTCGAAGACGCAGTTGACAAAGTCCAGCACCGCGTTCACGCTGCGGAAGTTGGCGTTGAACTCCAACGCCGTCCCCTCTCCCGTCTCCTCATAGCGCCGCTTGCGCCCGAGGAAGATCTCCGGGTCGGAGAGGCGGAAGCCGTAGATGCTCTGCTTGACGTCCCCCACCATGAAGACGTTGTCGCCGCTCACCCCGCGGATGATGAAATCCTGCACGGGGTTGACGTCCTGATATTCGTCCACGAACACCCTCGCGAAGCTGCCCGCGAATTCTCCGGAACGCACCAGTTCCGCGGCGTAGAACTCCAGGTCTTCATAGCTCATCACCCCGTCGGCGCGCTTCATCACGGCGGCAGCCTCCTCCGTCATCTCGGCAAGGTCCACGAGCTTGCGGGCGTAGATGGTGTTTTGCGCGTGCATCGTGCGCACCTTCCCGGTGTCGCCGAAGAGGTCCCGCCACTCCGAAAACAGCTTGATCGCCTGTTTCACGGCGTCCTTGCCGAAGTCCTTGTCGCAGGGGTCCATGCGCTTTGACGAGATGCTCTTTTCGCATTCGAGCCCGGCAACGTCGTCTATGCGCGAAGCTATGCCGCTCACGCCCTCGAAGTCCGCGCTCTCCGCCTCGCGGCACATCGCCGCGAGCCTTTCGCACTTGACCGACCAGCGCAGATAACCTGCATCGGAAAAGAGAAGCGAGGCAAGTTCAAGTCCCGCGCGGACGCGTGCGGAATCGCGGCGGAAGAACGCGAGCATCTTCTGCGCATATTCCCCGCCGAGCGCGTTGTCGAAACTCGTCCGCAGCTTGTCCGCGAACTCCTTCCTGTCCGGCTGGATGGCGATGACGGCGCGCACCTTTTCCACCACTTTCCTCAGCTCGTCCTCGCGGCGGGAACGGATGAGCACGTCCGCAAGCTGTCCGAAGATCTCGTCCCGCGCCGCATGACGCTCCGCGAACACGTCGTCCATCGCCTGCGCCTCATAGCGCTTCGCCTCTCCCTCGGAGAGCACTTCGCACGCGGGTGAGACCCCGAGCTTCTCGAAATTGGACTTGATGAGGGAGAAACAGAAGGAATGGATGGTGCCGATGTGCGCGGCGGCGAGCGCGTCCAGCGCGTCGCGGAAGATCGCCCTCTGTCCCCCCGACGCCGTGCATGCGGCGTCAAAGAGCGCGCTCTGCAATTTGTCCCTGAGCTCCTGCGCCGCCGCCTCGTTATACACGAGGATGAGCATCTTGCCGAGAGGGACTTTCCCTTCTATGCTGCGCAGGATCTTCTCCACCATGGTGGTGGTCTTGCCGCTCCCCGCCGAGGCGGACACCAACGCCTTCCCGTCGGTGTTTATCGCCGCTTTCTGCTCGTCGGTGAAATCCGGCTTTTTCTTTGCCACGGGCGCGGTTTTTGCAATATCAGAGGTTTTTCCGTCGTTTTTCATCATTCATCCTCCTCTTCGGAGCTTTCCAGCCTCCTGCGCGGCGCGACGATGTCCTGTTCGAGGTCATCGACGCCGATCCTCCCCCCGCCGTTCAACGCGAGTTCGTTCCTCCCTTTCCACGCGCATACGGAAGCGAAATCGCAGTTCCCGCACGCCCCTTTCAAGGGCTGCGCCGCGATGCGTCCTTCCGCGATCTCCTTGGCACCTCTCTCCGCGAGCCTTCTCACATAGCTCGTCACGGTGTCGAACGCGCCCTCGGAGAGGAAGCGGGGCTCCTTCATGTCGCCGTTCGCGTTCGGCGCAGGAAAGAGACTCTCCTCCTCCGCAAAGAGGGGCTCCATGGCGCGGGCGACGGAGATGTCGTCGGTCATGTTGCCGCGATATCGCAGCCTCCACTCCTCCGCGCCGAAGTCGAAGGAGAGGGGCAGATAGAACGCCCCCACCGGCTGCCATCCCTTGGCTCTGCGGATGGCGTCGAGATAGAGATAGAGCTGGATCTTCCTGCCCGCGTAGATGTCCGCGAGTTTGAGTTCCGCGCTCTTATAAGTCTTGTAATCTATGACGAAGAATTTGCCGTCGTGCTCGTCCACGCGGTCTATCCTGCCGCGGAGCTCCGCCTTTTCTCCGCCCGCGTCCACGGTGAGCGCGGGGATCTCCGCCCCGCCGATGTACTGCTCGACGTAGACGGGCTTGAACTTCGACCTTTCCGCCTGAGCGCGGAGGACGGAACACACCCTGACCGCCTCCTCTCTGACCCGCCCGAGCACGCGCTCCATCCCGGGCTCGTCGGCTGCGGCGGCGACGGAGACGTTCTCCTCCACGCTCTCGGCAAAAAACCTTTCCGCAAGGGGACGGACGTCCTCCTCCTTTACGCCGTTTTTCATATATTCGCGGAAGAACTTCTCCAACACTCCGTGCAGCACAAGTCCGAAATCCCTGCTCTCCGGCGAGGCTTCCTCACGGCGTTTCAGCCCGAGAATGTAGGAAAAATACTGCATATACCGGCAAGTGAACAGGGTCTCCAGCCTGGTGGGGCTGATGCGCCCGCCGGACGCCTTCCGTACCGCTTTGACTGCGACGGCGCTCAGCTTCGCCACGGGCTCCTGCCTGTCATAAATGCGCCGGAGCCTTCGCCCGTCCTCCTCCGAAACGCACTCCGCCGCCGTCTCTGCCATACCGAAACGATCGCGCGAGGAAAGATGCGCGAGCGCCTCGTGCATGCACGCCTTGGGAGTGGAGAGAACGGAGACGAAAGCCTTGTCGCGACCCCAACCGCAAAGCTCCTGCTCCAACATATCCGCGACCCGCCGCACGGGGATGGGCTCGCCGTCCTCGGCAAGCATCCCCCTGAGCTCGGAGACCACCACGGACTGTCTGAGCTCCCCTGCGGGATCGCTCTCGGGGAAGCACACCGTGAGCGTGCCCTTGGGACGCTTCATGATCTCGGTGACGGACATCATCTCGGAGTAGTTGCGCTGCGCCACGGTGGGCGAGACGGGCGCGCCGAGCCTCTCGAACAGCGCTTCGTCCGCCTCGGAAATGACGGCGCCGCCCTCCGCTCCCGCAGGCAGTTTGCCCACGTTCGCCCCGAGGATATAGACGTCCCCTCCGCCGAGATAGCGGTTTGAGGTGCCGCCCACGTAGACGGCGTCGAGAAGGGTGGGGACAAGGGCGATCTTGACCGTCTGCACCGTCGCTTTCAGCATGCGCTCGAAATAGGCGACGTCCCCCTTGCCGTGCAGAGTCTCGTTCATCTCCTCAAGCAGGGACATGATCTTTTCGTCCACTTGATCGGCACATTTTGCATAATAAAGGCTGGTTTCGGTCAGCCGAGCGACATGTTCGCGCCACGTCCCGTCAAGTGCGGCAAGGAATTTTTCCGTGCGCGCGACAAAGTCCGCGGTGTCCGTCTCTCCCTTGAAGAGGAAGGGGGCGAGCACCTCGCAGAGCTTCGCGCGGACGCCCTCGGCATACGCCCTCTCCTCCTCGCCGCCGAGGGTGAAGGGCTCCATGAACCTGCCGAATGAGATGTTGTAGCGCAGACAGTAATTCTCAAAGCGGAACGCCGCGTCCTCCTTCTCCCCGAACATGCCGTAAAAGAGAGGGTTCTTGACAAGCTCCGACGTCTCCTGACGGCGCAGACCGCTGCGCGCCGCCGCAAGCGCCGAAAGCAAACACCGAGTCTTGGTCTGCTCCGCGAGCAGCTCCCGCGTGTCGATGAAAAAGGGGATGCCGTAGCGGGCGAAGACGCTCTTCACCTCCGCCTTATATCCTTCCACGTCCGAGAGCGCCACCTCGAAGTCGAGATAGCGCGCGCCCTCGGTCACCTTGGCGCGGATCTCGCGGGCGAGGAACTCTATCTCCTCGGTGCGGGTCGCCGCCGAAACGAGGCGGACTTTGCCGCCGTTCTCCACCCTCTCTTCCGGGGGCTCGTAGGAGAAAAGTCTGCGGGAGACCGCGTCGAGCGCGGGGTGCAGTTCCTCTCTCGCGAAGACGACTTCCCCTCCCCCGCAGGCTGCGATGAGTCTCTCCGCCGCGCCGTCGGGATAGATCCTCTCGTTGGGGTTCCCCTTCCCGCTCACCATCCCCACGGTGAGGGAGAGCGCGGACTTCGCCAGCCCCGCGAGGATGTCCAGCTCCGGAGCCTTGAAATCGTAGAGATCCACCACATAGAAGTGCGCGGGCACCGCCCCGCCCTCCCTGAGCCACGCGGCGTAAGCCTCGAGACGGGTGGTGGAATCGCTGTGCCGGTCGCCGAGCGCAATCACGTACCTTTCGTAGATGAGCGCCATATCCGCGAACTTGCCGCGGACGTTTTCGGGGGCGCGCCTTGCCGCCTCGCGCAGCTTCTCGGGGGTGATGCCGCTGTTGCGCAGAGCGGTCAGCGCTGCATAGAACTCCTCCGCAAAGCCCGCAGACCTCGCCGCCTTGTGATAGAAGACCAGCTTGTCGCGGTTCTCCTCGATGACGTTTGCGAGCAGCATGACGGAGCCCTGCGGAGTGAGACATTTTTTGATCCTCGCGCCCATGCTCTTTTCCGCGAGCCTCGTGAAAGAGGTCACGCGGACATTGAACACCGCGTCCAGCCCGAGAGTGGCGATGACGCCGCGCTCGGAGGAGGCGGTGAACTTGTCGGGGACGATGACGATGTGCTCTCCGCCTCCCCGCAGCCTTTGGCGGAGCTCGTCGAGCACGCGATGGTAGGCGTCGTGCGCCGTGTTGGAGAAGATCATTTTCATGCTTGCAGTATAACACGCCCAATGCCCCGTTTCAAGGACATAAAAAAATGCGGAGGACAGCAATGTCCTCAGACTCCCGCCCCACTCTCTCCCGCACTCCCGCTCCGCCCCCCTCTCC
>ENA-OZGX01001116-OZGX01001116.1-human-gut-metagenome-genome-assembly--contig:-NODE-1116-length-10998-cov-4.857169_pt1 | contig 10998 bp, 10 predicted proteins | sample MGYA00244040_ERZ653674 | MGnify/ENA primary metagenome ERZ653674 (study PRJEB26926, sample SAMN06165232) | human gut metagenome | biome: ENVO:00009003; feature: ENVO:2100002; material: ENVO:00002003... | reverse complement strand
GAGCCTTATCGTCGGCAGCGTCAGATGTGTATAAGAGACAGATTTTATGCTTAGGCATTTACCTGTTTAGCCGAATCCGTTAGCTTAAATTTAGTAACGTTGATTTGATTCAAAAATAAACCTCCATTTAATAGGAAGATAAGATGTTTTTTATATGAAAAAGTTTCAGATATTTGTGCTTATTATTGTTGTTTTCTTGTTTAGTTCGTGTTTAAAACATAGGAATTTATATCAGGAGAAGAGAGAGGTAATAGAAGAACCTTTATATACATATCCCTTTTCAAGTGAGAACCAGGGTGTAACAGTTGAAATGGTTATACAAACCAAGGCAGGTATAAATATGGAACAAGTAAAAGTTGAGATACCTCCATTAAAATATAATAAATCCTGGTTATTTATTTTATCTCAGGACGATTGTAAGCAGGCTGCTTATTGTTGTACTTGGGCAGCCCTAAATGGAAGGCCATTGTCTAAAAAATATTATTATGATGTCCGTCAATATTTGAATGACGATCTCCCTCCTGATGTTTATACGCTGGGAAAAACTCTCGGTTCAACGGATGGTGCTGGGAATGAAGTGAGATTTAATTTTACAACTACCTTAGCACCGGAATGGGATTTTATGAATGCCAAGACGGTTGTATCATCTGGTTTTTCTCAAAATTATTATCGTTTTTTCATGAAATCTGGTTTGGTGTGGGACAATGTGAGAGAAATGGTAAATTACGGAACAGGCATCGCTTTTCATGATGTTAATACAGAAGCTGTCAATGTAGCAGATTCTGTTCTTGTACATTATGCTTCTGCGCAGGATAGTATTTTAAAATATTTATCTGGACGAAGATCTAAAGTGCTGGCGGAACCTAATGGTAATAAGACTTATATTACGGCTGCTCAAAGGTATGCTCCGATACAGATAATGACGGCTCAAACGCAAGCGGAGAAATTATTTCCTTTTCAAGTTAAAAAGGATTTGAGGGGAGTTGTGTTAAATCGTAATTTTTCTGAGGTTGCGGCTACCAAGGAGTTTATAGAATCACAATTAAAATTAGCAAAAGAAGAGCGGGAAGCTGTGTGTGTTGGAGTGCATGGTACAGGTACAGAGTGGGTTGAATTCTTTTTGTGGTTGAATGATCAATATGGAAAAGATGGAGATGATTCGTTGTGGTTTACCAGCTTGGAGGAGTATTATGAATACAATTATTATCGGATACATGGAATTATTAAAAAAGTTGTCGTTGATGAACATACTTTAAAGCTAATTGTTACACTACCGGCAGAAGAGAATTTTTATTATCCTTCGGTAACCTTGAACTTGGAAGGCATGCCAGAATCGGCTATTTTATCGGTATCTGCCGACGATAATGTAAAAGGTTTGTCTTATGCGAGTTACGGGCAAGGAACGATGTTTCATATAGATTGCCGGAAAAAGTTGGTTGAACATGCTACGCATTTTGTCGAGCAGTATGAAAAATTTCCGACGGAAATCAATCGCCGGGATGCGGTATATTTTACAGCATTATTAAAGAATTCTCCTCAAAAAGAAGCTTTATTAAAGCGAATTAAGTAAAGATTTGTTGAATTACTTTCCGCATCTGTTCTTTCCAAGAGAGGGAACTGACCGAATCGCGGATTTCTTGGGGAGACATTTCTAAAGTAGAATGAAAGTCTATCATTTTTTTTATGTCTATAGGAGATTCGTCTGCTGGTGCTTTAAGTACATAAGGCATTTGCTCAAAATCTTCATCTGTTTCGGAATAAATAAAAGGGATACCACGGGCGGCATATTCCCGGTTTTTCAGGGTTTTGATTTTGTCGATGCCGGAACGATGTCGGCCCAGGCTGCCAATTCCGAAATCACATTGGTTGAACACTTGATCAAGCGTTTGGCCGGATTGTTTGCCGTGAAAAATGATATAGGGTTCTAAATGGTATGTTGCGATCAGGGGCAGAATTTCGTCTTGTTCCCGTTGGCCGCTCATTTCCCCCACAATATGAAAATATATTTTATAAGTTTGGGGATGCTCGTAGTATACCGCTAGTCCACGGATGAGTCGATCGTAACCGTGCCAATAGTGAATTTCGGCCACTCCGATAAGGTGCAGTTCATGAGTTGTATCGTTGAGATGTGTTTTCAGGGGAATTTCTGCAAAATCGATGCCATTGGAAATCTGTATGGTAGGTACTCCGAATATAATTTTATAATCCGAAAAAGTCACAATAGCCTCTAAGAAGCGAGCCATTCTTTTCCGGAAACAACGGTCAATAAATAATTCCGCTTTCATAAAAGGCTCGATGTATTCCTGATCGTAGGGATAAGTGGGAATTTCCATGACGACACGAGTACCTGCTTTTTTCATCCGGCGAAGCATTCGAATTGTAAATGGATTAGCATTGTGATTTGAACGCATATAGACCAGGTCTATATGCTGACGAATGACATAATCGGTAATGGAATCGTATTCCACTCGTTTCCTGATTTTTCCTTTAAGGGTTGTTCCGTAGTCGGCAATTACTTGATTGTTTACGATACGGCGCTTGACGAAAGTATTCTCCTGTAGATAGCAAAGATCAGTTTCCAGTCCGTTCGCTTGTAAGGCACGGATTTGTGACTGTATTTTTTTACTGATACCATTTGCCGGATCGAAATCGTGAAAGATCAGAAAAAGTGCTTTCATTGCTTTAGGGATTAGGAAACAAAGTTATATATTTTCCGCCATCTCTCTTCTTTTTATTTAAAAATGATACCTTTGTAACTTAATATTTTTATTAAAAGGAGTATATTAATGGCTGTTAATCAAATTAAGGCCGGTGCAGTTTTATCTTATCTGTCTATAGGCTTATCTAATATTGTAGGTATATTATATACTCCTTTCATGTTGCGGATGTTGGGCCAATCGGAATATGGGATGTTTTCTTTGGCAGCTTCGGTCGTCGGTTATTTGACTATTCTGGATATGGGGTTTGGAAATGCGATCGTTCGTTATACCGCTCAATACCGTGCAGAAAATAAAGAAGAAAAGCAATGGGCTTTATTTGGTATGTTTGTTCTGTTTTATGGGATCATAGGGCTTATTACTTTAAGTGCAGGTACGGTTTTATATTTTAATGTGGATACATTATTTAGTAAAACCATGGATATTGGACAATTACACCAGATGCAGATTATGGTTTTACTAATGGTTGTAAATCTGGCTGTTTCTTTTGTTTTTGGGATTTCAGGTTCAATTATTACGGCTTATCAATGTTTTGTATGGCAGCAATTAATTAATATTGTACGGATTGTATTACAGCCGTGCATTATGATTATTATTTTATTATTGGGGTACAAAGCTGTGGCGATGATTGTTATTATGACGATAATGAATTTGTGTGTATTGGGAATAAATTGTTGGTTTTGTATTTCGAAGCTTAAAATTAAAATTCATTTTGATAAGTGGGACAAAAAGTTATTCAAAGAAGTTTGTGGTTATTCCTTTTTCATTTTTATAGGGAGTATTATCGATAAACTTTACTGGAGTACGGGGCAATTTATATTGGGGATTTATACGGGAACTATAGCCGTTGCGATTTATGCAGTCGCCATACAACTAAAAGGATATTATATGAGTTTTGCCAATACTCTTTCGACTCTTTTTTTACCGAAGGTGACCTCTATGATTGCCTGTGATATCCCGGAGAGCAGATTGTCAGATTTATTTATTCGGGTGGGAAGGATTCAATTTATTGTATTGGGATTTATTATGTTTGGCTTTATTGCCTTTGGAAAATTGTTTATTTATTGTTGGGCCGGGGAGGATTATTCTTCTTCCTATAGTATAGCTTTGATTTTGATGCTACCTTTAAGTATTCCTCTTTTGCAGAGTTTAGGGTATACTATTTTGCAAGCTAAGGCTCAATTGAAATTCCGGGCTTACTTATATTTGGGTATAGCTATTTTAAGCTTAGTTTTTTCGATTCCGATCACGAAACAATACGGGGGAATGGGATGTGCCATTGTTACTTCCTTGTGTTTACTGTTAGGACATGGGATCGTTATGAATGTTTATTATTGTAAAGTTATTCATCTGGACGTGATCCGTTTTTGGAAGGAAATTTTACGGATGATGTTGCCAATTTGCTGGCTGCCTTTTCCAACTCTTTATTTATTAAATATAAGAAATGTCCAGTCCTGGGGAGGGCTCATGGCAGGAGTGGCGGTATTTAGCCTTTTCTATTTGGGGATATTGTATAAATTTAGTTTAAATACTGAAGAACGGATGTTAATCGCTCAGCCTTTCCATAAAATCAAGCAAAAAATAATGAAATGAAGGTAGCAGCTATTCTATTTAAAGTTTATAAACGCTTGTTTGCGAATCCTTTATATATAGGGAAATATACCTGTCGGGATTTATTTTGTAAAAATATTGTATTGGTCCATTTTTGGTGTCCTCCTCAATCGTTGTTGGGACGTTATAATTGGGGAGACGATGTAAATCTCATTCTTCCGGAACTCATTTCCGGTAAAAAAGTTGTACCGAGGCGTTTTACCCTTTTCTCGGGAAAGCGGATAAATTATTTATGTATTGGAAGTATTGTGGCCCAATTGAGTAATAAACAAGGAATAATTTGGGGAAGCGGGGCTATTTCGCCGAAGATGAAGTTGCAGGAAAAGCCCATGAAGGTATGTGCTGTTCGAGGGCCACTGACGAGAAAATTTTTATTGGAACAAGGGGTCGACTGTCCGGAAATTTACGGTGATCCGGCTTTATTGTTTCCCAGATTTTATAAACCTTTAGTGGAAAAGAAATATAAATTGGGGATTATTCCTCATTATTGCGATAAAGCGAAAACTTGGCTGGATAATTACAGAAAAATGAAGGAAGTATATGTGTTCGATATCCAGAATTATGGGAGCTGGTCTTCCTTTATCGATCGGGTAAATGAATGTGAATTTATATTATCCAGCTCTTTACATGGAATTATTCTTTCTGATGCTTACGGCATTCCCAATTGTTGGGTAGAGTTTAGCGACGATATCGATAAAAGTTTTAAGTTTAATGATTATTATCTTTCTGTAGGAAAGGAGAGGAGTAAGCCAATAAAGTTAGAACGTTTTTATCCTTTGGAAGAATTATTGGAATTCCGTAAAAACTGGTCTCCCATTTTGTTCGATTCCGAGAAATTGTTGGCTGTTTGTCCTTTTTGAAATTTTTGAGATGACGAAGGTGAGTGTAGTTATGCCGGTATATAATACCGGATTATATGTGGCAGAAGCATTGAATAGCATTCTAAATCAGACTTTGCGTGATATCGAAATTATTGTTGTGGATGACGGGTCGACTGACAATAGTTGCGAAATCGTCTCACAATTGGCTTCAACTGATTCCCGTATAAAATTTTATAAGCAAGCCTCGAATGAGGGACAAGCTGTTGCTCGTAATATAGGTCTTCGATATATCACAGGCAAATATGTTTATTTTATGGATAGTGATGATGTATTAGCTGCTGATGCTTTAGAATGTTGTTACCGTAAGTGCGAAGAGGAAGATTTGAATGCCGTTATATTTGAAGCTGAGGTGCTGACCGAAGACAAGGAAACCCGTTTTTCTTTTAATTATCATTATAAGGATTTGGAAGACCGGGTATACGGGGGAATAGAATTGATGAATTTTTTGTTGGATACAAATCAATTTTGTGTTTCTCCCTGTATGTTGTTGCTGCGTGCTTCTTTATTAAAACGATGGAGCCCTGTTTTTTACAGTGGTATTATACATGAGGATCAATTGTTTACAGTAATGGTCTATCTCCATGCTACCCAAATGGGATATATCAAGAATTCATTTTTTAGACGTCGTATTCGTCCTGCTTCGACAATGACTAAAAAGATAAGCCGAAAAAATCGTATCGGTTATCAAACTGTTTTTGAGCAATTGTCTTTATTTGCCTTGACTCAGAAAGATGATATCAAAGCTTTGATAGATAAGCATCGGGCTATCACTTTAAATGCGTTTTTAAGTATAGCATGGCCTTTATCCTTTCAGGAAAAGATGATTTTTTTGTTATTCTGTTTTCGGAAAAGATATGTAAAACAGATACGATTCCGGAATTTTGCTCTATTTCTTTTTAAGCAATTGAAAAAAGGGTGAACAGAAAGTCTTTAAGCTTTTGGTTTTACCCATTTGTTTTGTTGGGGGTCGTAATATTTGATGACCTTGGCCGGATTGCCGGCCACGACACTGTAAGGAGGAAAATCATGCGTGACAATGCTTCCTCCAGCCACGACAGAATGGTGACCGATTGTAACGCCGAACAGGAGGACGGCATTAGCACCGACCCATACGTCATCCTCGATTGTAATGAGGGAGGTGACAACTCCTTGAGAAATAATGGTTTGGCATGGATCTTCATAATTGTGATTCAGACCGGAGACGACAACTCCTTGGGCCAGATTGACATCATTGCCAATGTGAACGGGACCTATAATTGTGTTTCCCAAGCCAATCCGGCTACGTGAGCCAATCCGGATTTCACCAACCATATTGTTTAGAGTAGAAAAACTTTCGATAACAGAATGATCGCCTAAATAGAAATCGTTGAAGGGAACGATATCTTTGCGCGTATTCCGGTAGATGACAGTGCCCTTGCCCCGTTTGATATACAAAAAACGGCAGCACCGTAACCAGAAACGAGGGCGTGTTTTAATAGGATGAACCAACAGACGGTGGATAAAGGTTTTTAACGGAGGGTTATTTTTAATTTTTTCTTTTAAACGGACAAGCATGGCTACTGATGTGTTTGTTCAATAATTTTAATAATTTGCTTTTCTGCATTGGTTTTGATACGGAATTCTACGCGTCGGGAATGAATTTTATCCTCTTGTCCATCAGGGTTTAAAATCGGTTTGCTGGAAGAGAGCCCATTGGCTGTCACATATTTTTTAGTCCAATTGAACAGGTCTTCATCCTGGATATTCGAAAGCAGATATTCCAACACATTCCGGGTCCGGTTCTGTGAAAGTTCCATATTCTTAAAATAAGCCTGTCGGGGAGAGGATTCTCCTTCCCACTCACTGGAAGTGTGCCCTTCAATCCGGATTTCCTCGATATCGTTTTTATATTTAGGATCGTTTATGATCTGTAGAAAGCGAGGGAAAAAACTGGTTAGAATGTTTTTGAATTTATCGTTCAATTCGGCACTTCCCACTTTGAATAAAATTTCTGGATATTCGAATCGGATGCAAAGATTGGAAGGATCAAAACTGGCATTCCATTCTTTTAAATTTTCTGAAAACTCTTCCCGTAAGTCGTTTGTCAGCTCGACCTGAATTTTTTCATAACTATTGGCAACTGCTGTAATTTTATTTTTATCCTGTATGGCGTTGGACATATATCCAACGGAGATAAATAAAAAAATTAGCATAAGCACGAATGTGACTCCGGCAACGACTGCCCAAGAAGATTCTTCATTGTTCTGAAAGGAGTTCATGGCTTACAAATTTTGATGATTTTTATTGTTCTTCAGGTGATTTGTATAGAGCATTGTGGCTTTGGTTGAGTTTTTTTATGATATTTTGCAGGGTTTGGGTGAATTGCATTAATTCTTTGGCTTCTTTGGCCCGTTTTTCGTTTATCTGTTTAATTTGAACCGTAACCTGTTCTCCGGTAGATTTTACGAGCTGGGAAAGTTCGTCCACCTGTGCTGTAATTTTTTTATTTCCACGGTTAATACCTTTTTCTAAAAGTGTTTCGAGGTTTTTATTGGTAGCTTCTGTCACCGTTAACAAGGTCTCCAGCCGTTCGTATAAGCGTCGGTTTTCTTCCTGGGAAATACTTAGATATTGAGATTGTTTTTGCATGATCTGGGAAGTGTTGCGTGCCAGATCATACAAAGCCTTATCCTGAAATAATTCCGTTGCCTGTACGGTTCCATCGGGATGGAGTATCGTCCCGGTTTTGTGAATATTCTCTTTGATAGCAATTAATTGCTGCAGGATTTCTTTCATTACCGGTGTAGGCGGTTCGCTGACAGAACGGTTTTCTTCGTTGCGAATTCCTTTTTCGAGCAGGGTAGTGAGGTTTTCATTGGTCGTTTGGCTGGCTTGCAAGAGTTGTTGCAACTGTTCGTAAAGGCGTTTGTTTTCTTCCTGTGTAATACTGAGGTATTGGGATTGTTTTTGCATGATCTGGGAAGTGTTGCGTGCCAGATCATACAAAGCTTTATCCTGAAATAATTCTGTTGCTTGTACGGTTCCGTCAGGGTTTTGTATGATCCCGGTTTTATGAATATTCTCTTTGATAGCAATTAATTGATGAAGGATTTCCTTCATCGTTTCCGGTAGATTTTCAATAATAGTATTTTTTTCTTTTCGGATACCATAAAATACCGGAAACAATTTTAACAACAAGGAAGTAATGATGCTACTGATAATCGTCAGAATCGTGATTTTTAAACCTGCTAGGAGTTGCGGTAAAGAAATACTGATATTTTCCGGATCGAAATGCAGAAGACTGTAAATGATTCCAATAAATGTTCCCAATAATCCCAAAGAAATGACTATAGAATTTAATGTCTGACGGTTATAATGGAATTTTCCTACAAAGGGAAAAAGAAAAATAACCAGCGAGTAGATAATGGGAAACAAGGTATTCATAACTAATCACATTTAGGAATTCAGGTTTTGATATATATTTAATACTTGGCGGGCTGTGGCTTGCCAGGAGAATTTTTTAACTCTTTCCAGCCCATAAGCTATTTGTTGTTTATAATAACTGGGATCGTTTTCGAGTTTTAGTAGTTCACCGGCTATTGCATTTTCATCTTCTGGAGAAATGAGAATGGCCCCTTCTCCAGCGATTTCCGGTATGGCGGAGGTGCAGGAGGTGATAACGGGAGTGCCGCAGGCCATGGCTTCGAGTAACGGAATACCGAAACTTTCCCGGAGAGACGTATAGAGAAATACTTTTGCTTTGTTGTAAATGGACGGTAAATCAGCGTGAGTAATATAACCCGGGAAATAAAGCATCGGTTTGATTTCTGATATATTCTGTTGTGCAAGAATACGGTCAATCACTTTTTCTTCCAAATCGGCAATCAACAAGGGCAAGGGATGCGTAGACTTTTTTAGGTAAATACTATAGGCCTTTAAAGTACGGGGGGTATTTTTTTTCGGATCTGTATTGCCTAGGAAAAATAGATAATCATCGTGGGGGATATATTTCCGAATGATTTCAGAAACATTTTCTAGGGGATGAAAACGTTGATTATAACCATTATGAATAGCTATGATTTGCTGTTCAGACAGATCTAGTGTTTCCAGAATATGATTACATTCGAATTGCGATACCGTGATGATTTTTTTACATTTAGGTAGAATTCTGGGCACGATAAAACGCCTGTAGTACCAGCCCATGTTTTGATAAATGGAAATATTGCTGGCGGCTCTTTTTTCTAGAAAGATAATATCATGTAAAGTGAGGATCAGGGGTACTGAACAATAAAGGGGAGCTGTGTTGCTCGTGCAATGAAGCAAATTTGGACGAATTTTCCGTATTGCTTTGGGAAGGGCGAACTGTTCCCAAAGTGGATAAGTGGGACATTTGAGTTCAAGGATGTGAAAATTGTTTGTAGCATTCAGACAATGATCAGAACCCGGAGCAACCAGAATATAATACTCGTTTATGGTGTCAATTTTTTGTAACTCCCGAATCGTTTCAAGAGCTACGAAATCCATTCCGTGTTTATTGGTCCTAAATAGGCGTTGAGCTTCTATAGCGATTTTCATTTTTCGATGTTTTTATTGTTTGAGAGGGTCTTTTTCTCGGTGTGTACGAATTTAGTATTTGCACCTTTTAAACGAAAAAGATTGATGACCATCATAAAAAACAAAATCGGCAATTTATGGATAGACTTCTTAAAGTTTTCATCTACCATTTTGTCGGGGATAGCCAAACAAAGAGTGATCCCCAGTAGAATAAACAAAGTCCACCATTTTAAGGCCAGTGGCCAGTCAACGATCTGCATGATACAGCCCATAATAATGATGCCTCCGAACAAAATCAAGCGGGGAGGAAGCATCCATTGGATGAGCTTATCACAGTAATCGATATTCCCGCTGAGAATAGCTTTCGGAAGATCCCGGACTACTCGTCCCCATTGGGCAAATTGAGTGGCCAGCCAACGCCGGCGTTGGTTATAAAATCCTTTTTCTTCCTGAGTCTTCTCATCGTATACATAAACATGGTCGAGGAATTCGATGAATATCCTTTGCTTTAATAACAGGGCTTCGAGTTCTTTATCTTCCCCGGCAGAAGATAGTTGGGCCACATTCTTGCGAAACCATTTGTAATCGAAAGCCATGCCAGAACCAATCAGAGCGGAAGAGATTCCAACGCGGACGTGTCCCCGGCGGAATATAGTGTTATTGACTTCTTCGCTGACTCCATCTAAAATTGCTATCTCAGTATTCCGGTTTTTAGCTGTACGATGTGTCTGGATCGCCATTACTCCGGCATCCATAGCTTTGTTTATCTCTTGCAAAAAGTTTGTGTCAACAATATTATCGGCATCGAGGATAATTACAGCATCGAATTTATCGGGCGGTAGGCTATCTACGGCTAAATTGAGAGCTTTAGCTTTAGAACTGTTGTCGTATGAAGCTTTCAATAAGGTGATGGGTAATTGCGCTAAACGTTCATTCGTTGCATTTTGCATATGGTCAGAAATAACGACGATTTCAAACCGTTCCCGGGGATATTCCTGGCAAAGAAAAGAACGTATGCTATCTTCAATGATCAGATCTTCTTTATAAGCAGGGAACAATACGGCAAAGCGATGTTGACGACGAGCTTCTGGATAACGTATGTCACGTCGTATAAGAGAAACTATCGTATAGAACAAGGGATAGGCCACAATAAGCGCTGCCACAATCCAACAAACATATTCAATAAAATAGAATATTTCCCTGCCATTCATTCTTATAATGTTTTATTTTTTAGACAAATAAAGTCTGTAATACCT
>ENA-OZGX01001114-OZGX01001114.1-human-gut-metagenome-genome-assembly--contig:-NODE-1114-length-11034-cov-5.022589_pt1 | contig 11034 bp, 10 predicted proteins | sample MGYA00244040_ERZ653674 | MGnify/ENA primary metagenome ERZ653674 (study PRJEB26926, sample SAMN06165232) | human gut metagenome | biome: ENVO:00009003; feature: ENVO:2100002; material: ENVO:00002003... | reverse complement strand
CGAGATGTCTTAGGGTCTCGTGGGCTCGGAGATGTGTATAAGAGACAGGGCGTGGTCACCGGCAACGACCATCAGGGGGCGCAGGATGACCTTGGTGTAACCGGCGGCCTTGACAGCCTCGATGACGTTCTCGCAGGCTGTCTCCTCGGGCTCACCCTCCACCGTGCCGATGAACACGTTGCTGTAGCCCAGGGTCTGCATGGCGGTCTGCATCTGGCTGTAGCTCACCTTTGCGGTGTGGGAGGTGCCGTGGCCCATAAAGACAAAGGCGACCTTCTCCTCAGCAGCGGCCTCCAGGCTGTCGAAACCGGCATCCTTCACAGCGGCAGCGGTAACGGCCTTGGCAACAGCCTCCTTGTCGGCGTTGATGACGGCAGCATCGGCACCAACCTCGCCCAGCAGGGGCTCAGCAACGGCGACGTGCTCGAACTTGTCCTTGTACTCGTCGATCATCTCCATCATCTCGTCGTACTCTGCACCGTGCATCAGGTGGGTGGGCTGGACGACCAGGTTCTTCACGCCGTTGGCCACAGCGCGATCCAGAGCCTGCTGCATGTTGTCGATCTTCTCGCCGTCGCGGGCCTGAACATGGTTGATGATGATCTGTGCGGTGAAGGCGCGGCGGACAGACCAATCGGGATAAGCGGCCTGCAGCGCATCCTCGATGCCCTTGATATCCTTCACTCGGCTGTCGTTGAAGGAGGTGCCGAAGGAGACCACCAGCAGCTCATTCTCGCCGATGTCGTCCTGATTGCGGCTGTCGTCCTTGGAAGCATCGCCGGTGTCGCGGCCAAAGTAGTCAGGGTCAGCCTCTTCGCCCTCGACCAGCTCCTTCTGGGCATCGGTCAGGGCATCCCATGCGGCCTTGGCGGCCTCACACTGGGCATCGGTGTCATCGGTGCGCTCCTGCACATAGATGGCATCGATCAGGTCTGCAACGTTCTTTGCGGCCAATTCGTCAGCCTCCTCGCCGGAAACCTCGCTGCTGGCAGCAGATCCTGCCGTGCTGGAAGCAGTGGTGCTGCTTGCGGCACCGCCGCAGCCGGTCAGTACACCGGCGCAGAGGGCCAGAGCGGTCAGAGCGGCCGCTGCTTTGTGGATGGTGCGTTTTCTCATTTTTGTTCGTTCCTTTCCTGTTTTTGAACATGATTTTTGCTGAACAGAAGGTACAGGAAAGAGTGCCCGGCAAAACAAAAGGGGCCTTTCTGCTTGCGGGATGGCAAAGCAAAAAGGCCCTTTTCAGTTTTTTCAGGCTTTTTGGGTACAACCAATTCCTCGTGATCTGGGGCTTGCGCCCCCGTACCAACAGCGGGCAGGTTTCCTGGCTGAAAGCTCAACATCCACCGCCGCCTTCCCGGAACATGGGCTCCAGTGACCGGTGCAGCTGCACCCTGGCGGTAAACTCCCTTATCACAGTGACGAGATCGTGCGGGATTTGCACCCGCTTCCCTTTTAACGTGCCTGCCCCCGGCCAGAGCCGCGGGCGGTACGCACCTGCTGTTTTCTATTCAGTTCGCTGTTCAGTATAACATACTCAACGGAGGAATGCAATCACCACTCCGGGGAAACTTCCGGGCTCACAGGCGGTGTTTTTTCCCCGATCAGGGCCACCGCCACATCGTTGACATTGGTGCCCGTTGCCCCGGTGATGATCAGGCCATCCACTGCTTTCAGGGCGTGGTAGGAATCGTTGTTCTGCAAAGCAGCGTATCCGCTCCAGCCCCCGGCCTCCAGCGCGGCAAGGGTATCCCCATCCACATAGCCGCCGGCGGCATCGGTGGGGCCGTCTGTGCCATCGCTGCCCACAGAGAACACCGCCGCGTTCAGCCCGGCAATGGCAGGCGCAGCCGCAAGGGCCAGCTCCTGATTTCTTCCGCCAAGCCCTTTTCCGGTCAGGTGAACGATGGTCTCGCCGCCCGCGATGTAGGCCAGCTTTTTCCCCTGCCCCGCATGGGTGCGGGCGATGGCACTCAGAAAGCTGCCTGCCTCCCGCGCCTCGCAGCAGAGCCGGTCGGTGAGGAGGATGGGCTCATATCCCAGCTCCCGGCAGACTTTAGCGGCAGCGGTGCACAGCTCTCGGACGCTGCCGGGGATATGGGTGGTCACGTTGTCAAGGGCTTTCGGCGTTTCCTGCGCCAGCAGCGCCTTTGCCTGTTCTGACAGGTTCAGGCGGTATTTTTCCGCAATGGCAAAAGCCTGCGCACAGGTGGAGCTATCCGGCACCGCCGGGCCGCTGGCAATCATATCCAGCGGGTCGCCCAGAATATCGCTGAGCACGATGCTGAACACCCTTGCGGGCGCGCAGTGCTGTGCGAACCGACCGCCCTTGACAGCGGACAACCGCTTGCGGATGGTATTCATCTCCACGATATCGGCTCCGCTGGCAAGGAGCTGATTGGTGATGTCCTGCAATTCCCCGCCGGGGACAAGCGGCTTTTCAAACAGGGCGCTGCCGCCGCCGGAAAGCAAAAACAGCACCGTATCCTCTGCGGTCAGCCCCTGTACCAGCGCCAAAGCTTTTTCGGTGGCTGCAAAGCCGTTGGCATCCGGTACGGGATGACCTGCCTCATAACAATTTACACCGGGGATTCTGCCTTTTACATGGCCGTACTTAGTCACCACCACGCCGCCGTCCACGCGCCCCAGTGTCTGCACGGCGGCGTGTGCCATCTGCCAAGCGGCCTTACCTGCCGCCACCAGCAGCACTCTGCCGCCTCCGGGCTGAAAGTCCTCCAGCGCGCGGCACACGGCTTTATCCGGCAGAACCGCCTGAATGCTAGAACAGATGATCTCATCCGCATCCCGCCGCAATGTGGTATTCATAATACAGTCCTCCTAACAGAGTTTGCCCATTCTCGATCCGAATGACCTGCTGCGCAATTTCCGAGTGATGCAGGGCTTTACGCGGTCAGGTCTTTTTTGCCGGGGTTCAGGACGAGCCACACGCCCTCGCCTTCACGGTTGCGGTTTTCGTGGCTGCCATAGTAGACATAGAGCTTGCTCAGGGATACCGCACCGATCTCTTCCGCAGTGGGGGCGGCGGCAGTCAGGGCTTCGGCGGTGACTGCGCCGTTCTCGGCTTCGCTCACGTCTGCCCATGCGGTCTTGTTGGCAGTCGTCAGTTCATTCACCTCGGCACGGCCCATGTATGCCGGAATATGTTCCGGGTCAAGGCCGATAGCTTCCGTAAAAGACGCCACAGCCTCGGTGTAGTTCAGCTCGGTCAGGTATTTCCGTCCCAACTCGATCTTATCCGCTGCCGTAACCGCTTTTTTGCTTTTTTCAGTTGCTACATTTTGTATTCCTCCAAAGCGCAACCCCAAAGTTATGCTTCAAACATTTTCCAGCTGACACAGCCGTCCAGCCAGAATTTTCCGTTTCCAGAGGTCATGCGCACCTTATTCTGTGCATCCAGATCGTTAAAGTGCCACCACTCCGAGGCCAGCGGTGTCATGCCTGCATTGGTACAGTACCCCTGCAGCCGCCGCGCACCGTCTGTCATGGATGCCGATGCAGTGGCCCGCTTCCATGCGGTGGCCGAATTAGAAGTTACCGGGCCGGTAAAGCAGGCCGCCGCACTGCTCAGCTCGTGCATGGCAGAGGGCATGGCGTATTCCTCACCGGTCACCTGTACAAAGGGACACCCCGCCATGCTGTGCTCTGTCTGCTCAGTGATGCGCAGCAGGGTCGTGTCCATTGCCACACCGCGCTGATGGTTGGAAAGAGACGTTGCAATAAACCAGCCGATATTCCACGCGCCCTTGTTCAGCGCCGTCATCAGTTCCTTGTCCATCCTTGCCTTGGCGTACACCGCATCCTTTACCAGCATCTGCACCTCATAGGGTCGGAATGTCTCTATGATCTTCAGGCAATCGCCCTCCTTCAAAGCATTTTTCTGCGCTGCACCAACCTTTTTTGCCATAGCGTAATTGATAGGCATTAGATACTCATCCCGCCCAAGGCGCTGGTTGTAGAACAGGCCGTCATACAGTTTCTGTCCCGTAATGCCTTCAATATCCTTTCCGCAGGTTTTAAAGATCGATGCCTTGGCATTGGGGTTTTCGTATACGATGGAAGGCAGAACATCGGGCAGATTGATCATACACAGTTCATTTTCCAACCAGCCCACGGTGCCGTCCAGCAGGCAGACCTGCCAATATGCGCCAGACTCCTGCCGGATATAAAACATATCTCCCGCTGCAAGTCTGCGCAGTACCGTACTGGCCCCATCCGGTCTCTCGTACAGCAGCATCACAGCCGCCCCTGCAAAGCCTGTTGAACCTTCCAACGGCAGTTCGAAGTTCTGGGGAACGCGGATACCATCCCGCAGAACCGCATTGTCGTCCAGTGCTGCATTCCACATCGGTCCGGTTTCAGAGACCGGATCACTGACTTCCTGCTGCTGCCAGCTGACAGCCCGCTCTTCCACTGTGGGGTTCTGGCAGCCCGTCAGAAGCCATGCGCATGCCATGGCCGAAAGGCACAGAAAATCACGTCTTGTTGTTTTCATGTATTTTCCGTCCCTTCTTCCTGCTGTTCCTGTGCCGGAGTTTCCGGCGCTGTCGGTGCCTTCAATGCGGTCTCCTGCTCTGCCGCCGATCCCTCCGGCGACTGCGTCGGCTGTTGTGCCGCCGGGGCAGTCTGCCCCGCTTCCGTTGTTTCGGTCTGTGTCGGCTGCGCTTCCAGCAGTTCTTCCTCCGGCGGTTCGCCCTCTGCATCCTTTGCAAGATCGTCCTCCGGTGCCTGATCCCCAACCGGCTGAACACTGCCGCTGCCGTTCAGGTTGCTGCTAAGTGCGCCCTCCCCGAATGTGCCCGACTGACTGACGCCGTTGATAAAATAGTAGCTTTTTTCATGGGAATGATCCCATCCCTGCTTCGGTTCTCCATTTGTCCCAAAAGCATAGGGCTGGCCATCGATCACACACCACCCGGTCATCTGATTTCCGTTGCCGTCCAAATAGCGCGTGCCCGCATCCGTTTCAACCCAGCCGGCCTGACTGACACCGTCCACAAAGAAATAATCCTTTCCATCGATCTCTGTCCAGCCCTGTGCCGGTGCGCCGCTGTTGTCGTAGTATTTCAGGACGCCGTCCGTTTTTTTCCAACCGTTCAGTCGGTTTTTGACCCGTCCATCGCTATCCAGTTCCCAGACCTTTCCGTCCTCCTGATAAGTACCGGTGCGCGGATGTCCGGTTTCGTCAAAGCAGTACTGCACTCCGTCCAGCATGATCCAGCCGGTGTACAACTGTCCGGTCTCCGGTTGGAAATAGTAGTATTTTCCGTCTATCTTCGCTTCGCCCTGGGTGAGCTCTCCATCTGCGTTGGCATAGCCGACATAGCCGTTCTCTTCAATCCAGCCGACCTTCAAAAAGTTGTTGCTGCCAAAATAGTAGAGCTTATAGTTGATCTCATACAGCCCCTGCGCACGGGTGCCGGTAGTCGGCGAGATATAGTAGCGATGCAGTCCTTCGCCGTGCCACCCCGTAGTCTTACTCTGGATCACATTGTAAACTCCAAAAGCGGCCCCTGTGAGCAGACACAGGCACACCAGTACTACACCGACGGCTTTCAGCGGCGTTGCCGCCCTTCTTCTGCGCGTATTCTGCGTCACGCTAAACCGATATCGTTTGATCTTCTGGCGTTTCATTCTCATCTTCCCATATAAAGATTCAGCCCCCGGTGGAATGCCAGAGGCCGAATTTCATGTTTAATAGGCGTCCTGTACCGTCTCTTTACCGTTTTCACGGTAGGTCGTCACAGTAAAGCCGTTGTAATACAGCAGGCCATCCTCGCCATCACCGATGCAGCTGGAAGCATACTCCGAACTGTTCGGCTTGCCAATAGCGGCATACAGCTTGGAAACGTCTTTGCCCACATACTTCAGGGCAGTTTCCAGGCTGGCAGTTTCTGCCGGAGCAGTCTCTGTAACGGGCTTGCTTTCCACAGGCTCCGTCTTTTCTTCTTTGGAGGAAGCAGCCGTCTCCTGCTTTGCAGGCTTAGATTTTGCCGCAGTCTCGGCCTTGGATTCGGCCTTGGATTCGGCCTTCGACTCTGCCTTGGATTCGGCCGGTTTCTCCGATGCCGCCTCGCTTACCGCAGAAGAAGCTTCAGAAACTGCCTCCGAGACAGCCTCGCTTTCCGGCACAGCCTCCGACGAAGCAGCCTCCAATGCCACAACGGAAACCGATTCGGATTCCACAGCCGAGGAAGCGGTCGTTTCTGCTTTTGCCCCGCATCCCGATGCCAGAAGCATCGCACCGCAGAGCACTACACCCATCATCTTATAGTTTACATTCATTTTGTTTGTTCCTTCTTTCTATTCTTTCAGTCAGTCGGCCAGGGCGCAAAAGACCCATTCACCGTCCGACAGAAATGCTGCTTTTAGTTGCTGCTCCCGCACATTCTGCGGAAGATACGCTGTAAACGGCTGTATTCCCTCTCTGCAGGGGGAAGCTTCGTAGGTTCCGGTCTCTGCCAGAATGTAGATCGGAGAGTCGTCATCCACACGCTGCACGCTCAGATCGCCTGTCAGGCAGAAAGTCCCCTCCATTCGGCTGTCCTTCCGTTGTGCCTTCGCACTTGTACCGGTATCTGCTGCCGGGACTGCCATGCGTTCCGGAGCAGGCATTTCCGGGGCGCGTTCCAGCAGCCAGTTCAGGTTGCTTTCCACCAGTTCCACCAGCAGCACATCGGGCTGCTCTTCTGTAACAGCCGTCAAAAGGTAGGGCATATTCCGGGAGAAACAGGCGTTGCCGTAGCTCTGTGCCAGAAAAGGATGCAGATTGATGCCAAAGGAATCGCGGTATACAAAAATGCTTCCGTCTGCCCCCGAATTTTCCGTGTGGATCGTGATATCATCTGCCGAGTGGAATTTTTCGTCATACTGATAGGTAAAGTCGTATGCCGTATCCTGTTCCGTCTCGTTTCCGGCAGGGTACACCATCTCATACAGGTCGCCGGTATGCGGGGATGTTTTTCCATTGATGCAGGAATCAAACTCCGCTTCAGAGCCTTTCAGTTCTTTCAGCAAAGTCTGTGCTGCCAGCTGTGCGCCCCGCATATTCCAGTGGCTGTCCCGACGGTAATACAGCTGCTCTTCGTGGTCAGACAGTGTTTTGAACAGATCCACATACCGGACATTCTGCTGTTCCATCTGCTGCTGAAGCAGTTGGGCGTTCCGTACGGAGGCTGCCGTATATCGTGCCGGCATCTGACTGCCATACAGGGAACTTTTATTGGGTGCGATGGTAAAGCAGAACCCCATGCCGTTCTCTTCGCAGTATTCCTGCATCAGACCCAGTACATGAGCGGCCGCATAACTCTGCCGGGCTGTAAAGAGTTCTGCGCCGGTATAGTCCGCAAGGGTGCTTTTATAGAACAGCCAATCGTCTTTTCCCAACAGCACACTGCTGCTGTCCAGCGTTTTGAGCATGGTTCCGGTAAGCTGATCGTTCAAGGTGATCATCTCATGACGGAGCCCGAAATGATCCGCAAAATAATCCGAAAACTCATTCAGGATACCGGTATTGAAGCTGCCATCCTCTTTCCGTAATTCAGGAAAGGATGCAAGCTGCTCATTGCCCACCGCTTTTTCCGTCTGCCAAGGCATCACAGCCACAGGCAAAATGCAAATTGTGGCAATGACCCCCACAAACAGGATATATCCTAATTTTTTCACTTGCATTTTTCCACCTCAGAACTGGAAATAGATAAAAGGCACATAGGATGCAGCCGACAGATGCAGGATATCCACCAGCAAAAGCGCCAGCGCCCCTGCATAACTCAGTGCCTGAAGGCATGCATACACGCTTCCGGTCTGCTGCTCTGCTTTACGGCAGACCAGCGGCAAAACCGGCGTACTGCCCACAAGGCCAACCGCCAGTGCAAACAGGGTCAGCGGGGTCAGACACTGCGCCAGCAGCAGCCCTGTCTGCGCAGAGGCAGAGCCCCCGGAAAACATGGCTCCTATCATTGAGAAGGCCTGCCCCATGTTGTCTGCACGGAAGATCACAAAGCCAACCAGCACCACAAGCAGGGTGTACAAATGTTTCAGCACCGCACACGCAGGGTTCCGCCCGCCTTTGCCATGTTTTTCCAGCCCAAACAGCTTTTTAACGGCGTCCTCTGCCACGATAAAGAAACCATGCCACAGGCCCCAGACGATAAAGGTCCAGTTTGCACCATGCCACAGTCCCGTGCAGAAAAACACGATCAGCTTGTTCCAGTAAGTCTTTGCCTTGCCCTTCCGGTTGCCGCCCAATGGGATATACAGGTATTCCCGGAACCAGGTGGAAAGGGAGATATGCCATCTGCGCCAGAATTCCTGAATACTGGCCGAGATGTACGGATAATTGAAGTTTTCCTTGAAGTGGAACCCAAAGCACAAGCCCAGGCCGATGGCCATATCGCTGTATCCGCTGAAGTCGAAATAGATCTGCATCAGATAGCACACCGCGGCCAGCCAAGCCGTCCGGCTGTCCAGCACAGAGCGGTCGGCGTTGTAGATCAGTGCTACAACATTGCCGCAGATATCGGCGATCAGCAGCTTCTTGCTCAGGCCCACAATAAACCGGCGCAGGCCTTTTGCCAGCTGCTCCAGCGTATTTCGGCGGCTATGGATCTCATCTGCCACGTCCTCAATAGCGGATGATCGGTCCTGCCACCAACTGTGGAAACAGAGCAATGTACAGCAGTACATCCCGGAAATGAGTGCTCTTCAGGCGTTCATTCCGGTATACATCGATCACATAACTCAGCCCTTGAAAGGTGAAGAACGAGATACCCACCGGCAGAACGATGGAAGGCACCGGGATCGTCACGCCCGGCAGTCGGTCTACCGTCTGTACCAGAAAAGTCAGATACTTGAAAATACCCAAGATTCCCAGATTAACGGCCACAGCGGCATAGAGCACGCTCTTTCGCCCGGAGACGAACAGACCGGCCAGATAATTGCAGAACACAGAGAACAACAGCAGCAGAACATACCACAGCCCGCTGAAGGCATAGAACAGCAGACTGGCTGCGACGAGCCAGAGATTTTTTGCTTCCCGCCCGGGCAAAAGATAATAGCATCCCAGCACGATGGGCAAAAACAGAAACAAGAAAATTACGGAACTAAAAACCATTTTTCGGCTACCTCAGCAATCACGGAAACTGGTAGCTGAACACCGTTTTATTCAGCGGCATTTTATACATATTATATTCTGCATGGCCGTATCTGCCGGCACGATAGCCCCACTCCAGTTCCACATCATAGATATAGGGAACTCCGTTCTCGTGGATCATGACCCATGCATGGTCCGAGTCCTTGCGGCCCACACCGCCAGACACTACATAGGCATTGTAGCCCAGCCGCCGGGCCATATAAAGGAACTGGCCTGCAAAGCAGTAGCAGTTGCCCTTTTTGTGTTCAAACATGAACAAAGCGCTCTCTTCTGCCCAAGCCGTTGTGCCTCTTGCCTGATGCGGACGGGCAAGGTATGCGCCGTGATCCCGGACATACAAATAGGCGGCGCGCAGCTTTTGCGCCTTCGTCATGCCAGAGTTTGTGCACGCAGCCAGTGCCTGATCCACATAGCTGTCCAGCGTTGCATTGCCAGAGGTATAGCGGCCATTCGCATCAAAAGTAAGGTATTCTACCGCGCTGTTCGTCAGGAACGAGCCATCCTCTTTGACATAGTACATTCCTCCGTCGATCTCGTGCAGACCCTTGGCGTACCGATCGATGGCATAGCCATTCTTCGAAACATGATACAGCTTGCCGTCAATCGTCACAAAGCCACCTGTGCCGGTGCGTCTACTGACTGCACCGCGTATGCAGTCGGCACCAGAAGCATGGCCGACATTGCAAGAATAACAGCCGTTACACTAAGTTTTTTCAGCATTTTTTCATACCCCTTAATCGATTGATTTTTATTGATACTCGTTCCAGATCTGTTCCTTCAGCTTTTTTCCTGCCTGCGCAGGATCCATGCTGAAACGACTGCCGCAACAGCCGAAACGATCATGTCAACGATTCCAACCACACAAAAGATTTGTCCGGTAGACGCAGGTATTCCCTCCTTATTTGAGTCATCCGCTGGTGCGGAGCTGGTCGATCAGAAGATAGGCCATCTGCATATCAAAACGATAATCCGATGGATACTGCTCCTGCAGATCTTTCAAAACCTTTTCAGCTTCACTGTACTGATCCAATGCCTGCAGTACAGTTGCCAGATTCAACCGGGTGGCAATAGTATCGTAGCCGCTGTCCACCAGTTCCTCCAGCAGCTGCTGCGCTTCAGCATAGTATTCTTCTGCATTTTCTTTGTCAGATGCTGCCTGCTGCATCATAAGATCCGCAAGCATCTCCTTTTGAAGCACAGCCTGACCTTCCGGAAGATTCTGGCATCCCTGTTTCAGAATGCGCACAGCCTTTTCCATATCGTCCTGATTCAGCGCTGCATTTGCGGCTGACAGGTAAGCATGGCTCAGGAGCTGCGGGTTCTCCACCTCATTGAACACTTTTATGTAAAGCGCAAGCGCCTGATCATAGTTCTTTTGCAAGGACAGAATTTCTGCCGCAACCAGATCACAGTCACCGGAGGAAGCGCCTTTTTTCTGCAATGTATCCAGCTCCTGCTGTGCCTCTTCCAGCTTTCCATCATTGGCAAGTGCAATAGCAAGACCCCCGATAGCTTTCAGTACCTGCTCCCTGTAACCGGACGGCCGCCTGCAGTTCCAGCACCGCATTGGCGTAATCCTTATCATAATACTTAAAGATCGAGCAGATCGTAGAGTACCCCACTCTACAGCCACTATTCTTTTTTAGATTTTACAGCTAATTCCGCAATCGGTCAATGAAAAACACTCCAAAATCCAATTTTTTTGGGAGGAGAAAAAAATTGTTTGACGCAATCGACAGTATTGCCAAAAACCTGACAATTTGATTGTATGCTCCGTCAAACAGGCCCATTAAACAAAAGGAATTGTATCGCCGATGCAGGCGTTGGGCGTGGATATTCAGACCATCCAGAGCATCGTAGGCCATGCC
>ENA-OZGX01001113-OZGX01001113.1-human-gut-metagenome-genome-assembly--contig:-NODE-1113-length-11046-cov-4.442089_pt1 | contig 11046 bp, 9 predicted proteins | sample MGYA00244040_ERZ653674 | MGnify/ENA primary metagenome ERZ653674 (study PRJEB26926, sample SAMN06165232) | human gut metagenome | biome: ENVO:00009003; feature: ENVO:2100002; material: ENVO:00002003... | reverse complement strand
GTCTTAGGGTCTCGTGGGCTCGGAGATGTGTATAAGAGACAGATCCCGGTAAGCATCAAGCAGCAGTTCCAGTTGAGTGATGCTTTCCCGCAGCTCCCGTCCAATATCAGTATCCGCAACCAGGATCCTGTCATAGGAGGTTTCCACGATCGTAGTATCAGAGAAAATATCTGATTCATGCAGGATCGCTGCTTCTGTAGATTCGAAGGGCTCATGGGCAACCAGACGCATACCATGGGAATTGGCCACCAGTGTATAGCCCGCAATTCCGGTCTTGCTCTGATAGGCCTTGGAGAAGCCACCATCGATAATGAGCAGCTTGCCATCACACTTGATCGGTGATTCTCCCTTTTTCAGTTCTACCGGCACATGTCCATTGATGATATGGGAATTTCTGGTGCTGAGGCCAAACTCTGCCAGTATTTTATTCAGAAACTCTTCATTGCCAAGCAGTGAATAATAGCTGTTCTTTACTTCCTTGTGAGTCTCCTTGTCTGCTATGAAATACCGTTCAAAGGTAGCCATCTTATCCTTGCCAAAGACCGGGGAATTAGGTCCTGCCCATATATACCAGATCAGATCCTGCGCCCGGTACATCTCGATCGGCTCATTCTTGGCGTAGTAGCCTTTTCTTGCACAATTGTCAAGCACATCATACAGCGCCTTGCCTTTATACTCCCTGCCCTCTACATTGGCAGATTTAAAATCGCCTTTCTCATCCACCGGCACACAGCCATGATACAGAAGATTGGAATTATGCACCTTGTACAGACTTCCGTTGGTATAAAGAAAACGGATGTGCCTCTGAAGCTTCTCACATTTCAGGAAGGCCTGACGCAGTCTTGCCATAACCTGCTCTTCTTCCGGAGTCAGGTTATAGGGATCATTCCTGTCCACGGTCGGGAATTCCACGTCTGACATGGCGTATTCCTTATCACCGATCCGCACAGTCTTCTTATCATAATCAATTTTGTCAAGAAGCAGTCTGTCATCCATCTGAAATTCCGGATGCTTTTTGATCACCTGGCCTTCCAGCTTGAACTGCATAATGGAAATTGCCTTATGGATCTTCATGTCAAGACTCAGATCCTTGGTGTCATAGTCTGTATTAAACTTAATGGCAAAGGTATCGCAGTTTACATCCTTATAAGTCTCCATGGCAAAGGTGGCAAGCGGGATCAGATTGATACCGTAGCCGTCCTCCAGGGTATCCAGGCTGCCATATCGTGCTGCGATACGGATGACTGTCGCAATACAGGCAAGATGTCCGCAGGCAGCCCCCATCCACACGATATCATGATTTCCCCACTGGATATCCACCGAATGATACTTCATCAGCGTATCCATGATAATATGGGGACCAGGACCTCTGTCATAAATATCCCCTACAATATGCAGATGATCGATAACCAGCCTCTGGATCAGGTTGCTCAGGGCAATGATAAAGTCAGGTGCCCGCCCAATCCTGATAATAGTATGGATGATCTCATTGTAATAGCCTTCCTTATCGGAAACCTCTGCCTTTTCTGTGATCAGCTCTTCGATGATATAAGCGAAATCCTTCGGCAGAGCCTTTCTTACCTTGGATCTGGTATACTTGGAAGCCACACGCTTGGTTACCTGTACCAGCCTGTGCAGTGTGATCTTATACCAGTCTTCAATATTGTCTTCCTCCTGCATCACAAGATCCAGCTTCTCTGCCGGATAATAGATCAGCGTGGCAAGTGCTTTCTTGTCCCTGCTGCTTAAGGTATTTCCGAACACCTCATCAATCTTCCTTTTCACAGCACCGGAGCCATTCTTCAGTACATGGTTAAACTGCTCATACTCCCCATGGATATCCGTCAGGAAATGCTCGGTTCCCTTCGGCAGGTTAAGAATTGCCTGCAGATTGATGATCTCTGTAGAAGCTGCCGCAATATTAGGATACTGATGTGCAAGGCTCTTTAAATACTTTAATTCCAGTTCATTCATTTTTCCGTAGGTCACCTTATGACCCTTCCCCCGTTCAGATTAAAAAAGGAATGGCCATTTCTTCATAAAACCATTCCTTTTCTCTTACTATTTATTATCTATCACATTACTCATATTGTAAAGACCTGCAGGCTTACCTTTTAAATATTTTGCAGCCTGGACCGCCCCTTTTGCAAAAACAGCCTTGGAATAGGCACTGTGGGAAAAAGTGATCACCTCATCTGTTCCCGCAAAGATCACATCATGATCTCCTACGATAGTACCGCCTCTGACGGATGCAAATCCGATCTCCTTCTTCGGTCTTACTTCTCTTCTGGTGCTTCTGTCAAACACGTAGTCAAATTCATTGTCAAACTCTTCGTTGATCGTATCACCAAGTGCCAGCGCAGTACCACTCGGTGCATCCTTTTTCAGATTATGATGCTTCTCTACGATCTCGATATCATATCCTGCCGGTACCAGTGTTTTTGCTGCTTCCTTCAAAAGCTTTAACAGCATATTGATGCCAAGGGACATGTTGGCAGACTTCAGGATCGCTACCTTCTTTGAAACCTCTTCTACTCTCTGAAGCTGCTCCTCAGAAAGACCGGTGGTGCAAAGCACACAGGGCACCTTTTTTTCCTCGCAGTAAGTAAGCAGGTTATCTACTGCAGGTGCTGCACTGAAATCAATGATAACATCCGCCTCCGTGTCACAGTCCCTGATATCTTTAAAAACAGGAAAGGGATTCTTTCCCTCATCAAAAGCATCTACACCTGCTGCCAGCGTAATTTCCGGATCATCTGCAATAAGGGCAGCGATATTGCGTCCCATCTTTCCATTGCAGCCATGCATGATCACATTTACCATTTTCTGTTCCTCATTCTTTCCTATTAATATGGCTCTTATAAAATACCGTAATCCTTCATTGCCTTTTCAAGCTTTACCGCATTTTCTTCTTCCATCTCGCAGAGCGGCATACGAAGGATACCAGCTCCCCTTCCCTGCAGGTTCAGTGCCTTCTTCACAGGGATCGGATTTACCTCACAGAACAATGCATTGCAGAGCGGAATCGCACGAAGCTGTTCTGCACAGCTTCCTGCCACATCTCCTGCAAAGAACTTCGCACAGATTTCGTGTGTCTGTCTGGGTGCCACATTGGAAAGAACAGAGATCACACCCTTACCGCCAAGTGCAAGAAGAGGAGTGATCTGATCGTCATTACCAGAATACAGATCTACCTTACCATCTGCCAGAGACATCAGCTTCACGATCTGGCTTAAGTTTCCGCTTGCTTCCTTGACGCCTACGATATTCTCTACCTCCGTGCAGAGCTTCACAACAGTTTCCGGTGCGATATTGCAGCCTGTACGGCTCGGCACATTATAAAGAATAACTGGAACCTTAACAGAATCTGCCACTGCCTTGAAGTGCTGGTATAAGCCCTTCTGGGTTGCTTTATTGTAATAAGGAGTTACCAGAAGAAGTCCGTCCACACCGTATTTTTCGGCCTCTGTAGAAAGATAGATCGCTGTATCTGTACAGTTGGAGCCCGTTCCTGCAATGACCGGGATTCTGCCATTTACCTTCTCCACACAGTAGCGGATCACATCCAGATGCTCCTCATGTGTCAGTGTGGAAGATTCTCCGGTAGTACCACAGACGATGATCGCATCCGTACCATTCTCGATCTGATACTCTACCATTTCTGCAAATTTCTCGTAATCCACCTCACCGTTATCCTTAAAGGGTGTAACGATTGCTACTCCTGCGCCTGTAAAAACTGCCATATTAACTGCCTCCTTGAATATTATTATGTAAAAAAACAGCCGGCACAAATGGCGCCGACTTTTATCTCTTTCATCGGATAGCGCCCCATCAGAATCTGATGACAGTCATACAGCTCTTAACTGTATGCCCAAGAATCCATATGCAGTGCCTCCGAATTCTTTCGGCGTGTTTTCCTTTCATTTTCCTTCCTCTGTGCCTGCCACATCCAAAAAACTACTCTTAAAATACGCAACCTCTATCTCATCTATCAAGTTGTTCATGCAGCCATCTGCTGTCGCAGACTGAACTGCTGTTTTGTTATAAACAAATCATAGCACCTCGCCTGACTCCTGTCAATGCACAGATGCTATGATATCCTGCTCTTACTATTGCAAAAAATGCTTTTGTCTTACCAGCGTTTAAATTTCAATGTTTCTATCCTGGAAACCTCATCGGCGACCAGACACAGATCATCATTCAGTGAAATCCCTGTCATGATAATGTCAGTTTCACCATCCCTTGCTTCCAGTAGATTTTTCAGATCTTCCACGGTAATGATCTCATTGTCAATGAGTCCAAGTACCTCATCCAGGATCAGCAGATCACATTCTCCCGTGGTAAGCACTTTCTTGGCAAAGTTCAATCCGTTTTTAATGTTGACAATTTCTTCCTGCTTCTTATCTTCAGAAAGTGCCACAAAATCGGTCTCACTCTTTTCAAAACGGAAAATCTTGATCTCCGGCTCAAGTCTCCTGATAAACTCAGTGTCCTGCAGACCTCTGCCCTTCAAAAACTGGATGATCACAACTCTTTCACCGGCCGCTGCCGCCATCACCGCCTTGCCAAGTGCTGCCGGACTCTTGCCATGTCCATCTCCGCTGTATATATGTATCAGCCCCTGTTTCATAAACACACCTCATATGAAAATTCTATAGAAACTTACGGCTCATCATATCACAGTCAGATAAGAAAAGCAACTTTTCGCTGCTTTTCCCGGATTTTTTGAAAAAAATCATGCATGAAGAGGCGTATCCTCCGGCTCCTCCAGAAGCTCCAGCTTACTGACAGAAACTTCATAGGCGATTCTCTTTTCTGCCTGTTCCTCTGACAGCTTCTTCATATATTCCCTGCTCTGGATCCTTCCAAAGATCTCACATCTGGTCCCCACATGGAAATGATTGGCGTATCTGGCATTTCTTCCCCAGCAGATACAGGGAATATAATCACTCTTTCCATAGGGTCTGTTTACCGCAAGCAGAAGATCTGCGATCTCCCTCCCAAGCGGCGTCTTCCGGTAAACAGGCTCCTTGCAGATATAGCCATCCAAATAGATCTGATTGGTCTTTGCACTTTCTTCAATCTCATCAACAAATTCAATTTCTCTGGCAAATACAGAAAGAACCAGCCTGTTCTTTCTTTCCTCATGGCGGTTGTAGGAACGGAACTGTCCTGTGACCATGATCAGCTGTCCCCTGTAGTCAGCTTTTACATCGATCAGCCTCTCCGAGACCATCAGCGGGATAATGTCACTGGAATCGCTCAGTCTTTCCACTTTTACTTCTACCATGTAAAATCCTTCCCCGAAAATTTCATGGCTGAATGAGAAATCACTGACAATTTCTCCCATGATTACCACCTGGTTGTTTTCAATTACCTTATCTGTCATTGCTCTTCTCCTTTTACACTTTGGTTTTTCCCTGTATGTAATAAATATATATCATCTCTTTTGCCAAAGAAGAACCTTTATTTACCGCATAAAATCGACATTCTGACACTTTACAAGCCTTATTTACCGGTGTTATACTACGAAATAGTGTTTATGTCGGATGGAGGAGATTATGAAACAGAAAAGAGAAGATATCAGAAACGTTGCCATTATTGCCCATGTTGATCATGGCAAAACCACCTTGGTTGACGAGCTTTTGAAACAAAGCGGTGTCTTCCGTGAGAATCAGGAAGTAGCCGAAAGAGTGATGGACTCCAATGATATCGAACGGGAACGTGGTATTACAATCCTTTCCAAAAATACTGCGGTAACTTACAAAAATACAAAGATCAATATTATCGATACTCCCGGGCATGCGGACTTCGGCGGCGAAGTAGAACGTGTCCTTAAGATGGTAAACGGCGTTATTCTTGTAGTAGATGCTTTTGAAGGTGCCATGCCCCAGACCAAATTCGTTCTCCGCAAGGCTCTGGAATTAAAGCTTCCTGTTATCGTCTGCATCAATAAGATCGACCGCCCGGAAGCAAGACCTGATGAAGTGATCGACGAAGTTCTGGAGCTGTTTATCGATCTGGAAGCCAGTGAAGAACAGCTTGACTGTCCCTTTGTCTTTGCTTCAGCAAAGGCCGGTACAGCTTCTCTTGATATGGATGAGCCTGGTACTAATATGGTTCCTTTATTTGAAACGATCCTGGATTATATTCCGGCACCGGAGGGTGATCCTGATGCCGGTACCCAGGTTCTGATCAGTACTATTGATTATAATGAATATGTGGGTCGTATCGGTGTCGGCAAGGTGGACAATGGATCCGTAAAGGTCAATCAGGAAGTGATGATCGTAAACCACCATGAACCTGATAAGATGAAGAAGGTCAAGATCAGTAAGCTTTATGAATTTGACGGATTAAATAAGGTAGAGATCCAGGAAGCCGGCATCGGTTCCATCGTTGCTATTTCCGGCATTGCAGATATCCATATCGGAGATACCCTCTGCTCCGTAGATAATCCGGCTCCCATCCCTTTCCAGAAGATCTCAGAGCCTACCATTGCCATGCATTTCATTGTCAATGATTCTCCGCTTGCCGGTCAGGAGGGGAAATATGTTACAAGCCGTCATCTCCGTGATAGGCTGTTCCGTGAGCTGAATACCGATGTTTCCCTGCGTGTAGAGGAAACCGATACCACAGAGTCCTTCAAGGTGTCCGGACGTGGTGAGCTGCATCTGTCTGTCCTGATCGAAAATATGCGACGTGAAGGCTATGAATTTGCAGTCAGCAAGGCTGAGGTTCTTTATAAAACAGATGAAAACGGCAAGAAGCTGGAGCCTATGGAGCTTTGCTACATTGATGTACCGGAAGAATTTTCCGGCTCCATCATTGAAAAGCTGAGTCAGCGAAAGGGTGAGCTGCGCAGCATGGGAAGTGCCAGCGGCGGCTACACCCGTCTTGAGTTCTCCATTCCTGCCAGAGGTCTCATCGGTTACCGTGGTGAATTTATGACAGATACCAAGGGAAACGGTATCATGAATACCGTATTTGACGGCTATGGTCCCTTCAAGGGTGAGATCCAGTACAGAAAGCAGGGTTCCCTGATCGCCTTTGAAGCCGGGGAAGCCATCACCTATGGTCTCTATAATGCACAGGAGCGTGGTACTCTCTTCATCGGTCCCGGTGAAAAGGTATACTCCGGCATGGTTGTAGGGCAGAATGGACGTGGCGAGGATATTGAGCTGAATGTCTGCAAAAAGAAACAGCTTACCAATACACGTTCCTCCAGTGCAGATGAAGCGCTTCGTCTGACACCGCCCAAGATATTAAGTCTTGAGCAGGCTCTTGACTTCATTGATACCGATGAGCTTCTGGAGGTTACACCGAAGAGCCTTCGTATTCGTAAGAAGATCCTGGATCCTACCATGAGAAAGCGCGCTGCCATGCGTCAGGCTTCTCTGGCAGCCCAGACAGATAATAAATAATGACGTGAAAAAAATCCCGGAAAGAATAACCTTCCGGGATTTCTGTTTTTATTATTTTATGAGACCGGGGTCAGAAGCCTAAGGCTCTGAAGCCTGCTGCCGGCACCCATCTCTGTTTGTCATCATATATGCATGATCGTTGTAGCAATGCTGAAATAGATCAGCAGTGACAACGCATCTACGATCGTAGTAATGAAGGGACTTGCCATAACTGCCGGATCAAAGCCGATCTTCTTGGCAAGCATCGGAAGGAGACATCCGATGATCTTGGCAATAAACACAGCTGCTACCAGTGTAAGACACACGACTGCTGCAACTGCGATCGTCACTCTGTCAAAAAGCAGAAGCTTCACAAAGTTCGCTGCAGCCAGCGTCAGTCCGCAAAGCACTGCTACTCTTGCTTCCTTCCACACTACCTTAAACGCATCCTTAAACTCAATCTCATTCAGGGAAAGTCCACGGATGATCGTAACGCTGGCCTGTCCACCCGCATTTCCACCGGTATCCATCAGCATGGGGATATAGGCAGTCAGCACCACACAGGCACTTAAGGCATCCTCAAAGGAAGTAATGATACTTCCTGTAAACGTCGCTGAAATCATCAGCAGTAAAAGCCACGGAATCCTCTTTTTCCAGGTTTCAAACACCGTGGTCTTCATATATGGCTTGTCGGTAGGTACGATAGCCGCCATTTTTTCGATATCCTCTGTGGCCTCTTCCTGCAGAATATCCACGATATCATCGACGGTAATAATACCAACCAGACGGTTCTCATTGTCTACAACGGGCATTGCTGTAAAGTCGTATTTCTGGAACTGCCTGGCAACCTCCTCCTGATCCATCATGGTATTGATAAATACCACATTCTCATGCATCATCTCACCGATAATCGCATCCGGTGGTGTGATCAGCAGATAACGGAGTGCTACCGTTCCAACCAGCGTGCGCTTGGCATCCAGTACATAACAGATATTGATGGTCTCACTGTCCACACCTACCTGTCTGATCCGGTTAATGGCATCCTGTACTGTCATATTTTCCTTCAGATCCACATACTCTACAGTCATGATACTGCCAGCAGAATCTTCAGGATAGCGAAGAAGATGATTGATATCTCTCCTCGTATCTGCACTGGCATTTGCCAGAAGCTTCTTGACTACATTGGCAGGCATCTCTTCCAGAAGGTCTGTCGCATCATCTGCCATCAGATTATCAATGATGTTGGCAGCTTCCTTGTCGGACAGACTGGTGATGATCATCTGCTGATGATCCACTTCCAGATAAGAAAACACATCTGCTGCCATGCTCTTTGGCAATATACGGAATACCTTTAAAAGCTCTTCCTCCTCCATTTCCTCCAGAATAGCCGCCACATCAGCGGTATTCATCTCAGCTACCTTCTGACGGAGGTTTGTATACTGCCTGGTTTCCAGTAATTCCCTGATTATTTCCAGATCCCTGATTTCTTCCATATCCATAGTATATCTCCTTTATATGTGATTTTTATGCTCCGTTCATGAGGAGGTATGTCCGCATTGCCTGACTGTGAACTTTTACTCATAAAAACCACCACCTTTCGAAGAATTCTACTATGTGTTATACCCATTTTACGGATATTTGATCACCAGATTTACTTTAGACCACCTGTCTCTTTTTGTCAACGGATTTTACCGTAAGATCTATGTCAGCTTCAGGTAAAATCCCTGTAATACCCCTCTTCCAGGATCTGGAACGAAGCCCTTCCCGCTGTTCCTTCTGTCAGCTCCTTCAAGAGAAAATCCTTCTCCTCTGCCGGTACTCTGACCTGTATCTCCACATTCTCAGTATAAATGCACTCCGCTTCCAGTCCCTTTCCTGCAAGAAGGAACTGTATCCTTCCAAGATCCGTATAATTTGTCTTTATGGAAAGCATCACACCATAGCGCATCCATGCAGTTTTGGATGCTGCAAGCCCTGCCTTGGCAGCCTCTGTATAAGCCCGCACGAGGCCTCCTGTTCCCAGAAGCACTCCTCCAAAATACCTGGTCACGACAATGGCTGCACCTGTCAGATTTTCCTTTAACAGTACCTCAAGGATCGGTCTTCCTGCCGTTCCCGCCGGTTCCTTATCATCACTGCATCTTGTCAGCTCCTGGTTTCTACCTATTATATAAGCCGGACAATTATGCTTCGCATCATAATATTTTTTCCGCATGGACTCGATAAATGCTGCTGCCTCTTCCTCAGATGAAACCGGCATCGTATTCGCAATAAAACGGGATTTCTTTTCTATGATCTCACCGCTTCCTCCCTCTACCAGTATACGATAGGGAGAAAACTGTTCTTTTTTTTCTTCCATCTGTGTTCTCTTTTCCCACTCTTTTCTTAAATTATGAGGAAGCTTTCTTCTCTTGTCAAGGCTGAATAAAACGGCATCATATGGTGAACAATTCTTAATAAAGTATGAAAAACCTTTCCTTTGCTGGCACATTTTGGTATACTCTATATGTTGTAAAACTGATATGGAGGCAATTACATGAATTATAGTAAAAAAGGGATCAAGGAACGTCAGAAATCCCTCCATGCTTCATCCCATAAATGGAGCAAGAAATTACTGCTTGCTGTCATGAACCTGATGGTTCTCGGCATTCTGGCAATCGGTGTCATCGGTGCCAGTGCCGGGATCGGTGTTTTTAAGGGAATCATTGATACAGCTCCCAGTATTGAAAATATTGATGTCACACCCACCGGATTTTCCACCTTCGTTTATGATCTGGAGGGCAACCAGATCGGTAAACTGATCGCTCAGGATTCCAACCGTATTCCTGTAGCCAAGGATATGATCCCGGAGAATCTCGCCCACGCTTTTGTAGCAATCGAGGATGAACGTTTTTATGAACACAATGGCATTGATATCAAAGGAATCATCCGTGCAGCCTATGTAGGTATCAGCAACGGATTCCACTTTACGGAGGGTGCCAGTACCATTACCCAGCAGCTTCTGAAAAATAACGTATTTACCAACTGGACCAGTGAATCTACTCAGCTGGAAAGATTTACGCGAAAAATCCAGGAACAGTACCTTGCTGTCCAGGTTGAGAAAAAAACTGATAAAGACACCATTCTTGAGAATTACCTGAACACAATTAACCTGGGTGCCGGTTCCTACGGTGTACAGGCTGCCGCACGACAGTATTTTGACAAGGATATATGGGATCTGAATCTTTCTGAATGTGCAACTCTGGCAGGTATCACACAGAACCCCAGCCGTTTTGACCCCATTCAGAATCCCAAGGACAATGCCAAGAGACGTAAGGATGTCCTGCAGCATATGCTGGATCAGAATTATATCACTCAGGAGCAATTCGACGCCGCTTTGAACGATGATGTTTATTCCCGTATCCAGGCAGCACAGGACGCTACCTCTCAGACCAAGGACAAGATCTACACCTACTTTGAGGATGAACTGACAGATCAGATCATCAACGACCTGATGAATATCAAAGGTTACACCAAAAAACAGGCAACCAATCTTCTCTACAGCGGCGGACTTAAAGTATATACAACACAGGATTCCAAGATCCAGAATATCCTGGATGAGGAACTGTCTCTTATACACATCTGACGCTGCCGACGATAAGGCTCC
>ENA-OZGX01001110-OZGX01001110.1-human-gut-metagenome-genome-assembly--contig:-NODE-1110-length-11050-cov-4.993270_pt1 | contig 11050 bp, 8 predicted proteins | sample MGYA00244040_ERZ653674 | MGnify/ENA primary metagenome ERZ653674 (study PRJEB26926, sample SAMN06165232) | human gut metagenome | biome: ENVO:00009003; feature: ENVO:2100002; material: ENVO:00002003... | reverse complement strand
GGGCTCGGAGATGTGTATAAGAGACAGTCAGGAAGGAGAACAAACCGAACTGGAACAGGAAGCCGAAACCTTGAATCATGCCGAAGAGATAAAAGCGGGTTTGTACAAAGTGGACCAAATAATGGCTTCGGAAGATGCCAGCCTGTTATCCGCTACCAAAGAATGTATGCAAACCCTGCATAACATAGCGAGAGTGTACACACGTGCCCAGGAATGGATAGGGCGTTTAGACAGTTGTTACATAGAACTGAAAGATCTGTCGCATGAAATAGCAGGCGCACAGGAGGAAGTGGAGTTCAACCCCACCCGTCTGGATTATGTAAATGAACGCCTGAACTTAATCTACTCTTTGCAACAGAAGCATCACGTACAAACAATAGAGGAATTGATAGCCGTGCAAACCGACTATCATGAGAAGCTGAACGCCATCACTTCTTTTGATGACCGTATAGCAGAACTTACCGCCCAAAAAGAAACGCTATATGACAAAGTGATAAAGCAAGCTGCTGTGTTGACAAAACTCCGTTCCCAATCGGGCAAGCACATTGAAAGACAGATGCAAAGCCTGCTGGTTCCTCTCGGTATGCCCAATGTGCGCTTTGTGGTGGAACTGAATCCGCGCAAGGAACCGGACAGTAAAGGGATGGACAGTGTGACATTCCTGTTTTCGGCCAACAAGAATGGAACATTACAAAATGTAGCTTCCGTAGCATCGGGTGGTGAGATTGCCCGTGTCATGCTTTCGCTGAAAGCCATGATAGCCGGAGCTGTGAAACTGCCTACTATCATCTTTGATGAAATAGACACCGGAGTTTCCGGTTCCATCGCCGAGAAAATGGCGCTCATCATGCAGGAGATGGGAAAACAAAACCGTCAGGTCATCAGCATCACCCACCTGCCCCAGATTGCAGCACGCGGCATCACTCATTATAAAGTATATAAGGAAGATACGGAAACAGGCACCAACAGCCACATCCGCCGCCTGACTGATGAAGAAAGAGTAAAAGAAATTGCCAATATGCTAAGTGGGGCTACCTTGACAGAGGCAGCCCTGAACAATGCAAAGGCGCTGATAAGTGGCTAGTGCCAATTACCACTAACCACCTGTCACTAACCATTAACCACTTATTAAATATGTTAGAAAAGAATGAAATGATTTTCGGTGTACGCGCTGTTATTGAAGCCATACAAGCCGGAAGAGAGATAGATAAAGTATTGGTGAAGAAAGATATACAGAGCGAACTGTCCAAAGAACTGTTTACCTGCTTGAAAAATACCCTCATCCCTGTTCAGCGTGTACCCGTGGAGCGTATTAACCGTATTACCCGGAAAAACCATCAGGGAGTTGTAGCATTCATCTCCTCTGTCACCTACCAGAAAACAGAAGATCTGGTACCTTTCCTGTTTGAAGAAGGAAAAACACCCCTATTCGTCATGCTGGATGGAATTACCGATGTACGTAACTTCGGAGCCATTGCCCGTACCTGCGAATGTGCCGGTGCAGATGCCATTATTATTCCCTCGAAAAACAGTGTCAGTGTCAATGCCGACGCAATGAAAACATCAGCAGGAGCTCTGCACACTCTTCCCGTATGCCGCGAACAAAATCTGACTAATACCATCAAGTATCTGAAAGACTGCGGATTCAAGATTGTAGCAGCCACGGAAAAAGGTGATTATGATTACACCAAAGCAAACTATAAAGACCCTGTATGTATCATTATGGGAGCCGAGGACACAGGTGTTCCCTACGAACACCTTTCCCTGTGCGATGAATGGATCAAAATACCGTTAATGGGTAAAATAGAATCATTGAACGTATCGGTTGCCGCAGGTATTCTGATTTATGAAGCTGTAAAGCAACGCGGCTTCACAGAAGACAAAACGGCATCCGCTTTATAAATACCGTATCATCGTTAACAAACAACTAACTATATCATGAAGAAAGTACTTTTGATACTGGCATGCGGCATAGCCGCCCAGCTAAGCTATGCACAAGCAACCCCAAAGTGGGCCGGCAAAGCTAAAAAAGCCGTTTTTTCCATCGTTACATACGATAAAGATAACAAAATCAAGAATACAGGAAATGGATTCTATATCAATGAAAATGGAACGGCATTATCCGATTATACCCTGTTTGAAGGAGCCGAACGTGCAGTAATCATTAATGCGGACAGTAAAGAATTGCCTGTATTGCGTATCTTGGGAGCCAACTCCATGTATGACATCGTAAAATTTAATACTGAAACCGATAAAAAGACCATAGCATTAAAATCGGCATCACAGCCGGCATCGGTAGGTGAAACAGTCTATCTGCTACCCTACTCGACTCAAAAAGCGGCAACCTGCCAGACAGGGACCGTCACCAAAGTAGACACCATCGGCGACAAGGCATATTACTATACACTAGCAATGACAACCAACGAAAAAACAGTAAGTTGCCCTATTATGAATGCCAATGGAGAAGTATTAGGTTTAATCCAAAAAAACGCATCGGATGAAGCCAAGGAAAGTTATGCCATCGGAGCTACATACGGTGCCTCGCTGAGCATCACCGCCCTTTCTTTGAACGACATGTCACTGAATAAAATCGGCATCAAAAAAGGACTGCCCGAAACAGAAGACCAAGCACTGGTGTACCTGTTCATGGCATCTTCACAACAAAATCAGGACGAATATATCACCACATTAAACGATTTCCTGGAACAATATCCCAACAGCGCGGACGGATATATACGCCGTGCCACTACTTATATGGGATTTAATGATGATGAACACAACGCTTTGGCAGATGCTGACCTGAAGAAAGCACTGGAAGTGACAGCCAACAAGAGTGAAACGCAATATAATATCGCTAAATTAATTTATTCGTACACCATCTCTTTAGGTGACAAGAAACCATACGGTGACTGGAGTTACGACAAAGCTCTCTCCATTATTCATGATGCCATGCAGGCCGACAACCAACCCATTTACACACAATTGGAGGGAGACATTCTGTTTGCTATGAAAAAATATCCTGAGGCATACGCCGCTTATGAAAAAGTGAACCAGTCTTCCATAGCCTCTGCCGCTACATTTTACTCGGCAGCCAAAACCAAACAACTGATTGAAGGAACAGATATGAACGAGGTTATTGCCTTGATGGATAGTGCTGTGGCACGTTTCACCAAGCCTTATACATCGGAAGCGGCTCCTTATTTCTATGAACGGGCAGAGATAAAAGCCCAGACAGGCAAATACCGTGAAGCGGTAATAGATTATGATACTTTTTATGATGCTATCGGTGGACGCGTTACAGCCGCCTTTTATCTGCAACGCGAACAGGCGGAAATACAATGTAAAATGTATCAGCAAGCTATCAACGACATTAATAAAGCAATAGAAATGACTCCTGAGGATATAGCCATGTGGGTGGAAAAAGGTTCGGTGCATCTACGTGTAGGGCAACATAACGAAGCAATAGAAGCATTGGAAAAGGCTATCTCTTTAGACCCGAAAGCCGCAGCCGCATACCGCATGCTGGGATACTGCCAGATACAATTAAAGAAAAACAAAGAAGCCTGTGCAAATTTTGCCAAAGCAAAAGAACTGGGCGATGAAGTGGTAGACGGACTGATACAGAAGTATTGCAAATAATACCGGGAAGCTCCATCTGAAATCCGCGAATCTTGCTACATGATTTCTGAAATCTTGTTGCATGATTCGCGGATTTTTGCTACAAGATTTCAGGAAACATTCCCTGTCATTCATGAAAAAGCAGGAAAGAAAAAAAATCTACTTATCTTCCCACTGCCGTATAATCAGTACCCGTTTCGTATCTTCCGTCACCCGGAAACGGTCATCGCTACGCTCTCCTACCAGCCATACAATCCGGTCTGCTGAGCAAACCACATACTGATTTTCTTTCTGGAAAAGAGAAAACTTACGATCTGTCAGATAATCGCTGACCTTCTTTTTTCCTTTCATTCCGAAAGGAACAAACTTATCCCCCTGCCGCCATTTACGCACCGTGAGAGGTAGTACCACCTTGTCCGCATCCAAACAGGCCGTATTCTTATTCCTGGGGATGACAAAGTCCGGCATTATTTCCTGCGTTTCCATTGCAAGCCGGAACGGGGGCACATTTTCCTCCACTTCCTCATCCGCCGGCTTCCTCCTGCGAATAATCAGCTCCGTCCTGTCGCGCAACACCTCCCATCCGGCAGAAACGAATCTTTTTCCCGACTGGGCAGACAAACTGCGGAATACATCTCCTATCTGAACGGAATTGAAACCTAACGGATGAAGAATCTCAAACAGCAAAGCCGCCGGAGCACTCTCTTCCATCAAACGAGAAATAAGAATATGGCCGGACTTTTCCATCACCCTTTCTTTCCCCGCCTCTATTTCCTTATTATATATAAGAGAAACATCAGTCAGACGTCTGGATGTTTCAGCTATACTTTCACTGACAGAAGGATTCAGCTCACGCAACATCGGAAGAATATTCAGACGGATTTTATTACGCATATATTCATCTTGCAGATTGGTACTGTCTGTAACATAACCTTGACGCAAACAACGCAAATAATCCAAAATATCCTGACGGCTCACCTCCAACAAAGGCCGTACAATGCAGCCGTTATGCGGACTGATACCTTTCAAGCCATTGATTCCCGCGCCACGTATCAAATTCAATAAAAAAGTTTCCACACTATCGTCCCGATGATGGGCTACGGCAATAACAGCCATCCCCCTCTCCTTACGCAGTTGTTCGAACCAATCATAGCGCATTTCGCGAGCTGCCATCTCAACAGAAACATGATGCCTTGAAGCATAAGTGACTGTATCAAAATGAGTAACATGCAAAGTCACTCCCAGCCCTTTACACAACTCATTGACAAACCTTTCATCTCTATCGGACTCCTCACCACGAAGATGGAAGTTACAATGGGCAGCCTCACAATGATACCCTAAAACAAGCAAGACACGCAACAAAGCTACCGAATCTGCTCCGCCACTCAATGCCACTAACACCTTATCATGCAAAGTGAAAAGTTGTTTTTCCTCTATATACTTCTGAATATTCCAATGAAACATGACACAAAGATAAGGGTTCTGCAAGACAAAAACAAAGTGCCTGTTCTTTATTTAAAAACAATCTAAATAGTTTGCATACTTCTAAGTAATAACTTATCTTTGCGAAAAATTTAAAACAAGATGCGTTTATCCGAATTAAGAACAGGAGAAAAAGGCGTAATAGTCAAGGTTTTAGGTCACGGTGGTTTCCGCAAGCGAATCGTTGAAATGGGTTTTATTAAAGGAAAAACCGTAGAGGTAATCTTGAACGCCCCTTTGAAAGACCCTATAAAATACAGACTACTAGGTTACGAGATCTCTCTCCGAAGACAAGAGGCAGATATGATTGAGGTGGTAAGCGAGCAGGAAGCACGCACGATGCAAAACCCTTACCATGGTTCCATAACAGAAGATGTACCCGTGTCCGAATCAGAACTGGTGGCACTGGCAAAAGGCAAACGCCGTACAATCAATGTAGCCTTAGTAGGTAATCCTAATTGTGGAAAGACTTCGCTATTCAATATTGCATCCGGCGCCCATGAACATGTAGGAAACTACAGTGGTGTGACAGTAGATGCCAAAGAAGGTTTTTTCGACTTCCAAGGTTATCATTTCCGTATTGTAGATTTACCCGGAACCTATTCTCTTTCAGCCTATACTCCGGAAGAACTTTATGTACGCAAACATATCATTGAAGAAACTCCGGATGTAATCATCAATGTGGCAGACTCTTCCAACCTGGAACGTAATTTCTATCTTACCACCCAATTGATTGACATGAATGTGCGTATGGTCATCGCACTGAATATGTATGACGAACTGGAAAGCAGCGGCAACAAACTGGATTACATCAAGTTAAGCCAATTGATCGGAGTGCCTATGATACCTACTGTCTGCCGGCGGGGTGAAGGCATAGACCAACTGTTCCATGTTATCATCGGTATTTACGAAGGCGGGGATTTCCTGTCACAAAAGGGCGAAATACGTTCTGAAATTCTGGAAGATCTGAGAGACTGGCACAAAACCTATGTACCCGACCACGAATTCGGAAGCCACAAAGAAGAGGAAGATGCCCGCCCACGCGGATATATGCGCCATATTCACATTAACCACGGTCCTGAACTGGAGCGCAGTATCGAAGAAGTAAAAAAAGCAATCAGTCAAAACGAAGACATACGCCATAAATACTCCACCCGCTTCCTATCTATCAAATTACTGGAAAACGATAAGGAAATAGAAAATTTCATCTCTACACTGCCTAATGGCAAAGAAATCATAGCGATACGCAACAAGGAAACCTTACGTATCCGTAAAGTGATGAACGAAGACAGCGAGCAAGCTATTACGGATGCTAAATATGGTTTTATTACCGGAGCTTTGAAGGAAACATTCACCGACAATCATTTGGAAAAAGAACAAACAACCCGCGTGATAGACAGTATTGTGACACATCGCATTTGGGGATATCCTATTTTTTTCCTGTTCCTTTACATCATGTTTGAGGGAACCTTTGTTTTGGGTGACTACCCTATGCAAGGTATTGAATGGCTAGTAGACCAGTTGGGCAACCTGATACGGAACAATATGGCTGAAGGTCCTTTGAAAGACTTACTGATAGATGGTATTATCGGTGGAGTGGGCGGTGTTATCGTTTTCCTGCCGAATATCCTCATATTATACTTTTTTATTTCTATATTGGAAGATTCGGGGTATATGGCACGCGCTGCATTTATCATGGATAAAATAATGCACCGGATGGGACTGCATGGCAAGTCCTTTATTCCACTGATTATGGGATTCGGCTGTAATGTACCTGCCATAATGGCAACACGTACTATAGAAGACCGAAAGTCCAGACTAATCACCATGTTGGTGAATCCTTTAATGTCCTGTAGTGCTCGTCTTCCCATATATTTAGTTATGATAGGTGCTTTTTTCCCTAACTGCGCCAGCTTTATGTTACTTTGCATCTACACAGCAGGCATTTTATTGGCAGTAATAATGGCCCGTATTTTCAGTAAATTTCTGGTGAAAGGAGAAGATTCTCCATTTGTGATGGAACTCCCCCCCTATCGTATGCCTACCTCTAAAAGTATCATGCGCCATACATGGGAAAAAGGAGCACAATATCTGAAAAAGATGGGAGGCATTATCATGATTGCCTCAATTATTATCTGGTTTCTAGGGTATTATCCACAACATGATGCTTACGAAAGCGTGGCTGAGCAACAAGAAAATTCATATATCGGACAAATAGGCAAAGCCATAGAGCCTGTTATCAAACCGCTAGGATTTGACTGGAAGTTAGGAATCGGACTTATTTCAGGTGTGGGTGCTAAAGAACTGGTAGTAAGCACACTAGGAGTATTATACACAAATGAAGGAGATGTGGAAAATGTGAATCTTTCTAACCGCATCCCCATTACTCCACTGGTTGCATTAGCTTACATGCTGTTTGTATTGATTTACTTCCCCTGTATTGCCACTTTCGCAGCAATCAAGCAAGAATCCGGCAGTTGGAAATGGGCCATATTCACAGCAGGATACACCACTGGATTGGCTTGGCTTGTTGCATTTACTGTATTTCAAATAGGAAGTCTTATCGTTTAATAAACCTAAACCTAAAATTATTTGTTTATCAAGCATGGAGTTACAACAAATTATAGTTATTGCAACTGTATGCCTCTGCACCATATGGATAAGCATACGTATCTTTCAGTATTTCAAGCGCATAAAGAACAATAGCAATCCGTGTGAATGCTGTAGTTCGGACTGCGCCATGAAGTCTATGCAGAACAAGCCAAAGTACGGTTGCGAAAAAAATGCAGAAAAAGTGAGAAAAAAATAGCAGAATATTTGCAGATTAAAAAAAATGTCGTACCTTTGCAACCGCAATCGAGAAACAAAGATTGCTAACGACAAGGTTCCTTGGATGAGTGGCTTAGTCAGCGGTCTGCAAAACCGTGTACGGCGGTTCGAATCCGCCAGGAACCTCAAGAAATCCTTGCAACTAACTGAAATTCAGTAAAAGTTGCAAGGATTTTGCTTTTAGGATTAAAAAGAGGATTAATCTCTAATGAAGTTCTGAATCGCCAGATAGAGCGAATCAAGGAGATAGAATAGTTATTCGCTTGCTCGTTTCAGCCTTTCCAAAATTACCTCAACAATACTGTTTATGCTGTCATCTATCCCGAACTTACATTCTTATAAAGCAACGAAACAAATGGGCATCGTTTTTTTTCATTTGTGTAGCGAAAATTGGTTGAATCTATGAATCGTATAAAAGGTATACTTTATGCAGCGGTATCCTCCTCCACTTTTGGGCTGGCTCCGTTTTTTTCTATCACTTTGCTATTAGCCGGTTTTTCGGCTTTCGAGGTACTTTCTTATCGTTGGGGAGTGGCGTCGATTGTATTGATTGTGTTTGGTTGGTTATCCGGTTGCAATTTTCGATTGGCTGGAAAAGATTGGGGAGTTGTTTTTCTGTTGAGTTTGTTGAGAGCCGTTACTTCATTTAGTTTGATTATTGCTTATCAGAATATAGCTAGCGGAGTGGCTTCTACCATACATTTTATGTATCCGTTGGCTGTTGCTTTGGCAATGATGTTTTTCTTCCGGGAGAAGAAGTCTCTCTTGGTGATACTTGCAGTATTGATGTCTTTGCTGGGAGCAGCTTTACTTTCATTGGGAGAGTTGGAGGCGAAAAGTGGAAATACAATGGTTGGTTTGGTTGCTGCCTGTGTTTCTGTTTTTTCATACGCAGGGTATATTGTTGGAGTGCGGACAACGCGGGCCGTACAAATAAACTCTACGGCATTGACTTGTTATGTTATGGGGTTGGGAACTATTTTTTACCTCATAGGCGCCTATTGTACTTCCGGACTTCAACTTGTGTCGGATGGATATACCTGGCTGATTATTCTTGGGCTGGCATTACCGGCTACGGCTATTTCCAATATAACTTTAGTACAAGCTATTAAATATGCCGGACCTACACTGACTTCCATCTTGGGTGCAATGGAACCATTAACGGCTGTTGTAATCGGAGTTTTTGTATTCAAAGAGCTTTTTACTGTGAATAGCGCTGTTGGAATTATACTAATCTTGTTGGCAGTAAGCATAGTAGTGTTTCGCAGGCAAAAATCCTGAATGATATAATCAATAAAAAAGCTGTTTACCATACGGATAAACAGCTTTTTATTGATGAGCCTCTTGTCGGATTCGAACCAACGACCCCGAGATTACAAATCACGTGCTCTGGCCAACTGAGCTAAAGAGGCGTTATTTTCTTTTGCGGGTGCAAAGGTATGAAATACTTTTAAAAATGCAAATACATCGTATACTTTTTTTATATTTGCATTCTCACTAATAATTATAAGACAATGAAAAAGAAAATTATGAATGTGTGTGGTGTGGCGTTTGTAGCTGTAAGTATATTAGCTTGTTCTGGTCAGAAGAAAGGAATGGCTGCCACTGAAATGGCATCGGATAGTACGAAAGTAGTTGGAGACGTGATAACTACTCAAGCAGATAGCACGGGATATATCGTGAAGGTAGGTGAGGCAGCACCAGACTTTACCATAACTCTGACTGACGGTAAGCAGGTGACTTTATCTTCTCTCCGTGGTAAAGTGGTAATGTTGCAGTTCACGGCAAGTTGGTGTGGTGTTTGTCGGAAGGAAATGCCGTTTATAGAGAAAGACATTTGGTTGAAGCATAAAGATAATGCAGACTTTGCCCTGATTGGTATTGACCGTGACGAGCCGCTTGATAAAGTGCTCGCCTTTGCAAAGTCTACCGGAGTCACTTATCCTTTGGGTTTGGATCCCGGTGCAGATATTTTTGCAAAATATGCATTGCGTGAGTCCGGCATAACGCGGAATGTTTTGATAGATAAAGAAGGAAAAATAGTAAAGCTAACCCGTTTGTACAATGAGGAAGAATTTGCTTCACTGGTGCAGACGATTAATGAAATGCTGAAATAGGATAAAGAACATTTCATCAGGTGGTATCTCAGGAAGAATCGTAAAACTTTCGTGTACAATAAAAATAGTAACGCTATCACAACAGGATAGCGTTACTATTTTTAGGATATGGCGATACTATCGAAAGAGCATCCCGTCACTATTTTATAAAGAGCATTCTAAACAATGCTAAGCTTAGCCAGATAATCATAATGCTTTCCTTCTTTCACAAGTTCTGCTTTAAAGCCACATTCGGAAGCGTATAGGCTAAGTGTCTGAAAATCTATATATAACCAGTCGAATGTGTCTCCCTTTATACTCTTGTATTGCATCCGGAAATCAATTTCTCCGTAATAATCTCCGGCTAAGTCGATAACTATGCTGCCGTCTTCTTCTTCGAACAGATATCGTAAGTCGCTGGAATCCATTAATATACATCCGCCGGGGCGGAGGATACGTTTCATTCGTCGGAAAAAATCGGGCATATTGCTTAGTCTGCCGATGATTCCCGAGCCGTTCATAAGCATAAGAATGGTGTCGAATGTTTCGGTGAATGTTTCATCAAAGAGGTTGATAAGACGGGAATCCTTAACTCCTCGTTGCTTCATTACTTCGACAGATAGCGGAGAAATATCAATGGCACAAACCTCTTTTCCCATATCCTGAAGTGCCAGGGCGTGACATCCGCTTCCTGCGCCTACGTCCAGTATTTGTCCTGTGGCCATTTGTAGGGCAGTACGTTCCAGCATGGGCATGGAGGGCATGGAACGGAACAACTCCTTGACAGGAATTTCATCTTCTTCGAATTGAGAAGAAAAAACTCGCAAGCGGTCAGCTCTGTGGAGGTTGAAAAAATCGGAGATAGCAGCCCCCATTGGGTCTTTTTCCGGGATGAGAATTGTTGTTGCCATATTGGTCGTTACGATTGTTTTAGTTGGCAAAGATAAATAAATCCGTAGAAAAGGGTTATCTTTGCTGCCGAAAATATGATACTAATAACTTAATATATGAGTATAGAAGAAGCA
>ENA-OZGX01001105-OZGX01001105.1-human-gut-metagenome-genome-assembly--contig:-NODE-1105-length-11097-cov-4.354103_pt1 | contig 11097 bp, 9 predicted proteins | sample MGYA00244040_ERZ653674 | MGnify/ENA primary metagenome ERZ653674 (study PRJEB26926, sample SAMN06165232) | human gut metagenome | biome: ENVO:00009003; feature: ENVO:2100002; material: ENVO:00002003... | reverse complement strand
ATACGGGGGTCGTCCCAACCGTTTACCAGATGTTCTTTTACCAGAATCAGCAGGTTACGCTTGCTCATCAAGGTGTAGTTCAGGTTCAGTTTGTTGAACTCATACTGATGAGGACGGTTGTCGTCCAGATCTTTACCCTCTTTTACCCAGTCCACGAACAGGTCGTACAACGGACGGTGGGGTACGAACTCCAAGGTACACAGCGAATGGGTCACTCCTTCAAAATAGTCGCTCTGTCCGTGTGCGAAGTCATACATGGGGTATGCTTTCCAGGTTTCGCCTGTACGGTGGTGCGGAGTCTTTACCACACGATAAATAATAGGGTCGCGGAAGTGCATGTTGGGGCTTGCCATGTCTATTTTGGCACGGAGCACCATTTTGCCCTCTTCTATTTCACCGCTGTTCATTTTGTTGAACAGTTCCAGGCTTTCCTCGATGGGACGGTTGCGGTAAGGGCTCTCGGTTCCGGGTTGGGTGGGAGTGCCTTTTTGTGCCGCGATTTGTTCGGAGTTCTGTTCGTCTATATAAGCCTTTCCTTCCTTTATCAGATTGACGGCGAAATCCCATAATTGCTGGAAGTAGTCGGATGCATAATATTCGTTTCCCCACTGGAATCCGAGCCATTGGATGTCCTCCTTGATGGCTTCCACGTATTCCATATCTTCTTTGGTCGGGTTGGTGTCGTCAAAACGCAGGTTACATACGCCACCATAGCGTGCAGCTATCCCGAAATCCAGACAGATGGCTTTGGCATGACCGATGTGCAGGTAGCCGTTCGGCTCGGGCGGAAAGCGGGTTTGTACTTTCCCTCCGTTTTTACCTTCTCTCAGGTCGTTCTCAACTGCCTGTTCAATGAAGTTCAGACTTTTCTTCTCTGTAGCTTCTGTAGCGTTCATTTCAGTCATTGTGATATCAATTTTACACTTTTGCTGCAAAAGTACGCATTCTTTTTGGGATATCCTTTATTTCACAGGAATATATCCACCGTTTTTTATAATATTTTGCCCCTGGGGCGACAGGATGTAGTCAATGAACGGGGTCACTTTTTCCTTATTGGCTACGTTGTAATAGTAGTAAAGAGGGCGTACTACGGGGTAAAGTTTCTTCTTTCCGTTTTCAAGGCTGGGCAGTACATAGTGCTTGCCGTCGTCGTAGGAAACGGCGATGGCTTTCACCCGGGGGGACAAGTAGGCCAGTCCCACATAGCCGATAGCGCCTTTGGTCTGGCTTACAGACTGGATCACGGCTCCGGTGGCGGGCATGGACAAGCTGCTGCTCATGTAGTTCTTGTTCTTCAGGGCACTTTCTTTGAAAAATTCGTAAGTTCCCGAAGAGGTTTCGCGGGAATAGACAATAATTTTCATATCGGGTCCTCCCAGTTGCTTCCAATTGGTTATCTTGCCGCGGAATATGGCTTCCAGTTGCTGGCGTGTCAGTTGGCTGACAGGGTTGGACGGGTTTACAATGACGGCCAGGGCATCATACGCTATGATTACCTCCTCCACTTCCTGTTTGGCGGCTTTCAGTTTCATCTTTTCGCTGAATTTGATGGGACGGGAAGCCATAGCGATATCTGTTGTGTTGTCCATCAGGGCGGAAATCCCCACTCCGGTTCCTCCGCCGGTGACGGTTACCCGCCGGTCGGGATCATCTTTCATGAAAATCTCGGCTGTTTCCTGTGACACAGGCAACACCGTGTCACTGCCTTTTATGCGTTGTGCGGTAATATTCAGACTACAAGCCAATAGAATAAAAAGAAATAGAGCTTTTAATTGATTCATAAGTTCTTATATTAATTCGTGTGCAAAAGAAACGTTTTCTTGTGTCATTTGTTTTACTGGTGTGTTACGATTCTGTTACGGACAATATTCGCCGGCAAGGGTGGATTGAATCCGTCCTTGCGGGAAAATGGCAATAAGATCAGGATTGTCTTTGCTTGTAACAAGTTTGTAATATAATTGTAGCAAATACTTCAAGCTTCTTTCATATCACCTTAATATAAAGAGGCTTTTTTTGCATCGGTTATTAAAATAGAAGACTAAAACTGTATGAAACGAGTTTGGGAAAAGATTGTAGAAGGAATATTGACTTGCAGCGGTTTTGTAACGAGCATTACTATTTTGCTGATTGTCGTATTCTTGTTTGCGGAAGCTTTGGGACTTTTTAATAAAAAAGTCATAGAAGAGGGATATGTGCTGGCGGTGAATAAAGCCAATCCGGTGCAGGAACTGAGTGCGGCACAAATAAAAGACGTTTTTGACGAAGAGATTACCAACTGGAAAGAGCTGGGAGGACCGGACGCGGAGGTTAAAGTTTTCCGGTTGGAGGATATCACCTCCTATTTCTCGGAGGAAGAGTTGGGAGCCGGATACGAGAAAGCCCCCCGGTGCATCGGCGAGATCGTTGCCGGTAATCCAGGCATCATCGCCTTTGTTCCCTCCAAGTTTATAGAGAAGGATTTTCCGGGCCACCTGCTGAAAGACGAGTCTATTTCTTTTGACGAGGTTTTTGCCGGAAAGGAATGGTTCCCTACGGCTACTCCTGCCCCTCAGTTCGGATTCCTTCCTTTGATTACGGGTACGCTTTGGGTGAGTTTCTTTGCCATCCTGTTCGCTTTGCCTTTCGGCTTGTCGGTGGCGGTGTATATGTCCGAGGTGGCCGACCATCGGACCCGTAGTTTTCTGAAGCCGGTTATTGAATTGCTCAGTGGTATTCCGTCCGTGGTCTACGGTTTCTTTGGGTTGATAGTCATCGTACCGCTTATTCAGAAAGTCTTTAATCTGCCTGTGGGCGAGACCGGATTGGCCGGAAGTATTGTTTTGGCTATCATGGCACTCCCCACTATCATTACCGTAAGCGAGGATGCGATGCGGAATTGTCCCCGTGCCATGCGCGAAGCCAGTCTGGCATTGGGCGCTACCCGTTGGCAGACTATATATAAGGTGGTGATACCTTTCTCTGTTTCGGGAATCACTTCGGGCGTTGTCCTGGGCATCGGACGTGCCATAGGCGAGACGATGGCGGTGCTGATGGTTACAGGAAATGCGGCCGTGATACCCACCACTATTCTGGAGCCGCTCCGTACCATTCCGGCGACTATTGCAGCGGAACTGGGAGAGGCTCCTGCCGGCGGCGCGCACTATGAAGCCCTGTTCCTGTTGGGAGTAGTGTTGTTTTTCATCACGATGCTTATCAACTTTAGTGTAGAATATATTTCATCAAGAACAAATAAATAATGTACTGATTTGCCGGTGTGCTAATGATCATGCGGCACACAGCGTAGCCAATGGGTATATGGATAGATTGACAAATGATTAATTAAGTATTTAAGATATGAAGCAAGATGTTTTCCCTGTCGGGCAAGGGGCGCGTAAAAGACGTTCGCAATGGCTGGCATTCGGCATTTTCAAACTGTTGAGTTATAGCATTGTCCTCATTCTGTTCGCCATTCTCGGTTTTATTATATATAAAGGTATAGGAGTAATCAGCTGGGAGTTTCTGACCACGGCGCCCAGTGACGGCATGACGGGTGGCGGTATATGGCCGGCCATTGTAGGTACTTTTTATCTGATGGCGGGCAGTGCGCTGTTCGCTTTTCCGGTGGGAGTGATGAGTGGCATTTATATGAACGAGTATGCGCCGAAAGGCAAGCTGGTACGCTTTATCCGGATGATGACCAATAACCTGAGCGGTATTCCGTCCATTGTGTTCGGTTTGTTTGGTATGGCACTGTTTGTGAAATACATGGGGTTCGGCGACAGCATCCTGGCCGGTTCTTTGACGTTGGGATTGCTTTGTGTACCTTTGGTGATACGCACCACCGAAGAAGCCTTGAAGGCGATTCCCGACAGCTTCCGTGAAGGGAGTCTGGCTTTGGGCGCGACCAAGCTGCAAACCATCTGGCATGTGATTCTGCCTATGGGGATGCCCAACATCATTACCGGACTGATTCTGGCTTTGGGACGTGTATCGGGTGAAACGGCGCCCATCTTGTTTACGTGTGCCGCTTACTTCCTGCCGCAACTGCCGCATAGCATTCTGGACCAATGCATGGCATTGCCTTATCACCTTTATGTGATTTCTACCAGCGGAACGGATATGGAGTCACAGCTTCCTTTGGCATACGGTACGGCGTTGGTACTGATCCTTATTATTTTAATTATAAACCTGTTGGCAAATGCACTCCGCCGGTATTTTTCCAACAAAGTAAAAACGAATTAATAATTTGTCGGTGTGCCGATGGGTTGCGCTGTGTACCGTACGGACATTGGTACATTAGCACATAGACAAATCAGCAAATTATTAAAACATTAAGAATATGAATAAGATAGATGCAAAACATGTAAATTTTTTCTATGGTGATTTTCAGGCACTGAAAGATATAAGCATGACGATTGAAGAGAAATCGGTGGTGGCTTTCATAGGCCCGTCCGGTTGTGGCAAGTCCACCTTCCTCCGTCTGTTCAACCGCATGAACGACCTCATTCCCGGCTCTCGTCTGGAGGGGGAGATTTTGATTGACGGGAGAAATATATACGACAAGTCCGTGCAGGTGGACGAGTTGCGCAAGAGCGTAGGGATGGTCTTTCAGCGTCCCAACCCGTTCCCGAAAAGCATTTTCGAGAATGTGGCCTATGGTCTTCGGGTAAATGGGGTGAAAGATAATGAGTTTATCCGCCACAGGGTGGAGGAAACCTTGAAAGGAGCCGCATTGTGGGATGAGGTGAAGAATAAGTTGAAAGAGTCTGCGTTTGCCCTGTCCGGTGGTCAGCAGCAGCGGTTGTGCATAGCCCGTGCCATGGCCGTATCTCCTTCGGTTCTGCTTATGGATGAACCGGCTTCGGCACTGGACCCTATCTCTACAGCCAAGGTAGAAGAGTTGATTCATGAGTTGAAGAAAGAATATACCATCGTTATTGTCACCCACAACATGCAGCAGGCCGCGCGTGTCAGTGACAAGACAGCCTTCTTCTATATGGGCAATATGGTGGAATATGATGATACGAAGAAAATATTTACGAATCCGGGCAAGGAAGCGACCCAGAATTATATTACAGGGCGTTTCGGGTAAAGCATTCATCACAGCGTTGCACAGATGGGAGATAAGATAAAACTGGAACTGATGTGCCACAGCCCGATGCGGGCTTGCTTGCTTTTCAGATCTAATGGTACGGATTTGTCTTTTTATTCTTCTGTCCGGAAAATTAAAATCAGTGTGAATCTGCGCAATCTGCGGTGAAAGAAATAATGATAAACAAAACAAGAATTAAGAATATGGTGAAATTTATAGAATCAGAACTTGTATCACTGAAGAAGGAAGTGAACGAGATGTGGACATTGGTTTACAATCAGCTGGACAGGGCAGGAGAGGCTGTGCTGACCTTTAACCGTGACCAGGCACAGCAAGTCATTGTCCGTGAGAAAAGGGTGAATGCGTTCGAGTTGAAAATAGACAGTGATGTAGAGGACACTATCGCTCTATACAATCCGGTAGCCATTGACCTGCGTTTTGTGCTGGCCATGTTCAAGATAAACAGTGATTTGGAGCGTTTGGGAGATTTTGCCGAAGGCATAGCCCGTTTTGTGGTGAGAAGCGAGGAAACCGTGCTGGATAGTGAACTGCTCCACAGCCTGCGTATAGAAGAGATGCTGAGACAAGTGCTCGGTATGCTCGAAATGACCAAGAACGCGTTGAATGAAGAAAATCTGGAATTAGCCCTCAATGTATTCAGTAAAGATAATTTGCTGGACGAAATCAATGCGGCTGCTCCTGCCGTCCTTACAAAATATCTGGAAACACACCCCGATAATTTCCTGACTTGCCTGGAACTCGGCACCGTTATCCGTAAGCTGGAACGTGCCGGAGACCATATAACCAATATCGCCGAAGAAATTGTTTTCTTCATCGATGCAAAGGTGCTGAAACATCGCGATAAGGTAGATGGACATTTCTTGGGAAAAGAAAAAACTCATTAAAATGCTGTTTTAGTCTATATTTTTGCTACCTTTGTATATATAATGAGGCCGATAAAGAGCATTTTGAATAATAATCTGCCAAAAAAGACAGAAAAATCTAAAAACATGTTGTATGGCATAGTTTTTTATTTGGCTGGTTTAAAAAAAGGCTCGATATTTGCATCGTTATCCTGAAAACAATCTTTTTACCTTAAAAAAAAACTAATACCTATTGAAAACTTAAAAAGGGGGCTTTGTGAAAAGACCCCTTTTTTATTTGCTGCATAATGGTTCTTCCGGTGTTAAATTTCACCTATTTATTGGTCAATATGTAAGATTTCTGTATTTATTAGCTTATATTAGCAACTTTCTTTTAAGTTAATGCTTAACTTTGTTCCCTCATAAAAATAGCGGTGAAAAGAATGAAGACAAAATATATCAAGTCGTTTCTACTATTTTTGTTATTAGGATGCTGCATTTCGGTGTCAGCCCAAAATATACAAGGCGTTGTAACAGACTCATTGACGAATGAACCCATACCCTACTTGTCAGTCTTTTATGAAGGAAAAGGCGTAGGAAGTATTACCGATAATGATGGAAATTATAAGGTCGAAACCCGTAAAGGCTGGAATAAACTCACCTTTTCGGCGGTGGGATATGTAACAAAAGTGGTGAATATAATTCCCGGCGTCACCAAGAACCTGAATGTGAGGATGAGACCGGATGATATCATGCTGGACGAAGTGGTGGTGAAGCCCAAACGAGAGAAATACTCCCGTAAGAATAATCCGGCAGTGGAACTGATGAAGAAGGTGATCGCTCATAAAAAGAATAATAAGCTGAGCGAGAACGATTACTATCAGTACAATAAGTATCAGAAGATCACGATGTCACTGAATGATGTGACTCCCGAGATGCTGGAAAAAGGCATGTATAAAAAGATGCCTTTCCTGAAAGACCAGATCGAACTTTGTGAGGAAACCAATAAATTCATCCTTCCTATTTCGGTGGACGAGACCGCTTCGCAGAAAATTTACCGTAAACATCCCAAGAGTGAGAAGACCATTATCAAAGGAATGAGCTCTACGGGTGTGAACGAGCTGTTTGCAACGGGAGATATGCTGAGCACGGTGCTGAAGGATGTATTTACGGATGTGAATATTTACGACAATGATATCCGTCTGTTGCAGTATCCTTTTATCAGCCCTATTTCGTCCAGTGATGCCATCTCTTTTTATAAGTTTTACATTATGGACACCACATTCGTGGACAAGGACAAGTGCTTCCATCTCACCTTCGTTCCCAATAACTCGCAGGACTTCGGTTTTACGGGGCATCTTTACGTATTGGCCGACTCGTCTTATACGGTGAAGAAATGTACAATGAACCTGCCCAAGAAATCGGGGGTGAACTTTGTAGACAATATGGATATTATTCAGGAGTTCGAGCAATTGCCCAATGGGGAGTGGGTGTTGAAAACCGATGACATGATTGTGGAGATGACCTTGATGAAGATCATGCAAGGATTCCAGATACGAAGGACTACCCGTTACTCTGATTATGCCTTCGATGAGCTTCCGCAGCAACTTTTCAAGCGTAAGGGGGCCGAGATCAAAGAGGCGGACGCCATGATGCGCGGAGACGATTTCTGGAATCAATACCGGCCGGTTCCGCTTACGCAGACCGAGAGTTCTATGGATATGCTGGTAAAGCGTCTGGAGCAGATGCCGGGATTCAAATATGTGATTTTTGTATTGAAGGCGTTTATCGAGAACTTTGTGGAAACCGGAACCAAGGAGCATCCCAGCAAGGTGGATATCGGTCCGGTAAACACCATGATCTCCAATAACTATATCGACGGATTGCGTCTGCGTATGAGCGCGCAGACCACGGCCAATCTGAATCCGCATCTGTTCTTCAAGGGATATTACGCTTACGGATTCAAGGATCATCGTTCCAAGTATATGGGTGAGGTGGAATACTCTTTCAACAAGAAGGAATACCTGCCGCGCGAGTTCCCGAAGAACTCCATCACGTTCAGCTATCAGTATGATGTGATGTCTCCCACGGATAAGTTCCTGAAGACAGATAAAGACAACGTGTTCGTATCTTTCAAGACTTCTACGGTAGACCAGATGTCCTACGTGCGGAATATCGCCTTGAAGTACGAGAACGAGACACAGTTTGGCCTGAAGACCACGGTGGAAGTGAAACACAGCACAGACGAGCCTACCGGCGGTCTGGCCTATATAACCAATGATGACCAGAAAACGTTGGTTCCTGAGATTCAGACCATGGAAGCCTCCCTGGCCTTCCGTTACGCTCCGGGTGAGACATTTGTCAATACCAAGCAACGCCGTATTCCGGTTTCTTTTGACGCTCCGGTATTTACGCTGTCGCACACGGCCGGTTTCAAGGGCGTGCTGGGCGGAGAGTATAACTATAACTTGACAGAGATCGGGCTGTACAAGCGTTTCTGGTTCTCGTCATGGGGTAAGATCGACATGTTCGTGAAAGGCGGTGCGCAGTGGAACAAAGTTCCGTTCCCGTTGCTGATCATGCCGGCGGCCAACTTGTCCTATATCCTGCAGCGCGAGACTTTCAACTTGATTAATAATATGGAGTTCCTGAACGACCGTTACGCCTCTCTGGATGTATCGTGGGATTTGAACGGTAAGATTTTCAACCGTATTCCTTTGCTGAAAAAACTGAAGTGGCGTGAGGCTATCGGCTTCAAGATGCTGTATGGTCATTTAACCGACAAGAACAATCCGATGAAGCATCCGGGTGACAGCGAGCTCTTCCTGTTCCCGACCCGTGACGGACGTCCTACCAGCTTTGTGATGGACCCGAAGACCCCGTACATGGAATGCTCTGTGGGTATTCACAATATTTTCAAGATATTGCACATAGACTATGTCCGCCGTCTGAATTATCTGGATCATCCCGATGCGAACAAATGGGGCGTGCGGTTTATGGTGATGATGACGTTCTGATGCAAGGAGAGCTCTGATGGTGTGTGAAATGAAGAAACCGAGGTAAGAACTTGTATCGTTCAAATAAAAAGTTTATCTTTGTTCCTATCTCAATATAAAGATATTTAATGATGGAATTGAATACTTATCGGCTTAATTCATTAGAAGAACCTACGGATGCTCAACTTCATGCGCTGATGGAGCAGGTTGCGATGTCTGCACGTGAAAGTTCTCGTCATGCAGAGTTGGAATTGAAACATAGAATGCAGGCTGTAAAAGAATTGTTAAAAGCGTATAGGTCAGAGAAGGCTGAAAAAGATAATTAAAAATATCTTCTGATATTTTCTTATCAAAAGTAAGTTTTCCTATTTTTTAAGCGCTTTTATTGTGTAATACACAATTATAGTGTATCTTTGTGCCCTCAAAAAGTTTCTAAATTCCTTTTATATAAAGGGTAAAGAACCTTTTTTGAGGGTATAAACATGTCTATAAAAAGCAGACAGAAAAGACGTCTTCGGACGAAAGAAACAACAAATAAAAGATTTCAGAAATACAAAATGAAATCTGTGTAAAAAGCTATTTATCAGCCAGTTATAAACACTGTGCTGATATGGTCTTCCAGTATCGGTCAGCGTGGATTTCTGACGATAAATCTCATGAAAAAGCTATCCCATCAGTTTGATAAACCGAAGCGTTCTGTGGCATCTCCCGAAGCGTTGGAGGCTTTGCGGAATAACAATGCCGTGCGTTGGTATGTGTTGTCGCTTCCCGACTGTCATCGGGGAGGAGTGCGTGGTTTGCAACGGGAACAGGACCGCCGCATACAGGCAGGCGAGCCCTCATTCGGCTTTTTTGCTCCTTCCTATCAGGAAGTGAGGCGTATAGACGGCAAATTCGTCAATACCCAGCGTCCCTTACTCTTCAACTATGTATTTGTCCGTGCCTCCGAGCGTGATGTTTTCCAACTGATGCAACGTTTTCCTGTACTCAGTTTCCTGCCTCGGGTGAGGGAACGGAAGCGGGAGTATTTTCCTTACCTTTCCGATGCCGCAATGGAGAATTTGCAGTGGGTGGCCCGTTCTTATTCCAATACACTTCCTGTTTATATACCCCAGCCGGATGGTTTGCGCAAGGGCGACCGGATACGCATTACCGAGGGACGGTTTAAGGGGGTGGAGGCGACTGTTGTCATTCAGCCGGGAGCCGGGCGAAAGGATGTGATGGTATGTGTGGAGAACTGGATGTGGGTTCCGCTGCTGCGTGTGATGCCGGGTGAGTACGAGGTAATTGCCCTGAATGATGAGGACAAGCATGTATATACCCGTCTGGACAATGACTGTATGTTGAATGGTTTGCACAGTGCTCTTCAGCGTTATCACAGTGCGGAGGGGGTGAATGAGGAAGATCGTTCCCTGGCTGCCAAGGCGTTGAAGGAATATGGCAATCTCCGGATGGATACGGATGTGATGCGTTGCAAGCTTTATGCCATTTTGCTGCCGGCTTATACTATATTGGGTATGGAAGAAGAGGCGGCAAAGCTGGTTGGCGTTATGCAGACGATGCTTCCTCTCGTCAAGGCGGAGCAGTCGCGTGTGCTTGCCTTGGTTACACTTTATGGTTGTACGGATAGCAGTATCTATTATTATCGTGCGCACGAGTTGATCGATCCGTGGAGTCGGGAATCTTCCCCGAAGAAGAGTAAATTATCCTTGATCCGTCGGTTAGCCGACTACGACCGCTGGCTAAAACACGTGGGAATTGAAAATTAAAAATTCAAAACATGCCTTCTCTTCCTTCTGGCATACGCTTGGTTACGTTACTAAACGAGCATCTGAACGAGATCATGGATCGTGAGCGCACGAACCGTACCTCGATCCATTTATATTGTACGGGTCCTTATTGGGTAGCTTTCGAGCGTTCTGCCTATCAGTTGCGTCGTGTGTTTCCGGATAGCGAGACTACGCCGCTGCGCCTGTTCGCTTATCCGTTCCCGATCGTGATGGTGTCCGTTACGGATCGTTCGCTCCGCTCGTATGCCCGCAAGCACATCTTGCGAAGAGACGATAAGGATTACAAGCAATTGACCGTCCCCGGTTTTTCCCTGTCTGATTACCAACTGTCTCTTATACACATCTCCGAGCCCACGAGACCCTAAGACATCTCGTAT
>ENA-OZGX01001104-OZGX01001104.1-human-gut-metagenome-genome-assembly--contig:-NODE-1104-length-11097-cov-4.809183_pt1 | contig 11097 bp, 12 predicted proteins | sample MGYA00244040_ERZ653674 | MGnify/ENA primary metagenome ERZ653674 (study PRJEB26926, sample SAMN06165232) | human gut metagenome | biome: ENVO:00009003; feature: ENVO:2100002; material: ENVO:00002003... | reverse complement strand
CGGCAGCGTCAGATGTGTATAAGAGACAGGTGCTGGTGGTTCTCAACGGCCGTTTCGTGCTGCACCTCTCGCCCAAAGGCGATCTGCTGGCCCTGTCCGCGGCGCTGCTGTGGATGGTCTATTCGCTGGCGGTCAAACGCATCGGAGGCCGCTACCCCACCGTTTTCATCACCCGCAAGGTCTTCTTCTACGGACTGCTGACGATTCTTCCGGTATTCGCCTTCCAGCCCTTCTCGGTCGGCGCGGAGGTACTGGCGCGCCCCGCGGTGTGGGGCAACCTGCTGTTTCTGGGCGTCGTCGCGTCGATGCTCTGCTACATCCTGTGGAACGCCGCGATGCACCGGCTCGGAGCCGTAAGAACCACGAACTACATCTATTTCAACCCATTGGTCACGATCGTCACGGCCGCGCTCTGCATCGGCGAACGGATCACCGCGGCGGCTCTCGCCGGAGCGGCGCTGATCCTCTACGGCATGTGGCGGGCGGAACGGCGGCCCGCATCGGGCAATAAAATCCCGCGGCCCGACGTTCCGTGATAAACCCGCAAAGTCAGCATGCTGAAATTCCTACTCGTCTGCGCCGCATTCGCGGCCCTGCCGATACAGGCGCAAACACTCTCCGGACGCATCGTCGGAGCGGACGCCCGACCGGTCCCCTACGCCAACATAGGACTCAAGAACCGCCCCGCGGGAACCGTATCCGGACGGGACGGCTCGTTTACGCTCCGCATTCCCGACCTGAGCGTCCGGGACACGCTGCGCATATCCTGCATCGGGTATGCCGCACGGGAGATTCCGGCCGCCGGACACGACGCACGGCCGCTGGAGATACGGCTGCAGGAGCAGCCCCAGACACCGCTGAGCCCCGTGATAACCCATATTCCCCGCAAACGCTACACCTTCGGCCGCAGCATCGGCAGCAACCGGTTCAGCGCGGCATTCCGCGCCGGGCAGGAAGGCGGCGAGATGGGCGTGAAATGCAAGCTCGGAAACCTCAGGGGAGAGTTGCAGCGGGTGCGGCTCAATCTGGCGGGATGCAAGGGCGTGGATACGCTCCATATGCGCATAAACGTCTACGCCATGCGGGGCGACCGTATCCGCAAAAACCTGCTCGCGGAACCGGTCTATTTCTCGGTTCCGGCGTCGGAGGCAGACAAGACGGCGACCGTAGACCTGCGGCCCTACGAGATATTCGTAAGAGGCGACTTCCTGATCTCGGTCGAGAACCTGACGCACATGCCGGCGGGGCGAAATACTGGATTCGCGCCCGGCTGCTCTCGCGCACCTACACCCGCTACACGAGTCAGGCGCCGTGGAAGATGCGCAAGGCCGGGGTCGGGCTGAGCGTTGACGTGCTGGTGGAGCCGGAATAGGAAACCGCGCCACCGGCTCCGTCCCTGCGGCGGAGCGTCCGGCCCTTCGTTCCGGTCATTCGACGGCGGCGGCATTGTGCGGATTGCAAATTATTTGCTAAATTTGTCCGTATCACCAAACCCGACCGTCACCATGACCCGACTCTTCACCTCCTTCTGCGCCCTCGTGATCGCCACGGGCGCCTTCGCACAGGCCGGCTACCGCCCGGCCCCCGAAAACCTCCAGTCACGCAGCCAATTCGCCGAATGCCGGTTCGGCATATTCCTCCACTGGGGGCTTTACGCCATGCTCGCGCAGGGCGAATGGGCGATGACCAACCACAACCTCAACTACCGGGAGTACGAAAAGCTCGCGGGAGGATTCTATCCCTCGAAATTCGACGCGGACGCATGGGCCGAGGCTTTCCGCCAAGCGGGAGCGCGCTACGTCTGCTTCACGACGCGCCATCACGACGGATTCTCGATGTTCCGCACGGCGCAGACGCCCTACAACATCGTCGATGCCACGCCTTTCGCCCGCGACGCGGTGAAGGAGCTGGCCGACGCGTGTCACCGCCGCGGACTGCGCGTCCACTTCTACTACTCGCTGATCGACTGGTGGCGCGAAGACGCCCCGCGCGGCCGGACGGGACTCGGCACGGGCCGCCCGGCCGAAAAGGAGGACGCCGACGCCTATTTCGGCTTCATGAAGGCGCAGCTCACCGAACTGCTGACACAATACGGCGACGTGGGCGCCATCTGGTTCGACGGCATCTGGGATCAGGACGAGAATCCCGGTTTCGACTGGCGGCTGGGCGAACTCTACGGGCTGATACACGCATTGCAGCCCGGATGCCTGATCATCAACAACCACCATCTCGCGCCGTTCGAAGGCGAAGACGCGCAGGCGTTCGAACGCGACCTGCCGGGAGAGAACACGGCCGGATATTCGGGGCAGGAGATCAGCCGCCTGCCGCTCGAAACGTGCCAGACGATGAACGGCATGTGGGGATACAAGATCACCGACCAAAATTACAAATCGGCGCAGACGCTCGTGCGCTATCTCGCAGGGGCAGCAGGACGCGGCGCAAACCTGCTGCTCAACATCGGTCCCCAGCCCGACGGCGCGCTGCCCGCGGCGGCTCTCGAACGGCTCGACAGCATGGGACGCTGGCTGCGCGCGAACGGCGAAACCATCTACGGCACGCAGGCAGGACCCGTAAGCCCGCGCAGCTGGGGCGTGACCACGCGCCGCGGCGACAAAATCTACGTACACATTCTCGACTGGCCCGACGAAGAGCTGTTCGTGCCCGTCAGGGACGAACGCATCCGGCAGGCGGTACGCTTCGCCGACAAACGCACGGTCGCCTTCTCGCAGGACAAGGCGGGCGTGACGCTGCGCTTGGGCGAAAAGCCTGCGGGAGCGGACTGCATCGTGGAACTGACAGTCGGAAAATAGCAAAAAAGATGCGGTCCGGAAATCCGGACCGCATCTCGAAAAATATATGTGAGCCTTACGGCTGAAGTGTTCGGAACACTTCGGGATTACTTCACCTCCTCGAACTCGACGTCCTCAGGCTGCGAGCTGTCACCGTTCGACGCATTGCCGGCGTTAGCCTGCGACTGCTGGCCGGCATCGGCTCCGGGCTGGGCGCCCTGTGCCTGCTGCTGGGCGTAGATGTCCTGCGAAGCGGCCTGCCATGCGGCGTTCAGTTCGGCGATAGCCGTGTCGATAGCCGCGACGTCGGCGTTCTTGTGCGCCTCCTTCAGCTTGGCCAAAGCACCCTCGATCGCCGATTTCTTGTCGGCAGGAAGTTTGTCGCCGTACTCCTTGAGCTGTTTCTCGGTCGCAAAGATGTTCGAGTCGGCGGCGTTGATCTTGTCGATACGCTCCTTCTCCTCCTTATCCTTCGCTTCGTTGGCCTTCGCCTCGTCGCGCATGCGCTGGATCTCCTGCTCGGTAAGGCCCGAAGAGGCCTCGATGCGGATCTTCTGCTCCTTGCCCGTACCCTTGTCCTTGGCCGATACGTTCAGGATGCCGTTGGCGTCGATGTCGAACGTCACCTCGATCTGCGGCACGCCGCGCGGTGCGGCGGGAATGCCGTCCAAGTGGAAGCGGCCGATCGACTTGTTGTCGCGGGCCAGCGGACGCTCGCCCTGACAAACGTTGATCTCGACCGAAGGCTGGTTGTCGGCAGCCGTCGAGAAGACCTCCGACTTGCGGGTCGGGATGGTGGTGTTGGCGTCGATGAGCTTGGTCATCACGCCGCCCAGCGTCTCGATACCCAGCGACAGCGGCGTAACGTCGAGCAGCAGCACGTCCTTGACCTCGCCCGTGAGCACACCGCCCTGAATTGCGGCGCCGATGGCCACCACTTCGTCGGGGTTCACGCTCTTGTTGGGCGTCCTGCCGAAGAACTCCTCCACGATCTTCTGGATCGCGGGAATACGGGTCGAACCGCCCACGAGGATCACCTCGTTGATCTGCGAGGCGTCGAGACCCGCGTCGCGCAGCGCCAGTTTGCAGGGTTCGATGGTCTTGCGGATCAGGTGATCGCAGAGCTGCTCGAACTTGGCACGCGTGAGCGACATCACGAGGTGCTGCGGAATGCCGTTTACGGGCATGATGTACGGGAGGTTGATCTCCGTCGTCGTCGAGGACGAAAGCTCGATCTTCGCCTTCTCAGCGGCCTCCTTCAGACGCTGGAGGGCCATCGGGTCCTGACGCAGGTCGATCTGGTGCTCGGCCTTGAACGCCTCGGCCATATAGTCGATCAGCACGTGGTCGAAGTCGTCGCCGCCGAGGTGCGTATCACCGTTGGTGGACTTCACCTCGAAGACGCCGTCGCCAAGTTCGAGGATCGAAATATCGAACGTACCGCCGCCGAGGTCGTACACGGCGATCTTCATGTCGCTGTTCTTCTTGTCCATACCGTAAGCCAGTGCGGCAGCGGTCGGCTCGTTGATGATACGGCGCACCTTCAGACCTGCGATTTCGCCCGCCTCCTTGGTGGCCTGACGCTGCGAGTCGGAGAAGTAGGCAGGAACCGTGATGACGGCTTCCGAAACCTCCTGTCCGAGGTAATCCTCGGCAGTCTTCTTCATCTTCTGAAGGATGATCGCCGAAATCTCCTGCGGCGTGTACTGACGTCCGTCGATATCGACGCGGGGCGTATTGTTGTCGCCCTTGACGATTTCATACGGAGCGCGTGCGATGTCGGAGGCCACCTGATCGTAACGCTCGCCCATGAAACGCTTGATCGAGAAGACCGTGCGTTTGGGGTTGGTGATAGCCTGACGCTTGGCGGGGTCGCCCACCTTGCGCTCGCCGTCCGCCGTGAAAGCCACTACCGACGGAGTCGTGCGGTGTCCTTCGGAGTTGGGAATAACTACAGGCTCGCTGCCTTCCATCACTGCCACGCAGGAGTTAGTAGTTCCTAAGTCGATACCAATAATCTTTGCCATAATCGTATATGAGTTTAATTGTTTATATTTTTTCCGTTTTCTTTCCGTGCCGCCGGAATTCTTCCGCCCTGCGGGTCCGGAGCGCCGGTCACGCCCTGAATTTGAACAAAGGTTGTACCAAACGGCAATCTCTGCCAAATTGTCAGCAGAATGGCAGGCCGGGCCGGGAATATCGCCCCGGAAAGCAGGACGCAAGGTGTTATTTTGTCAGAAACGGCGCGGCGACCAAGGTACGGAGGGCGGACGCATTTTTGCGGAAAGACCGACCGACGGAACCCGCTGCGGAACGACACGGCAAGCAGCTCCCGCAGACACGCAGGCCGGGATTCCGCGGATACAAAAGCCGTGATCCGGACCGAAGGGCAGCGGAAAGAGGCGCGGCGGGGTACGGGCAACCGCCAACAAGCGGCGGGCGATGAACAGCGGGCGGCAGGTTACGGGCAACGGGCAGCAAGGGATAGACAATGGGCGACGGACAACAAACGACGGGCGATGAACGATGAACGGCGCAACGAGCGATGGACAACAAGCGGCAAGGGATGGACAATGGGCGGCAAGGGATAGACAATGGGCGACGGACAACAAGCGGCGAGCGATGGACGATGAACGGAAAAACAAGAAATGACAGAAGAAAAACCAGACGGAATACAGACGAAGGAGGACGGCCCGACAAAGCTGGCGAGATGCGGGCTGAGAGAGACGCGGGCAGAGGGAGAAACGGGCAGAGGGAGATGCGGGCAGAGGGAGATGCGGGCCGGCAAGAGAAAAACGGAAGACGGAAAGAAAGACGGGGCAAAGAGCAATGCGGCGAAGACAGACAGGACAGCGGAGTCCGGCGGCAAAAAAAACAGGCCTGCGCAACCGCAGGCCCGACGACACGGCCCGAAGGCCGGCATACAATATTTATTTCTGCTCGCCCAGAATACGCATCGCAACGTCGAGAATCGTCGTATCGTCCAGCGTAACCACGCCTCCGTCCGGCCCCGGCTCGAAATGGACACCCACGCATTCTTTCGCCTCGTGTTTCCCTCCGAAATAGTTGCGGACAGTGTCTACATCGATTCCTAACTCATCTGCAATGCGCTGCGAGCTGCCGCTGGGCAGTCTGTCCTTGATACGGCGCAACTCGTTAAATGTGATAATCATATCCGTTGAATTTTAAGTTGAAGTTCTGCATCACTAAGTTAATACATTTTTGTTGAACTGCAAAATTTCTGCCTTAAAAATGTGCAATAAAAACGAAACGGGGAGATAATAAAAAAGAAACCGCACTTTCCGTCGGGAAAGTGCGGTTTCAGTTTTCGTATCCGGCGCCGGATTACTCCTTCGGCTCGATGTAAAGCTGGAAAATAAGCGGCGTGAACGAGGGAATCTCGGTGCTGATGGTCGTGACCGTAGTTCCCGTGCTGGAGCTGTCGTAGTCGCTGCCGTACATGTCGCCGTAATAACCGCCGTAGTAGCCGCCATAACCGCCGTAATAATTATTGTAGTAACCGCCGTAATAGCCGCCGCTGCCGTAATAGCTGTTGGCGTAATTCAGATAGTTCAGGTAGTCGTAATAGCTCGACGAATAACCGCTCGTGCCCGATGTGGAGGAGCTGGTCGATCCGGTCTTGCCCGACGAGCCGTAGGCGTTGGTCGAGGTGGTGATCAGTTCAGCCCATTGCCCGTACTTGAGGTTGGGGATCGTGTAGTAGAAAGCTTGGATCATGCCTCCGCTCGACGGCGTATAGGAGAGCGCCGAACCGGCGGACTGCACCTCGCCGTAAATGATCTTCTTCACCTCGTCGATGTTCGTATCGAAGATGAATCCGTCGAGGAAACGGCCGATATACCAGATTTTGGCCGTACCGTCGAGCGTCACCGAATCGGCTTCGAGTTTCACGACGCCTTCGTACTTATCGTCTTCATCGGGATAGAAACGCTTTTTCAGCGCTTCGGCGATCCGTTTGTCTATATCCGCCATCGCCCCGTCGGTATACGGTTCATAGGCAGACTTATAGGGTTCGGGGAAGGTCAGGCAGTCGCCGTCGGCCTGCGTCGGATCGTAGCGCACATTGACGTAGAGCTGCGGAATGGTATCGCAGGCGCTGACCCAGCGGTTGGCCGTAACGTAGGCGTGGTTCGCATCTTCGGGATCGGTCGGACGCACGACAGCACCCGTCTTGTCGTCGGCTTCCTTGCCGTAGACCAGACGGCCTCCGTTGTCGTCGCAGAACCCGTCCACATCCCCGCCTTCGCGTTCGAGCGGGTTGTTGACCGTATCGCGGATCTCCATCGTGACGATGAACGGCCGCTTGGAGCTCAGCGTATACTGTCCTTCGTAGCCGCCGGTGCCCTCGACGCCGTTGCCGACGACCGACGACGGCATGTAAAGCTGGATTTTGGTGCCGTAACGCAGCTGCAGTTCGGGCGACCGGAGTCCGAGACGGTCCTTGTTCGCGTTATAATACTTTTCGCCCAGTTTCAGCGTGTTGCGCATGGCCAGCCACGTACCTTCCATCAGCCCCGTATTTTCAGTGCCGCAATAGCGGTAGAAGGGCACGTAATGGGTGTATTTGGAGAAAGTCCCGGCCAGTCTGGCCGAATCGGCGTTGCGCGTGAGGATGATATTGCCGGCCAGATCGCGCCCCGTGAAGTCGAACGACACCCAGATCGGCTCCTTGCCGATCGGGTCCAGCGACTGGTCGCCGGCCTCGATCACGTCGATATAATAGCCGCCGTCGGACTGGTAGTTCTGAACCAGATCGGACCGGTGCTGGGTCATCCACGCTTCGAGCGCCTGATTCTCGAACTGAACGTACGATTCGTCTTCGTCTTTCGCGCAGGATGTCAGCGCCAGAAGGCCGGCAACCGGCACGCATAAAAAACGGGTAATAAATTTCATATTTTCGGTTTGTATTTTACTCGACACTGTTTACCGTAAAAAAATAAGCGACGGGACTCTCCTTCGGGATCGTACTGAAGTTGATGTCGCCGTAAGCCATATTGTAGGTCATGTAGGATTCGACATAGTCGCCCTCACGACAACCAAGTAACGCATCGTAAAGCCCTTTTATTATGCCGGAACCGCGCATATCTATCTCCAGCGGTTCGGACGACCACGCGCCCGGCGTCAGACCGGGACCGTTTTCGGGATCTTCCATCGCCGCGATCAGCACCGGATCGTTCGAATAATAGGGCATCGTAAGGTTGGTGGAGGACGTCGCGGGCGTCACGATATTGGCAAAGGTGAAGACGTAGGCGCTGAAAGTGACGGTCACCTTCGAGGTGCGCGTCACCTCGGTCCAGTTCACGCGGTCGGGGTTGTTGATCCCCGCGATGTAACGGTAGACCGCGTTGCCCGAAGTGGTGAAGTAAGGCTCGTCGCTCCCCTCCTCCAGCTCCTCATAGGCCACGAGCTTGGGCGAATGGGTGCCGGTCAGGTAGGAGACGATCTTCGTCTTCTGCGTGGGCAGGATGTCCTCCTCGTCGGAGCATCCGGCCAGCAGCACCAGCGCCGCGAATATGGATATGAAAACTCTGCTCATCGTCGTATAATCGTGCAAATTTACAAAAACAATCCGATTTTACAGCATGAAACGCAAAAAAAGCCCCGGTTAGCATGCCGGGGCAAAAAAAAGACGGCCGAAGCCGTCGATTATGCTACCGATAATAGTCTTTCCGGGGATTTTTGAGACGTTGAATTCGCCGTTGCTTCAGATATATGACGCCTACACCGATCAGGAAGGCAAAGGCGAACACCCCTAGCAGGATACCGATAAAGCCAAGAGGGATTTGTTCTTCCATAAATCAATAATATCAAGTAACGGGTGCAAAGGTATAGCAAATATCTTACCAAACCAAACAAACGGGGGGGGGAATTATTCGATTTCGTTGATGAAAAAAGACTTTTCATAGGCTTTTTAAGCCCATTCGCACCAAATCCTCGACCGAAGCCCCCGGATTTTCGCGCAGAATGCCGCGAAGAGCCTTCTCGGCGGCAGTTTTGGCAAAGCCGAGCATGACCAGCGCCGCGAGCGCCTCTTCGAGCTTTTCGCCGTTGCCGGCAGCCGGCAGGGCGGTGTCGGCTTCGCCCAGTCCGGTGAGCTTGCCGCTCAGCTCGACGATGATTTTCTGGGCGGTTTTCAGCCCCAGCCCCTTGACGTTTTTCAGCAGCACGGCGTTGCCCGAAGTGATGATGCCCTGCAATTCGCGCGGCGAATAGGTCGAAAGGATCATCCGGGCGGTATTGCCGCCGACGCCCGACACGCTGATCAGATGGCGGAAGAGTTCGCGCTCGGTTTTGGTCGCGAAACCGTAGAGCAGCTGCGCGTCCTCGCGCACGACGTAATGGACGTACAGACGGGCCGTCTCGGTGTGCTCGATGGCCGAAAACGTTTCGAGCGAGATATGGAGGTAATAACCTACCCCGCCGGCATCTATAACTGCGTATGCGGGAGCGACTTCGGCCACCGGACCGCTGATGTATTCATACATGGAGTCAAAATTTACAAGGCGTGGGGCAAAAATAAAGATTTTTTTTTACCTTTGTGATTCAAAAGCGGAATATTTAACTAAACCCGATAAAAAACGACATGAAAAAAATGCTTTTTACGGCGCTTGTTGCGGCTTGCGCCATGACGGCCTGCGGTACGAAAACCACTGAGACGGCGGCCGCCGCAGAAGAGGCGACCCGCGAAATCGGCTCAAGCGACATCGCCTATGTACAGGTGGAAGCCGTGCTGGCTCAGTGCGATCTTTTCCTGAACGAAGGCAAGGCCCTGCAGGAGAAGACCCAGAAGGCGCAGAAGAGCTGGGCGCAGAAGGAGCAGAACCTTCAGTCCGAAGCCGCCCAGTTACAGGAGAAGTATCAGAAGGGACTGATTACGACCAACGACGCGCAGGCCCAGCAGCAGAGCATCGAAAAGCGCGTGGCCGCCTACCAGTCCTCGGCGCAGAAAGAGGCGCAGGCGCTCGACGAAGAGAACTTCGTATTCACCAACCGGGCGCAGGATCTGCTGCACCGCGCCGTGCAGGATATCAACGCCGGCAAGAAGTACAAGCTGATCATCAACTCGACGGCCCTCATCGACGCCGACACGACGCTCAACATCACCCCCGCCGTGCTGGCGAAGGTAAACGAGCTGTATGCGGCCGACCAGAAAAACGTGAAGAAATAAGGAATCCGATTCCGCTGCATCGATACGAGCCGTCCCCCTGCGGGACGGCTTTTTTCGTGGGTGCGCCTGCGTGGGGAACCGCCGAAACATGCCTGCCGGCCTGCCGGCAGCACATCGGCACGACTTATTGAGACCGGACCGAGGAAAAGTCCGTATTTTTTTATACATTTGCAGGAAAACTAAAAAGCAACGCACACGCAATGGGTTTCGTTCCGTTCACATTCGTCGATTTCATAGACATCATTCTGGTCGCCGTGATCATGTACTGGATCTACCGCATGACCAAAGGCACCAACGCGCCCTATATTCTCTCAGGCATCATCGCCATCTACCTGCTATGGGTCGTCGTGCGGACGCTCAACATGGAACTGCTCTCCACAATTCTGGGACAGCTGATTTCGGTCGGAGCCATTGCGCTGATCATCGTCTTCCAGCCCGAACTGCGGCGTTTCCTGCAGATGATCGGCATGCGCCAGAAACATTTCAACTTCATCACCCGCATCTTCTCGACGGGCGACGATGCGGTGCAGACCAACGTCGTGCCGATCGTCACGGCCTGCCGCGAGATGTCGGAGACGAAAACCGGCGCGCTGATCGTCATCGGACAGCAGAGCGACCTGCGGCTGATCGCCGAGGGCGGCATCGCACTCGACGCAAAGGTTTCGACGCCGCTGATCCGCAATATCTTCTTCAAGAACGCCCCGCTGCACGACGGCGCCGCAATCATCGAAGGCGACCGCATCGTAGCCGCGAAGTGCATCCTGCCCGTAACGCAGAGCGACGTGCCCAAATCGTACGGCACGCGCCACCGCGCCGCCATCGGCATGAGCGAGATTTCGGACGCCATCATCGTCGTAGTCTCCGAGGAGACGGGCGGCATTTCGATCGCGCAGGGCGGCGAACTGCGCCGCGACATCGACCCGGTGCGGCTGCAGCAGACCCTGCAGCGCTACCTGACGATCAACACCCGCAAGCGTTCGAAAAAAGAGGTGGCCGAGTAAGACCGCAGGAAAGGAGGGGGGGGGCGGCTTCCTTCGGGCCGCAGAAGAGCGGACAAACGGCAGATCCGGACCGCTGAAGAGCGGCTGTCTCTTATACACATCTCCGAGCCCACGAGAC